>OQWI01000134.1_pt1 | contig 35025 bp, 29 predicted proteins | sample 1691551 | NCBI WGS metagenome assembly OQWI01 (sample SAMN03418259, study PRJEB22391) | human gut metagenome | biome: human-gut; feature: organic feature; material: feces | host: Homo sapiens | place: Tanzania | collected 2013-01
ATTGAGGGTAGCGTGCAACAGCTCAACGACTACGGGTTCAAGACCGCAGCGATGGCGCTCACCGACCGCTCGATAAGCATCGATGACCTGGATGACCGCTATGCGATGTGCCGTGCGGCAGATGTCGGCTATCGTGGGCAGAGCCGGACGCTCCATGGCGCACAGCACTCCCCGTGTGAGCGTATAGCCCGTGAGCGATGCGAGCAGGTCGCGGTCGCCGGTATAGACAGGCACCTCGTCGCCGATGCGGCTGATGATTGCTGCTGCATCGCCGTCTATGTGGCGCCGCTCACAGAGCAGGGCTGTGGCGCGATAGCCCGCATTGAGTGCCACATGGATTACCTTGGGGCTCTCGGCGATGAATATCTCTTTGTCGGTGTATCGCCCCGACCGCAACTGTGCCTCGGTGAGGCTGCTGAAGACTTCCACTCCGGGGTGGTCGAGTGATGTGATGTTGATGATAGGCATAATGCTGATGGTGGGATAAAGATTAGAAATCGAGTGCCTTACCGCTGTAGAAGTTGAGCAGACTGGTCTGGTAGAGGTATTCATAGCGGGCCTGAATCTGTTCGCTTTGCGCTCTGAGCAGATTGTTCTTGGCCTCGTTGAACTCCGTGATGCTGGCCTTGGCGTTCTCATATTTTGCCTGGGTCAGCTTGAAGGCTTCCTCGTTGCTTGCCACAGCTTCGCGACTACTGGCGTACTTGCTCTCGGCAGCACGCGCGTTGTAGTATACCTGCTGTATCTCTTTGTAGAGCGACTTGCGCACATCGTCGAGCTTCAGCCGCTCGGTGTCGCGGTTTATCTCGCTGCGGCGTATGTTGTTGCGCGTGGCAAAACGGTTGAAGATGGGGATACTCAGACTCAGTCCTACATACTGGCTGAAGTTGTTTTTGAGCTGCTTGGCAAATCCGTCTGCCTCGTAACCGCTCGTCTTGTAGTAGTTGCTGCCCAAGCCGCCGTTGAGGTTGAGCTGGGGATAGCGCGCAGCCTTGGCTATCTGTATGTTGTAGTCGGCACCCTCCACGCGGGTCTGCTGTGCCCTGACCTCGGGCTTCACCGCCATAGCCTCGGCAAAGATGGCTTCGGGCGAGGCGATGTTGCCCGGCGCGGGAGTTATGCGCTCGATGTCGGGACGCACGATGGAGAAACCCTCGGGCGATGGCAGCTCCAGCAACTGCGACAGTGAGAGCAGCGCCATCTGGTAGTTGTTGGCGGCGGTGGTCACTGTGAGCTGGCTCTGTGCCATCGTGGCTTTCTGCTGAGCCAGCTGGGCCACGCTTGCCTTGCCGTTGTCCACAAAGCCCTGCATCCTTACATTCATGCTCAGGTCGTTGCGCGCCTTGTCCAGGTCGGCGTCGGCAGCGTCCAGATTGAGCTGGCTCAGCTTGATGGTGTTGCGTGTGCGGAAGCCGTCGAAGAGCGATACGGTCGACCCTATCGTAAACGATGTGCTCGATGTGCTCTTGTTCTCATACGTGTTCTGCGCCGTGAGTCCGCGGCCAAACGAGAAGTTCTGGGCTGCCGAACCGTTGAGGTCGGGCAGACGGCTGTTCTTGTCGGTACTGAGCTGCAGAGCCTGCAGCTCGCGCGTGTTCTGCATCTGCTTTACGCTGATGTTGTGGGCTATGGCGTAGTCCACACACTGGCGCAGCGTCCACGCCTGCTGTGCTTGCGCAGTGCCTACGCCCATGCAGGCGGCGACCACTGCCATGATTATCCTTGTCGTCATACTCGTTGTCTTTTATGGGTTATCATTCGTCGTTGCCGGCTGCGTCGGCTATAATCTGTGGGCCGCGCACCTTGTCCTTGAGCGAGAGACCCTTCTTGACCTCGATGTTCACGCCGTCGCTCAGTCCGGTCACCACGGCATGGCGCTCATAGGTCTTGTCCTTGCCTGTGCCCTTGATGAGATAGACGAAGGTAGAGTCGCCGCTGAACTCTATGGCGCTCTCGGGTATCGACACCACGTGTTTGGCTTCTGCCAGCACTATCTCGGCATTGGCACTGTAGCCCGAGCGTATCTTGCCGTTCTTGATACTGTGCACGGCAGCCTTTACCTCAAACTGGTTGGCGCCGTTGTTCTCGGTGGCTTTGGGCGAGATGTACTCGAGGGTAGCGTCAAACCTCAGGTCGTGCAGCGCGCCTATCGTTATCTTCATCGGCATGTTGTCTACCAGACTGCCCACCTCGGTCTCGTCTATGTTGCCTCTGAAGATAAGGTCATTCATATTGGCCACGGTGGCTATGGTCGTTCCGTCGTTGAAGGTGTTGGCCAGGATTACCGAGTTGCCCACCTTGACGGGGATGTCCAGTATCACTCCCGAGATGGTAGAGCGTATCAGCGTCGAGCTGGCTTTGGCGTTGCTGCGCGATACGCCGTCGCGCACCACCTCGAGTGCGTCCTGTGCCGCCTTGAGTTCCTCGTTGGCCTGGTGCAGCGTCTGTCTTATCTTGTCATACTCGTCGGCGCTCACCAGTTTCTGCTTGTAGAGACTCTCTTCACGCGAGTAGTCCACCTGCGCCTGCTTCTGGTTAATCTCGGCCAGCCTTACCCTCGACTGGGCACTGCTCAGCTGACCCATATCGGGTATCACCTTCACGCGGGCTATTACCTCGCCGGCCTGCACATACTGGCCTGCTTCCTTGTAGATTTCGCTGATGATGCCGCTTATCTGGGGCTTTACGTTTACCTCGTTGCGTGGCTCTATCTTGCCTGTTATCACCGTGGTCTTCATGATGTCGGTGGTCACAGGCGTCAGCTCGCTGTACTCGATGGGTGCGGGTTGTGATTTCTGATAGAGAAACACGAAGGTAGCGATAAACACCAGTATGATTACCGCTGCCACAATCAGTTTGGAATACTTTTTCATATTTGTTCTTTCTTTTATTGTTTACGTTGTTGTGATGCTTTTAGTTCTCGCGCATGGCGTCTACGGGCTTGATGCTCATGGCTCTCCATGCCGGAGCCAGACAGGCCAGTATGTGCAGGCGCGCGCCGAGGGCACATACCACCATGGTAGAGAGGATGGCTGTCCAGAAGTCTATCTGGAAGTGGGCCATCACCATGCCGTCGGTGGTGCAAGCCATCTCCACGAGCTGGAGTATGCCCACGCCGAAGAGTATGCCGCTCATGCCCGCCACGGCGGTGAGCACGATGCTCTCGGCGATAATCTGCGAGAGTATCATCTTGGGCGTGGCTCCTATGGCGCGGCGTATGCCTATCTCGCTGGTACGCTCCTTGACGGTCACCATCATGATGTTGCTCACACCGATGGCGCCCGAGACGAGGGTGCCTATGCCCACGAGCCAGATGAGGAAGTTCACGCCCTGGAACAGGCTCTCCAGCATGGCATACATGATCTCGGTATTGAATACGGTGACGCCCTCGGTGTCTTCGGGCGAGATGGAGTGGGCGCGTGCCAGCGTGGTGCGCATGCGGTCGGCTATGGTGCTCATCACCACGCCCTTCTTGCCCGTCACAGCCATCAGGTCTACGGCGGTACCACGGTTGTAGACCTTGCGCAGCACCGATTCGGGCATCGTGATGGTCTCTTCGGCACTGCCGCCGAAGTTTACCGCATGTCCGGAACTGTAGTTGACGCCCACCACGCGGTAGTAGGTCGAGTCTACACGAATGGTCTTGCCGCAGGGGTCACCTCCTTCGGGAAAGAGGTTCTTGTAGATTTGCTTGCCTATCACGCACACCTTGCGCTCCTGCTTCATGTCGATGTCGTTGATATAGCGGCCATAGTAGAGTGTGGGTGCAGCCACACGGGCATAGTCGGGGGTGACGCCCATGGTTGATGCGCTGAAGGTGTTGGTGCCCCGGGTAGTGGTGCGGCGTCCGCCGAAAATCATGGGGCTTATCACGTCGAGCTCGGGCACCTGGTGGCGCAGTCTTACGATGTCCTTGGTGTCCATGCTCCATTCCCTGCCCTTGTTGAAGCCCCGGTATGCCTTGGTGGTGGGCTGTGCCCAGATGACCGAGGCGTTGGTGGCAAATCCCGCGAAGTTGTTCTGCAGCATTTCCCTGAGCCCCTGTCCGCCACCGCTCAGCGCGATGAGCATGAAGACTCCCCAGAACACGCCAAAGCCCGTGAGCAGACTGCGGCTCTTGTTGCGCGTGATGGTGTCGAGTATCTCCTTGTATGTATCTAAGTCTAATCGCATATTGGTCTTGTAGAGTTGTGTAATCGGTTGTCTATTCGGCTCTCAGCGCCTCGATGGGCCTGATGCGCGAAGCCTTGATGGCGGGTATCAGACCGGCTATCGTTCCGGCGATGATGATGGTCAGGGTGGCCTTGATGCACACGTCGAGCCCCACGGTGGGGTCTACAAACATCGTGGCCCTGAATATGCCTGAGTCCATCACCATGTGGCCCATGGTGGCGTCCATATACAGATTGGTCAGTATGCCGCAGAGCATGCCGATGTAGCCGAAGACAGAGGTGATGATGATGCTCTCGGCGATGATGAGCATCAGTATGTCCTTGGGGCGCGCTCCGATGGCCTTGCGTATGCCAAACTCGCGGGTGCGCTCCTTGACGGTGATGCGCATGATGTTGCTCACGCCCACGATGCCGCTCAGCAGCGTAAACAGGCCCACTATCCATAGCGCAGTGCGTATCATGCCTATGCCCTGGGCCATGGTCAGACTGTCGGTATAGCGGTTCCACATCCAGAGGGCCTGCTCGTCGTCGGGGGCTGCCTGGTGGCGCAGATTGGTACTGGCGCGGTAGTTGGCCTCAAACTTCTCGTTGTCCTCCTTGGTCTTGAGGTTCTTGATGGAGAACTCGATGTTGCCCACATTGTCGCCTTTGGCATAGATGGCTTTCAGGGTAGTGAAGGCGGTGAAGATTTCGTTGTTCTTGCGTGACTCGTCGTCCTTGGTGATGCCCACCACCTTGAACGCCAGACCATTGATGTTGACATTCTTGTCGATGAGCGACCGATAGTCATGACAGAGTTCCTTGGCCTGACTGCGTGAGAGCACCACCACCTTGCGGCGCTCTCTGAAGTCGGGCTCGTTGATAAACCTGCCAGCCAGCATCTCGGTCTTGTTGATGTTCACGTGGGTGGGGTAGATGCCGACGAAATTCTGGGTCGCCACATAGTTCTCGCCGTAGGCTACGGTGACACCGTACTGGCTCAGCACGCCGCCCACGTGATCTACATGCTGGGCATAGTTGTCGCCGGTAATCGCCAGGTCTCTGTCGTTGAGGGTTATTTCCCGTCCCTCCTTCAGGCCATTGTACGCCTTCGATGTGTAGCCGGGCATCACCACCATCGAGTTGGTGATATACTTCTCGCTCCGCTCCATCTGGGCGTTGATGAGACCATTGCCCGCGCCCAGCAGGAATATCAGCATGAATATGCCCCATGCCACGGCAAAGCCGGTGAGCGCTGTGCGCAGCCGGTTGCGCTTGGAGGTGCTCCATATTTCCTTGATTAGTTCGCGCATGATGCTTGTTGTCAGGTTATTTCACATAGTCCTTGGCCACCAGGTGGTGGTCGCTGTTGTCTTCGATGCTGCCTATCACGCCGTCCTTGATGTGTATCACCTTGTCGGTCTCGTTGGCCACGCCGCTCTCATGGGTTACGACCACGATGGTCATGCCGTCGCGCTCGTGGAGCTCCTTGAGCAGGTCCATTACCTCCACGCTGGTCTTGGAGTCGAGGGCGCCGGTAGGTTCGTCGGCGAGTATAATCTGCGGTTTGGTGATGAGCGCACGGGCTATGGCCACACGCTGGCGCTGACCGCCCGACAGCTCGTTGGGGTAGTGGTTGGCCCACTGGCTCAGCCCCAACCGCTCCAGATACTCCATCGCCAACTGGTGGCGCTTGCGTCTTCCCACGCCCTGATAGAACAGTGGGAGCTCCACGTTTTCCACCGCCGTCTTGAAGGGGATGAGGTTGAACGACTGGAAGATAAATCCTATCATGCGGTTGCGGTATTCGGCGGCACGCGTCTCGTTGAGGTCCTTGATGAGCACTCCGCCGAGCCAGTATTCGCCCGAGTCATAGTTGTCGAGGATGCCTAATATATTTAATAAGGTAGACTTGCCCGAGCCCGAGGCTCCCATGATGGAGACAAATTCGCCCCGCTCGATATTGAGGTCGATGCCCTTGAGCACGTGCAGCGGCTGAGCTCCCTGGTAGGTCTTGTTTACATCTTTGAGTTGTATCATCATAATGTCTTTGAGGGTTGAGGGGGTTAGCGATTGAGCAGACTGGCCAACTCGTCGCTTACTTCGTCGAGAGAGATGCCCAGCAGCGACATCTGTCGCGCCATTTCGGGCAGCCGCTCTTTCATGAACTCGCGCTTGCGGGTCTTCTGTATCTGCTCCTTGGCGCCGGGAGAGACAAAGTAGCCCAGCCCGCGCTTGTTGTAGATTACGCCTTCTGCCGCGAGCAGCTCATACGCCTTGACGGCGGTATTGGTGTTGACCTCGAGCAGCACGGCATACTCGCGCACACTGGGTATGCGCTCGTCCTCGTGATATTGGTCGGCCAGTATCTCGTCGCTCAGACGCTCGGCTATCTGTATGTATATGGCTTTGTCGTTGTTGAATGTCATAATCGTTGTGTCTTTAGAGATTGGTCATTCGGTTGCAGTCTACCTGCAGCCGGCAGAATATGCGGTAGGCCATGATGTGGTTGAAGATGGCCAGTGACACAAACAGGGTGGGGAACACCGTGTTGATGCAGCGTAGGCTGATATAGTAGGAGAGGTCTGTCGTACCCATCATATAGGCCACGATGCCCAGGAGGACAACGAAGAAGATGCACATGATGGGCTGGGCGTGCTTGCGGAATATGGCTCCACCCAACAGACAGCACGAATGGGCCCAGACGAGGCCAAGCCAGAGCGTCCAGCTCTCGCTCTTGAGCGTATAGTGGTCGGTGTTGATGGTTATCGACGGCTGGAAATCGCTGCTTGCAGCCATCACTATAAACGACTGCTTGAAGCCGGGATAGACTATCAGGTTGATGAGATACTGGGCGATGTCTGCCACCACGATGGCCATCGCTGCAGTGAGCATTATGCCGAGGGTGACATAGCCCATGCGTGCCATGTACTTCTCGGCGTTGGATGCTGGCAGCATGAGAAACGCTATGCGCGTGGCTCTGGTTCTGAACGAACGGAAGATGAATGTGGCGCCGACCAGCACGACCATCAGGAATACCGAGCAGATGTAGAAGCTGCCGGCGTAGGTGAGCATCTCTTCCGCTGTGGCGTCGTCGGGCAGATGGTGCATGCGCAGGTCTATCAGTTTGCTCATCTGCATGAAGGGTATGGTCATGGCGATGACTGTCACGGTGAATATCTTGATGAGCTCGTTTCGGGTTTGGGCGATGTCGTTCATTATCACCATCGCCATGCGTTTGGGAGCGAATGTAGTCATATATTGTTTATTAGAGATTGGTAAACTTGTCGCAGATTATCTGCATACGCTTGAAGATGCGGTAGGACCCTACGTAGTTGGCTATGCTCAGCCCGATTAGTACTGCGGCCACGGCAGTTGTCACGCCGACCGTCGGCTGGGTGTTGCGGGCTGTCGGAAGGATGCCGAGCTGGTCTGCCGTATTGATGGCGAAGATGAGCAGTACCAGACTCAATGCCACGCAGGCTGTGGGGTGGCGGCGCAAGAGGGTGCCGCCCAAGGTGCAGTAGGAGTGTAACCACAGCAGTAGGCTGTAGGTGATTGTCATCGCAGCAATGTTGCCTCGGAAGAGCAGCATGTCTGCCACCTGCTGGTTGCTGCTGCCTGTGATGAAGCAGCGTATCATCTCCCACAGGCACGAATGGTGGATGCCGGGATGGAAGATAAAGCTGAGGGCAAACTGTATGACATCGCCCACCACCAGGGCGGCTGCAAATGTGAGCACGCTGCCGAGAGTGATGTGGATAAAGCGTGTGGCATATTTCTCTGCATGACTGGCGGGCAGCATCAGGTAGTGCTCGCGCATGGGTTTGGTCTCCATGTTGCTGAAGATGAGGGTGCCCATGGCGCAGAGGAATAGCGGAAGAATTCTTAATGTGTCGGCGATGACAAACATGACCACATTGTCGGGTAGTCTGCTTGCCCATTTCGCGTATTTGTCTTGGTACGGTACGATGCTTAGTATGAAGGTGAAATATAAGCTCAAGAAGGCAGAGAGTATCATGCCGATGCGGAGTGTCTGGCGCCGGCTGTTGGTCCAGTTCCAGCGGAGCAGCATACATAGCCTGTCGAGGCTGAAGTTATGGGTAGTCATAATGGTGGGGGAGGGCTCAGATGAATAGTTTGTGATTGATGGCACCATCGAACAGCAGTTCGAGGTCTACGGGGGTCTCTGTCATGCCCTCCTCGCGGTGGGCTATCACGGCGCAGCCCTGGAGGTTGGGTTCGGCATAGACCACGTCGCTGTCGTCGGCGTTGGTGGGGCGCAGCTCAAAGCGGTAGTGCTGGCAGATGTCGCTTATCGAGGCATCGAGCAGCACCTCGCTATGGTCGAGTATGACCACGTGGTCGAGCAGCGACTCTACATCGTGAACCTGATGGGTAGAGATGATGAGGGTGCGGTCTGGAGTCATGTGGCGGGCTATCACACGGCGGAAGAGACTCTTGGACGGGATGTCCAGACCATTGGTAGGCTCGTCCATCAGCAGCAGGCGCGTGCCGGTGGCAAGGGCAAAACTCATATATACCTTCTTCTTCTGTCCCATGGACAACTGGCCGAGATTGGGGTCGCCATTGAGCTCAAATTCAGCAAGACACTGGTCCAGTACTTCTTGTGAGAAGTTGGGATAAAACCCTCTATTGACCTTGACATAATGGCTCAGCCGGATGTGGGGGAGGTCGTACTCTTCGGGCACGATAAACATGTTGCTCAGCATTTCGGGATGGTGGAGACAGGAGTTGCTCCCGTCTACCAGCACTTCACCCTCGGAGGGGCGCAGCATGCCGCAGATGAGATAGAGCAGGGTAGACTTGCCCGTGCCGTTCTTGCCCAAGAGGCCGTAGATGTTGTTCTCTTTCAGCTGGAGGCTGAAGTGCTCGAATACCTTGTGCTTGGTGCCAGGGTAAGCGAAGTTGATGTTGTTGACTTGTATCATATCCTTAATATCAGTTGTTTTATCGTTACCGAGTTTATTGTGTTTCGGTGTACCATTGTAGTGATACACTGCAAAGGTATGTTGAAAGTCCTAAAGTACAAAGACATCACCCTATTATTTTCCGTTTTTAACACAATATTAACACTTGGCACCCTCAAACCCACCTTCACCACCGCCGCGCCCACCTTCATCACCCCCGCACCCACCTTCACACTCCCCGAGCCCCCGCTCGCCAAATTTGTGACCATCTCCAGCAGAATTTATGATGACCTCCAGCAAATTTATGATGACCTCCAGCAAATTTATGATGACCTTCAGCAGAATTATGATGACCTTCAGCAAAATTATGATGACCTTCAGCAAAAATGTGACTACCTCTACTCTTCTCCGCGAGTATATTCGTTAATCTCTGTGACCACCATCCCAACTCTCCAGACCCTCTCGGGCGGCTCGTAACGTTTGGTGCGGAAGCGCGCGTTGTTTGAAACGGATATTCGTATCAAGCGGTGCGGAAGCGCGTGCCGTAAGATACGCGTCGCCAACCGTGGTTGCTACGGCGGCAAAGACATGAGAAACAATGACATGGATGGCTGCCTGCGATGTAGGGGTAATCAGAGGTGGAGCGGGGCAGACTGCAGGGATAAAGAAAAGGCGGAAAGGTCACTCTGCGACCCTTCCGCCTGATATGATACTAATGATATAGGATATGCTGGTTTAGCCCTCGATAGCAGCTACGCCGGGGAGCACCTTACCCTCGATGGCCTCGAGCATAGCTCCACCACCGGTAGATACGTAAGATACCTTGTCGGCCAGGCCGAACTTGTTGACAGCTGCAACAGAATCACCGCCACCTACGAGTGAGAATGCGCCATTCTCCTGGGTAGCCTGAGCAACATATTTGGCAATCTCGCCAGTACCGTGAGCGAAGTTCTCCATCTCGAATACGCCTACAGGACCGTTCCACAGGATGGTCTTAGACTCGAGGATAATCTTCTTCCAGTGCTCCAGACTCTCCTCAGAGGCGTCCATACCCTCCCATCCGTCGGGGATGTTGAAGATGTCTACCACCTTGCGGTTGGCGTCGTTGGCAAATCTGTCGGCAGCAACGGTAGCTACAGAGAGGCTCAGGTTTACACCCTTCTCCTTGGCAGCAGCCATTACATTGAGTGCCTCGGGCATGAGGTCGTCCTCGTGGAGAGACTCGCCGATGTGGCCACCCTGTGCCTTGATGAAGGTATAACCCATACCACCACCGATGATGAGGTTGTCTACCTTGTCGAGCAGGTTCTTGATAACACCGAGCTTAGAGCTTACCTTAGAACCACCGATGATGGCGGTGAAGGGGTGCTGGGCGTTCTTGAGCACGTTGTCGATGGCTGTTACCTCTTTCTCCATGAGGTAGCCCAGCATCTTGCTGTCGGCGTTGAAGTAGTCAGCGATAACGGCGGTAGAAGCATGCTTGCGGTGAGCTGTACCAAAGGCGTCGTTAACATATACATCAGCGTAAGAAGCGAGCTTCTTGGCGAACTCCTTCTGGCGAACCTTCATTTCCTTCTTGGCCTCGTCAAACTCAGGTGTACCCTTCTCTACGCCTACAGGCTTGCCTTCCTCCTCGGGATAGAAACGGAGGTTCTCGAGCAACAGTGCCTCGCCGGGCTGGAGGGCAGCAGCAGCCTCGCTGGCGTTACCGCAGTCGGGAGCAAACTTAACCTCAACACCGAGAGCGGCGCTTACGTTCTTTACAATCTGACCCAATGAAAGCTCGGGCTTAACCTTGCCTTTGGGCTTGCCCATGTGGCTCATCATGATGAGGGCACCACCATCGGCAAGTACCTTCTTCAAGGTGGGCAGAGCACCACGGATACGGGTGTCGTCGGTTACGTTGCCATTCTCGTCCAGTGGCACGTTGAAATCTACACGGACAATTGCCTTCTTACCGGCAAAGTTGAATTGATCGATTTTCATTTCGTTTGTATTTTAATGATTGGTTATATTATCTGTATGCAAAGTTAGTGCTTTTTTTGATGATAAAGTCATTACACCTTAATAATTTTATACGGATGGGCCAAAAAAGTAGTGCCCTCGATGATGAAACCAAAAATAATCGGGAACAAAACGATGGTATTAACCATTTATTGTCTAATTTTGCAGGGTGATAACAATAAGCAATATGAACAAAGATTCTGTTTTGATAGTAAGTGGAGGCATGGACAGCATCACCATGCTCTATGAATACAAGGAGCGTATAGCGCTGGGTATCTCGTTTGATTATGGCAGCAATCACAATGCGCGTGAGATACCCTTTGCCGCTATGCACTGCGAGCGCTTGGGCATCAAGCATATCGTAATCAATCTGGGATTTATGCACCAGTATTTCAAGAGTTCACTCCTGGAGGGCGCCGAGGCCATTCCCGAGGGCAACTATGATGAAGAGAATATGAAATCGACCGTTGTGCCCTTCCGCAATGGCATCATGCTCTCGATAGCGGCAGGTGTGGCTGAGTCGAACGGGCTGAAATATGTGATGATGGCCAATCACGGCGGCGACCACACCATCTACCCCGACTGCAGACCAGAGTTTGTCAGCGCCATGTCTGAAGCTACGCGGCTGGGAACCTATCCCGGCATAGAGGTGCTGGCTCCCTATACCGGGATTACCAAGAGCGACATAGCCCGCCACGGCAAGGCGTTGGGCATAGACTATGCCGAGACCTGGAGCTGCTACAAGGGTGGCGAGCATCACTGTGGCAAGTGTGGTACCTGTCGTGAGCGCATCGAGGCTCTGGCTGATGCCGGCATCGAAGACCATACCGTCTACGACGAAGAATAACGGGAGAGGCGTATAAACAACAAGAGCACCTTGGGCTATCCATTATGGCATGCCCAAGGTGCTCTTGCTGTTGTCGGGGGTGAAGGATCTATCCGAAAAGGACGCGCAGGGCCTCTTCGACCTTACGCACGGGATGGAGCTTGATATTGTATTTGTGTGGGTTGACGCTCTTCAGATTGAGGGCGGGGATGACGATGTCGGTAAAGCCCAACTTCTCGGCTTCGGCGATGCGCTGCTCTATGCGGTTGACGGCACGCACTTCGCCGCTGAGACCCACCTCGCCACACATGCACCATCCAGCCTCGATGGGGGTGTCTACGTTGCTGGACAATACGGCGGCAATCACGCTGAGGTCCATCGCCATGTCAGTGACTCTCAGTCCGCCGGCGATATTGAGAAACACGTCTTTCTGCATGAGCTTGAATCCCACCCGCTTCTCCAATACGGCGAGCAGCATGTTGAGTCGGCGCTGGTCGAAACCCGTGGCCGAGCGCTGGGGAGTGCCATAGGCTGCCGACGAAACCAGTGCCTGGGTCTCCAGGAGGAAGGGGCGTACGCCCTCGATGGCTGCACTGATGGCTATGCCTGACAGCCCCGCGTGGTCCTCGGTGAGTAACAGTTCTGAAGGGTTGCCCACCAGGCGCAGACCGTCTTGCTCCATCTCGTAGATGCCCAGTTCGGAGGTGCTGCCAAAGCGGTTTTTGATGCCGCGCAGGATGCGGTACATATAGTGCTGGTCGCCCTCAAACTGGATGACGGCATCTACGATGTGTTCCAGCGTCTTGGGGCCGGCGAGCGAACCCTCTTTGGTGATGTGTCCGATGAGGATGACCGGTATACTGCTGGTCTTGGCAAACCGCAACAGTGAAGAGGCGCACTCACGTATCTGAGTCACACTGCCAGGGCTTGACTCGGCGTCGTCGGTGGATATGGTCTGTATCGAGTCGATGATGACCAGCTGGGGCTTGACCTCCTTGATGCAGGCGAAGATATTCTCGAGCGACGTCTCGCAGAGTATGCTGATGTGGTCGAGGGCATTGTTGCCCTTGCCGATACGCTCGGCGCGCATCTTGATTTGATGCGGGCTCTCCTCGCCAGACACGTAGAGTATATCCATGTCGCTTATGCGCAGGATGGTCTGCAGGGTGAGGGTAGACTTGCCTATGCCAGGCTCGCCACCCAACAGGATGATGCTGCCGGGCACAATGCCTCCGCCCAATACACGGTTGAGCTCGCTGTCGTGGGTGTCGATGCGCGGGTCTTCCTTGGCGGCGATGTCGCGGAGTCGCAGGGCATGGCTGTGGCCCTCGCCCACGCTGCGGTGGGCATTGAGCGTCTGCGCAGCCGACTTGGCGGCTGTGGTGCCCGTATCGGCTGAGATACGTATCTCTTTGAACGTGTTCCACTTGTGGCAATTCGGACATTTTCCTATCCATTTCGCCGATTCCTGTCCGCACTCCGAGCAGACGTACGCTATCTTGTCTTTGGCCATTGTCTTGTATATTGATTACCACAAAAGTACTAAGTTTTTTTATTGTATCAAAAAATATTGCTACTTTTGCATATAAATAAATATGTGAATACAGATGAAACATAAACCAATATTCCTGCTTGCTGTCATTGTCTTGCTGTCGGCTTGCGGCCAGTCGTATGAAGAAAAAGTAAGACTCAGCCGGGCAGAAAGGGCCCGATTGGCGCAAGAGGAAGCGGCTGCGCTCAAGGTGGCGGTGCTGCCTACGCTCGACTGTATGCCTGTGTATCTGGCCAAACAGAAACACTGGTATGACAGCACGCAAGTGGACTTGAGGCTGAAGGTGCGTAATGCGCAGATAGACTGTGACACGGCACTCAAAGGCAAAAGCGTGGAGGTGGCAGTGACCGACCTGAAGCGTGTGGAGAACATGACCAAGCACGGGGTGGGGCTTCTGACGATGGGGCCGACCGATGCCTACTGGCAGTTGATAGCCAACCGCACGGCGCGTGTCAAGACGGCGGCGCAGTTGGGCGACAAGATGGTGGCGATGACCCGCTACTCGGCAACCGATTATCTCACCGACAAGGCCCTCGACGGTGTCAAGACCTCTGCACCAGTATTCAGGGTGCAAATCAATGATGTACTCATAAGGCTGGATATGCTGAAAAACAACGAAATGGATGCCATGTGGCTGACAGAGCCACAGGCCACGACAGCCAGGATGTTCAAGCACACGGTAATCGAAGACAGCCGGAAGATGAAGGAACATCTGGGTGTTGTAGTGACAGGCGCCCATCTGATGAAGGACAAGAAGCGCGTGAAGCAGCTCACCGCGTTTGTCCAGGGATATAACAGAGCCTGTGATTCGCTCAACCACTATGGTGTAAAGCATTATGCCGACCTGGTGAAGGCGGTCTGCCATACCGATGACAAGACCATAGACAGGCTGCCCAAGTACTCTTATCCGCACATCGCCCTGCCCAAGCAGCGATAAACAATCACTCTAAGACACAGTGGCTATGGATAACGCCATACAGACAATACTGAAAGATTTCAACGCTCATCGGCGGCTCTCAAACACATTGACCCGCCTGTCAAGGTTGATAGAACAACAGGCATTGTATGCCTTTTCGGGTGATGTCGATGACATACGCCGCAACTATGACCTGATGCTCGACTTCATGCGCCGTGGATATACCGACGAGCGTCGCAATGACTTGTATGACGAAATGATTGGCAAAACCTATAGGCTAATCCAGAACATACAAGTAGAACTCAAGAAAAAAGACAATCCTTCCTATCATGACGCCGCCTATGAACGACGCGTCGGCATCATTCCACTGGTGATTGTTTATCGCTGCTTGGGCAGGGCGATGTGTCCTATCATGACGCCGCCTCTCGGCTGGCGTCCAGTCGCATCGTTTTCGACCCTGACGCTATCAGGCAGCGGTTGGAAGACCATGTGGCCGATATGGCAATGCTCTCGCTCGAGGTGCCCGAGAGACGGGAAGAACATAGGCGGCAGTTGCTGCAGGCGCACGATGCGTATATGGGGCGCCTGTTTGACCATATCCTGCTGTCCAACCAGTGGAATGATGCCGACGCGTCGTTCTACAGGAAGATGCTCACCTCGCCCGCCATCGATACGGTGGATGCCCAATGGATAGTGGGTGCCATCATGCTGGCCTGCGTCAATGTCTTCGACTTGAAGAAACTGGAGGTGCTGGCGGCGGTCTATGTGGCTGATGTGGCTGAAAGCGTGCGCCAACGGGCACTGGTGGGCTGGGCCTTGTCGCTCGATGGCAATCAGACGCTGATGGTGGAAGGCCAGAAGCGCACGGTGGATATGATCGTAGAACACGACAAAGGCGTGGAGCAGCTCAAAGAAATGCAGATACAGCTCATGACCAGCGTCAATGCCCTGTATGATGATGAGTGTATCAAGCGCGATATCATGCCTACGCTGCTCAAGCAGGGGAATATGGATTTGGCCCAACTCTCCAAGGATATCACCCAATCGTCGGACCTTCATGACATCCTGCATCCGGAGGATTCGGAAAACATGATGAGTGAAGTGGAGACGGTCATGAACCGAATGAAAGAGATGGCAGCCAAAGGGCGAGATATCTATTATGGCGGTTTCTGTCAAGCCAAGCGCTATAGCTTCTTCTCCAAGTTAAGCCACTGGTTTGAGCCGTTCTTCTGGGACAACCCATCTGTAGACCCGGGAAGCGCAGACCCGGAAGATGCCCGTGAGGTGATAAAGAGCATGCTCTCCGCACTTCCTTTCTGCGACAACGACAAATACTCTTTTGTCATCTTGTTTTCCAAGATGATGACCCAATTGCCCGCTAACCTGCGCAAGGCAATGATTGAAAACAAGGGCGGCGTCATGCCGATGGCTGCTGAAGACATGACATCGGCCTCGTTTATCCGCCGCAATTATCTCCATGACCTTTTCCGTTTCCACCAGTTGTATGCGATGAAGGACAACTTCGTCGATTGTTTCAGGATGCGTCAGCGGCCTGATGTGGTCAATGTCTTCGTTGCCGACGACCGTCTCTTCGGCGACACGGATGGTTATAAGGAAATGTGCTATGACGCCTTGCGCTTTATGGATAGCATGGATACGCGCAAGGACGAACATTATCACACCACAGTGCTGACTCTGCTTGCAGCAGTGCCAATGCCATTGAGACTGTCTGACCGTCTGTTTGTCGCCCACTACCTGTGGCAGCATGGCGACAAGGCTACGGCTGCGACGATGTATGATGTAATGGTGGCCGAATATCCCGACAATGAGTATGTGCTGCGTGGCGCCGCCCATAGTCGTCTGGACCGCAAGGACTATCTGGCAGCGCTGAGTTGCTATGACCGTCTGGCAGGCATCCATGAGGACAATGTGAACTATCTGCTTAACCGCTCTCTGTGTCTGGTGATGTCGGGCAGGGTGGAGGAGGCGATGCCGACATTGCACAAACTGTACTACAATAATCCCGACAACATGGATGTGGTGCGTGTGATGCTGTGGGGCATGATGAATCAGGGCAACTGCGAGCAGGCTGTGGCTGAGTATGAGAAACTATGTGCCAAATGTCCTGACAATGCCGATGACCGTCTGAACTATGGGTACAGTCTGTGGTTGTCGGGACGAGTGGCAGAAGCCGTGGAGGTGTTCAGAGGCTATCTCGCTATGGCAGGCAGGCGCGACAAGGGTACAAGCCGTAGCATCTACTCCTCGTTTGAGGCCGACATAAACTTGCTGCAGAGTCAGGGCATCGACGAGACCGCCATGCACCTGATGGCCGACGCGGTGGATGTGCGTCCAGAGTAATCGACACATACATATATATATGCTAAGAGGGTACAAAGTGATTGGCTTTGTACCCTCTTAGCGTATAGTGACTACTAATCAGATGTTGGCTATAGACATGATGTTGGCAAAGACTCCGGCTGCGGTGACCCCGGCGCCGGCTCCATAGCCCTGTATCAGCATAGGGAACTCCTTGTAACGCTCGGTGGTAAGCATCACGATATTGTTGGAGCCCTGCAGATTGTAGAAGGGATGGCCCTTGGCCACCTCTTTGAGAGAGACCTTGGCCGCACCGTTCTCCATCTCTGCCACGAAGCGCCAACGCTTCCCCTCGGTTTCCAGCTGCTGACGCTTGGCTTCAAACTGCTTGTCCAAGGAGGGCAGCTTGGTCCAGAAATCGTCGGTACTGCCCTCAAACATCTGCTGGGGGATAAAGAGATGCTTCTCTACATCGGCCTGCTCTATCTGATAGCCGGCTTCGCGGGTGAGGATGACCAGCTTGCGTATCACGTCGGTGCCACTGAGGTCGATACGGGGGTCGGGCTCGGAATAGCCGTTCTCCTTGGCCAATCTTACGGTCTCGGAGAATGGGACGGTGGCAGACAGCTCGTTGAAGATGTAGTTGAGCGTGCCACTGAGCACCGCCTCAATCTTGAGTATCTTGTCGCCTGAGTTGCGCAGGTCGTTGATGGTGCCGATGATGGGCAGTCCGGCGCCCACATTGGTCTCAAAGCGATAGATGACGCCACGCTCCAGCGCCGTGTTCTTCAGTCGGATATAACTCTGATAGTCTGACGAAGCCGCAATCTTGTTGGCGGCAACCACATTGATGTTGTGCTCGAGCAGGGTCTGGTAAATCTGTGCCACATCCTTGCTTGCGGTGCAGTCGACGAACACGGAATTGAAGATGTTCATTCCCAATATCTTCTCCTTCAACAGTTCTATATTGCTTGGCGATGACTGTTGCAGTATCTCTTTGTAGTGGCTGAGATCCAGTCCGTCGCGGTCGAAGATGGCATTCTTGGACGAGGCTATTCCCACGACATTGAGCTTGAGGCGCGAGTGCTCCTTGAGTTCTTCATACTGGCTGCGTATCTGCTCGATGAGCATGCTGCCTACGGTGCCGATACCGCAGATGAAGAGGTTGAGCACCTTATAGTCGGACAGGAAGAACGAGTCGTGCAAGACGTTAAGCGCCTTGCGCAGATATTTGCCTTGGATGACAAAGGAGATATTGGTCTCAGAGGCTCCCTGGGCACAGGCGATGACAGAGATACCGCTACGCCCCAGCGTGCCAAACAGTTTGCCCGCCACGCCAGGCGTATGGCGCATGTTTTCGCCGACGATGGCCACCGTGGCAAGTCCGCCTTCGGAGTGCATGGGAAACATGGCTCCGGTCTCTATCTCCTTGGCAAACTCGCTGTTCAACACGTTGACAGCCTCTTCGGCATCGGCGTCGCGGACACCGATAGAGGTAGAGTTCTCGGATGAAGCCTGGGAAACCATGAACGCGGAGATGCCACCGTTGGTCAGTGCGGTAAAGATGCGCTGGTTGACACCGATGACGCCCACCATAGACAGACCAGCCACAGTGATAAGCGTGGTGCCACTGATGCTCGAAATACCCTTGATGGGCTTGAAGTCGTTGGCTATCTGCTGCTTGATGATGGTGCCTGGGTTTTCGGGGTTGAAGGTGTTCTTGACCTTGATAGGGATATTTTTGACGCAAACGGGGTAGATGGTGGGCGGATAGATGACCTTGGCGCCGAAGTTGCAGAGCTCCATCGCCTCGATGTAGCTGAGTTCGCTGATGGTATAGGCGTTCTTGATGACGCGCGGGTCGGCGGTCATGAAACCGTCGACATCGGTCCATATCTCCAGTACGTCGGCATCGAGCGAGGCGGCGATGATGGCGGCGGTATAGTCGGAGCCGCCACGACCAAGATTGGTGATGTCGTGGGTGTCGCGGTCGCGGCTGATAAAGCCGGGCACGATAGAGATGCGCGAGAGGTTGGCAAAGGTTTCGCACACACGCTTGTGGGTCAGGTCGCTGTCCAGGATGTGGCGTCCGTTCTTCTGCTCGGTGACGATGAAGTCGAGGGAGTTGACACGGCGTGCTCCGCGTATCATGGCTGCAACGATGTGGGAGCTGATGCGCTCGCCATAGCTGACGATGGTGTCGTAAGATTTCTTGCTGAGGTCGTGGACCAGATAAACGCCGAAGAAGATGCTCTTCAGCTGGTCTAATAATATATCAATGGTAGCAAAAAGCTGCTCGCGTGCGGTGTTGTCAGTAATGACGGTGTCAATCATCATGTAGTGACGGTCAACGATTTCGTCGAATGACTGTTTCCACTTGTCGTCGCCGTTCTCAGCCAGTTTGGAGGTGGAAATCAGTTTGTCGGTGATACCTCCCAACGCACTGACGACGACGATGACGGGCTGGCGTTTGGCTTCCTTTTCAACAATGCTTTTTACACTCAGAATACTCTTGACGGAACCTACTGATGTACCGCCGAATTTCAATACTTTCATATCCGGTCAATATGTTTATGTGGTTATTATTGTGCATCCCCGCTACGAATGGGGCGGTGCAGAACTTGGGTACAAAGTTACAGAAAGTCTTGGGCAGGACAAAGGATATGACCATGTTTTTTTGCATCGTGAACAGTTAATAGACGTTTATATACGCATCGAGGGAACAGTCTCGTAAAGACGGTTCCCTCGATGATAGTCGTAATATGTATTGCTGTTTATCCGTTCATGGCAATCAAGAACTCGTTGTTGTCCTTGGTCCTTACCATAGTATCGTGGATTTCGTTCATAGCCTCGAAAGAGTTCATGTCGCTGAAATGCTTGCGCAATACCCACATGCGGTCGAGCGTAAACTGGTCTTGCAGCAAGTCGTCGCGGCGTGTGCTTGATGCTACCAGGTTGACGGCAGGGAAGATGCGCTTGTTGCTGAGTGAGCGGTCGAGCTGCAACTCCATGTTGCCGGTACCCTTGAATTCCTCGAAGATAACCTCGTCCATCTTGCTGCCGGTGTCGATGAGAGCGGTGGCAATGATGGTGAGCGAACCGCCGCCTTCGATGTTGCGCGCAGCTCCGAAGAAACGCTTGGGCTTCTGCAGGGCATTGGCGTCGACACCACCGGTGAGCACCTTGCCAGAGGCAGGGGAAACGGTGTTGTAGGCGCGGGCCAGACGGGTGATGGAGTCGAGGAAGATGACAACATCGTGGCCACATTCGACCATGCGCTTGGCCTTCTCGAGCACGATGCCGGCTATCTTGACATGGCGCTCGGCAGGCTCGTCAAAGGTAGAGGCGATAACCTCGGCATTGACGGTGCGGGCCATGTCGGTAACCTCCTCTGGACGCTCGTCGATGAGCAGCATCATGAGGTAGGCCTCGGGGTGGTTGGCTGCTATGGCGTTGGCGATATCTTTCATCAGTATGGTCTTACCCGTCTTGGGCTGGGCCACGATGAGTGCGCGCTGTCCCTTACCGATAGGAGAGAAGAGGTCTACTATGCGGGTAGAGAGGTTGGTCGTGGCGCGGTCGCCACAGAGTGTAAATTTCTCGTCGGGGAAGAGTGGGGTAAGGTGTTCGAACGGGATGCGGTCTCTGACTTCTGCCGGCTCGCGTCCGTTGATTTTGTCTATGCTGGTAAGGGGGAAATACTTCTCGCCCTCATGGGGTGGACGTACATGGCACTGGACTACGTCGCCTGTCTTCAGTCCGTAATGCTTCACCTGGGCGTTGGAAACATAGACATCGTCAGGAGAAGAGAGGTAATTGTAGTCGCTTGAGCGCAGGAAGCCGTAACCGTCCTGCATAACTTCGAGCACGCCATTGGCAGTGATAATGTCGGAGAAGTCGTATTTGGTGACATTCTCCTGCACGGGCTGCTGGTATGACTGTACGGTATTGTTGACGGGAGTAGTGGGATTGTCGAACATGTCGTAGGTGGGCACGACACCTTCGTCTTCGATGGGCAGGTCGTGGGTGATGATGAAATCGGTGCCATCACCGGGGTCGCCTTCCCATACGTCGTTGGTAACCATCGGGCTGTTGTCGATGTTCTCGTTGTGGGCGTTGATTTTTGCCTGCAACTTGGCTATCAGTCCTTCGCTGTCGCCCTCTTCTGCAGCGGGCTTGTCGCCCATGGCAAACTGGGCTTCGGGAACGAAGTCGGCTTGCTCTGCCTGGGGCTCTTCTACCTGCTCGGGAGCTTCGGGCTCACTGGCCTGGGGTGTCTCTGCCTGAACAGCAGTAGCGGGCTCCTCGGTAGCGGGCTCGTCCTTTACAGGTGTTTCTTCTGAAGGAGTGGCTTCCTCGGCCTCTTTCTTGGTGGTCTTGCGTGTGCGACGCTTGGGTTTCTCAACGGGTTCTTCCTCGGCCACGACTGGAGTCTCGGCGTCTTTGTTGAGCAACTCTTCGTTGGCAAAAAGTCCGGGTTCTTCCTTGTGGGTGTTGATGTTTTTCTTCAAGTCGAAGTTCTCGCCTTCTTTCCCATTCACGGTATATACTTTGTCGCTTTCCTTCTTGATGATGCGTGTTCTACGGCGTTTGGCTCCAAGTGGATTTTTATTGCCTTCGTCTTCTGCCTGCTTGTCCAGAATGGCATAGGCGAGGCTCTCCTGGTCGCTGTTGCCTGTGGTCACAGCACCCATGCTGTGAGCAATATCCAACAGTTCAGGAATAGCTTTTGCTATCAGTTCTTCTTTGCTATACATATATATTAATATGTGATGTGGTTATATAAAATAATGTTTCAAGGGATGAAACATTCTTGGTACATCTTAAATGTGTCTGCAAAGTTACTAATAATCGTTGGAATAAAAAAGAAAGCCCGCAAAAATTTTGCGGGCTTTCTTTATTTTTTAATGGGTTAGGCTGATATTACTCGCCCTTCTCCATCTTCTGCTTCAGTTCGGCCAATACATCGAGGTCGCCGAGTGATGTGCTGGCAGCAACGTTGTTGATAACAGGAGCGTCCTGCTTCTTGGCAGCGTGCTTGCGTACGGGCTTAACCTCTTCCTTCTCATCCTCGAATGTACGAGAGTGTGAAAGGATGATGCGGCGAGAGTTCTTGTTGAACTCGATAACCTTGAATGGGAGTTCCTCACCGAGCTTAGCCTGTGAGCCGTCTTCCTTAACCAAGTGCTTGGGAGTAGCGAAGCCTTCACCACCCTCGTTGAGAGTGATAACGGCACCCTTGTCCATCATCTCGGTAATCTTGCCCTGGTGTACAGAACCTGCAGTGTACAGAGTCTCGTAAACATCCCAAGGATTCTCCTCGAGCTGCTTGTGGCCGAGGCTCAGACGACGGTTCTCCTTGTCTATCTCGAGTACAACAACCTCAATCTCTGCACCTACCTGTGTGAACTCAGAAGGATGCTTAACCTTCTTGGTCCAAGAGAGGTCAGAGATGTGGATGAGGCCGTCAACACCTTCCTCAAGCTCTACGAAGATACCGAAGTTGGTGAAGTTGCAAACCTTAGCGGTGTGCTTGCTGCCGATAGGATACTTGGTATCGATGCTCTGCCATGGGTCTTCCTTGAGCTGCTTGATACCGAGGCTCATCTTGCGCTCCTCGCGGTCGAGGGTCAGGATAACTGCCTCTACCTCGTCGCCTACGTGCAGGAAGTCCTGAGCTGAGCGGAGGTGCTGGCTCCAAGACATCTCGCTAACGTGGATAAGACCTTCAACGCCGGGCTGAATCTCAACGAATGCACCGTAGTCAGCGATAACGACTACCTTGCCCTTAACGTGGTCGCCTACTTTCAGGTTGGCATCCAGAGCCTCCCATGGGTGGGGAGTAAGCTGCTTCAGACCGAGAGCGATACGCTTCTTCTCCTCATCGAAGTCGAGGATAACAACGTTGATCTTCTGGTCGAGCTCTACTACCTCGTGAGGATCGCTTACGCGGCCCCAAGACAGGTCGGTGATGTGGATGAGTCCGTCAACACCGCCGAGGTCAACGAATACACCATAAGAGGTGATGTTCTTAACAGTACCCTCGAGTACCTGACCCTTCTCAAGTTTAGAGATGATGTCCTTCTTCTGTGCCTCAAGCTCGGCCTCGATAAGAGCCTTGTGAGAAACAACCACATTGCGGAACTCCTGATTGATCTTGACAATCTTGAACTCCATGGTCTTGCCTACGAATACATCGTAGTCGCGTATTGGATGAACGTCAATCTGGCTACCGGGCAAGAATGCTTCGATTCCGAATACATCAACAATCATACCACCCTTAGTGCGGCACTTGATGTAGCCCTGAATAACCTCGTCGTTAGCGAGAGCCTCGTTAACACGGTCCCAGCTCTTGGCCAGGCGTGCCTTCTTGTGAGACAGAACCAACTGGCCCTTCTTGTCCTCCTGGTTCTCAACGTAAACTTCAACCTTGTCACCTACCTTGAGGTCGGGGTTGTAGCGGAATTCAGAAGCGGGAATGATACCATCGCTCTTGTAACCGATGTTAACGATAACCTCTTTCTTGTCAGCAGAGATTACGGTACCTTCTACTACCTGATGCTCTGTAACCTTGTTAAGGGTCTCGTCGTAAGCCTTCTGAATGTCGTCAATGTTTGAGCCTGCATTAGTGCCATTCTCAAACTCGTCCCAATTGAAGTCTGCCAACGGCTGTACGTTCTTAAAATCTGACATAAAATTAATAAATGAAATAAATAAAAAAGTTAGACATTATGTTAATTAACTCGATGATAAGGTGAGTAAACACCAAATCGGTTGCAAAATTACTAATTTTCAATGTGAAACGGGGAACTATATCCGTTTATTTGTTCGCGATTTTGGTTTTTTTAACAATGATGGTGCTGATGATGGCCATGATGGTATCCGAAATAGGTGGGTTGGCCATTGGTCAGACCGCCTTGATGGGGCAAAAGTGGCTTGTATCAGCCGATTCCCAAGAGTTCAATCTCGAAGATGAGGGTAGAACCGCCAGGGATTCCGGGTTGGGAGAATTTGCCGTAGCCCATCTCTGCCGGGATGTACAGTTCCCACTTGTCGCCGACAACCATCTGCTGCAGTGCCACAATCCAACCGTCTATCAGGTCGCAGAGCCTGATGGCCAGTGGCGTGCCGCCATAACTTGAGTCGAAGGTATGACCGTCAATGGTGGCACCGCGGTAGTGGGCTGTGATGATACTTCTGGGTGAAGGGTGGGTAGTGCCTTCTCCGCTGTGGATGATGCGATAGTACACACCGCGCGGCAACTGGAGTACGCCTTCTTCGCGGGCTTTGTCTTCCAGCCATGCCTTGTTTTTCTCTATGTATGCTCTCTTTGCCATAATGAATGTTTTTTCGACTGCAAAGGTATACATAATAACAATCATATTGGCATAAAAGTCAAGAATAATAGTGGCTAAGGTGCTGAAGATGGCGGCTTTGCGATAGAGAATAAGGGCCACAGGTAGTTGGAGCTGCGCTGAAGGGGTGGGGGGCGGCAGAGTGAAACGCCCGTCATATAAAAAGGGTGGAAATGAAGCGTCAAATAGCAGGATAAATGGTTTTTATGAATATTCTTGGTTATTCTTTTGCCTGTTTTGGCGTTTCTTATTATTTTTGCATCATCATTAAGCAGATGTATAATCCTAATTTATAGTGAATTAATGAATATTTTAACCAAAGCCCTTGGATTTGATAGTGCCAAGGCAAGTGTGCGCACGGAGGTTGTGGCCGGCGCTACCACTTTTCTGACAATGAGCTACATCCTTGCTGTCAATCCCGCAATTCTGGCCACTACGGGTATGGACAAGGGCGCTCTCTTCACAGCCACAGCCCTCGCGGCGGCCATTTCCACCCTGTTGCTTGCGTTCATGGCCAAGTTGCCGTTTGCCCAAGCTCCAAGTATGGGTCTCAATGCCTTCTTTGCCTTTACCATGTGTCAGGCTATGTACCTGTCGTGGCAACAGTCGTTGGCGGCATTGGTTGTAGAGGGCGTAGTCTTCATCCTCATTACGTTTATGAACGTGCGTGAGAAGATTCTGGACAGCATCCCTCGCAACTTGCGCTACTCCATTTCGGCGGGAATAGGTATGTTTATAGCCTTTATCGGACTGAAGAACGCCGGCATCGTGGTGGCCAATCCCGACACCTTTGTGGCTTTGGGCAATTTCACCCCCGAAGCTATCCTGGGTATCGTGGCCATAGTGCTGAGCGGAGTGCTCACAGCCCGTAGAGTGAAGGGCGCTCTCTTCATCGCCATCATCATCGCTACTCTGGTAGGTTTGCCGATGGGCGTGACGGTGATGCCTGATGGGTGGCTGCCTGTGTCGGAGCCCCACTCGGTAGCGCCGATTTTCTGCCAGTTTGATTTTGATGGTTTCTTCAATATCAATATGCTGGTGGTCATCTTCTCGCTGCTTATCATCAATATCTTTGATACCGTGGGTACGCTTGTGGGCTTGGCGGAGAAAACAGGTGTGGTTCGCCCAGACGGCTCTATTCCTCGTGTGAAGGAAGCCATGCTCAGCGACGCCATCGGTACTACCTGTGGAGCCATGTTGGGTAGCAGTACCGTCACTACATATATTGAGAGTGCTTCGGGTATAGCCGAGGGCGGTCGCACAGGTCTCACCTCACTGGTTACCGGATTCCTGTTCATCGCATCCCTCTTGCTGTCTCCGCTTTTCCTGCTCATTCCTTCGGCTGCCACAAGTGGTGCCCTGGTTATGGTGGGCGTGCTGATGATTGACTCGGTGAAGAAGATAGAACTCAATGATGTCACCGAGGCTTTCCCCTCGTTTATCACTATGATTACGATGGTGTTGTGTTATTCCATAGCCGATGGCATCTGCTTGGGCATCTTGAGCTATGTAGTGATGAAGGTATGTACTGGTAAGTTTAAGAATATAAGCGTCACGCTGGTGATACTCTCGCTCCTGTTTATCCTGAAGTTTGTAGTGGGATAGACAGAGGACGATATAAAAAAAGAAACATTGGTGGTTAGAATTGCCACCAATGTTTCTTTTTTTGTGTTTCATTTTCTCCTCTCAGGCTTCTGCGCTCTTCGCGCATGATGTCGTGCCATGTCTTGTTGTAGTGTATCATCTGGTAGATCTGTCCCCAATCGGGCAGACCGCCGATGTTACGGTCGTCAATCCACATGTCTACTTTCAGCTTGCGGGAGAAGTGATTGTTCCATTCTTGTCTTTCTTCGGGATAGTCTTTGTTGATGGCGTAAAACTCAACGCCACGCTCGCGGCACCAGTTGACGGCTTCGTCGAGAAGCGCACCTTCGCGGACAGTCCACAGTATCAGTTTGTGATGCTCCTTGATAAGCATCTTCAGCGTCTCTGTGGCAAACGGAAGTTCTTCGCCAATCTTCGGATACTCGTGGGTGACTATCGTCCCATCAAAATCTACGGCTATTGTCATAGTCTCTTATACCTATTATATATATACGCGCGCGTGGAGGCCGGCGGCTGACCCGCCAAGCACCTTAGTGCTTGACGGAGTCGTCGTTGGCGTCACCATAGTGACTCTTGCTGTAATTGCCATAAGAACCGTATGAACCATACGAGCCCTTGCCATATCGGCCGTATCTGCCATAGTGTCCGTATTTGCCATACTTGCCATAGCCATAGTAGTAGCCATACTTCTTCTTGGTCATGTCTACGCCGTTGAGGACAATGGACATGTTAGGCAGCTTCTTGGTTTCCGAAAGTTCGTTGATGAGGGTGAAGCTCTCCTTGGCGGTATAGTCGGCGCGGCACATGTATACCGTGGCGTCGGCTACGCGGCCAATCTGAAGCGTATCGGTAACCAGACCCACAGGGGCAGTGTCGATAAGGATGTAATCGTAGTGATCCTTCAGTTCGTTGATAATGTCGTCGAGGCTCTTGCGGGCTACCAATTCTGCGGGGTTGGGAGGAATGGGGCCAGCCATGAGCAGCTCCAGATTGCTGTTTACCTCTGAAGGCAGTATCTGCTTGCTGATGTCGGCCCAAGTGGGATGCTCCTTGACCAGAAGATTGGTAATACCGTGTATCTTGTCATTAATCTCAAACAACTCGGCCAGTCGGGGCTTGCGGATGTCGAGTCCCACGAGCAGTACCTTCTTGCCCAGCAGTGCGAAACTGATGGCGAGGTTGGCGCAGTTGAATGTCTTGCCTTCGCCCGAAGTGGTGGAGGTGAAGAGGATGACCTTCTCGTCTTCCTTCATCATAAACTGCAGGTTGGTACGCATCGAACGGAAGATTTCTTCCATCATATTGTTCTTGTTCTCGTGTACCACGATGTCGGCCTTGGTCTTGGCGCTATCGCTGGCCACAGCCACGTCGGCGATGATAGGCAGCTTGGTGAGCTTCTCCACGTCGTCGTGTCCCTCAATCTTGTAGCGCAACAGCTGGATAAGGAAGAGCAGACCGGCGGGAATACCAATGCCCAATACAAAAGAGATGAGCAATATGATGCTACCCTTAGGACTGATTTTGCCCAATACCTCGGGAGTGTCGATGAGCTTGCCTTTGTCCACGGTTGATGCCAGAGAGATGGAGTTTTCTTCGCGCTTCTGCAGCAGCATCACATACAGGGCAGACTTCACTTCCTGCTGGCGCCCAATCTGTGTAAGGATGCGCTCCTGCTCTGGAGTCTCTGTCATCTTGCCAGAGTTGCGGTTCAACTCGCTCTCAATCTTGTTGAGCTGCATCTCTGCATTGAACTTGGCCTGGTTCATGGCCACGGTGATGCTGTGGCGGAGCTCGTCAAGTTGGTTGGTAAGAGGGATGACGGTGGGAGAAGACTCTGAGGCACCATTGAGCAGACGGCTGCGATTGAGAGAAATCTCGTTGTATTTTGTGATGAGCGAGGTTACGGCTACATCGGCGATACCCACATTGGCAGGCAGCACGGCGTAGTCCTTGCTCGAATTCATTGTCTCGCGCAGGCTGTTGATAAGTTCAACCTGCATCTGGGCCTCAGACAACTTCTGCTGGTATTGGCTTGCGTTGAGTACGTTCTGGCTTGCATTGAGCTTGATGTCAACCAGCTGGTTGCGCTTCTTGTAGCTCTCCAGAGACCCTTCGGTGCTGCCCAGCTCGGCGTTGAGCTTTTCGATACGGTTGTTGATAAACTCCTCGGTACGGCGAGCCACCTCGTTCTTGTCCTCATTGGCCTGGCGGTTGTAGACTACGGCCAGTTGGCGCAGATAGTCGGTAGCGCGCATAGGCACTTCGTCGTTGAGTGTGAGCTTGGCGATGGTGGTCGTCTTGGATGTAGGAGATACATTGAGCGCCTTCTGGTACTTGTATGACATCATGTGGGGTGACACGATAACGGCCTTCATGATGTCGCCTTCGCGCATCTGGGGACAGGCATTGCGTGAGAGGGTAATAACACCTACTTTGGTACCGAAGGTGGCAGGCAAGTTCTTGAATTTCTTGTCTATCTTGTATTCCACGCCCTTGGTTCCCTCTACGAGAGGCTTGGTGTAGGTGCCTGTCACGTTGTACTGGCTATTCTCATACTTGATGGTCAGCTTCACTGGAGCCTTCAGCATCTCCAGGTGAGTGGGGTCTACATCCACATTGACGGGATTGTTGTGGTAGGCTATCTGTGCCTTAATCTTACCTTTTATATAATAGGTAGTGTAGAGCTTCAGGTCTCTTGCTGCCTGTTCGGCCAGCAGACGCGAGGTGAGGATTTCCATCTCGTTGTCAAAACCGTCACTTGCCTCCATGAATCCCAGGTTGGCTGCCTGAGCAATGCGGCTGCCGGTGCGGCTGCGTGCATTGTTGTCATCATTCTTGATGAGCATCTTGGTGGTGGCTTGGTAGACAGGTGTGGTGTAGCGCAGATATACGGCTGCGATACCTACACAGATAATCACAGAAAGTAAGAACCATTTCCAATAGAGTACGGCTATCCGGATAACATCTTGATAGTTCAGCGAACTCTTTTCCTGGTCTCGAATTTCTTCGGGCATTCCATTTTTTACGTATTCCATTTTATTTAAGTTTTTATTTTGTCAATGATAAGAGATATTGTCCGTATTGGTTTTTGAGCATGGGCTTGGCCAGTTCTCTGAGCTGGTCAGCGTCTATCCATCCCTGCTTGTAGGCTATCTCTTCGAGACAAGCCACTTTGAGGCCTTGGCGCTTCTCTATTACCTCGATAAAGGTACTGGCCTCGCTCAGACTGTCGTGGGTACCGGTGTCGAGCCAGGCAAATCCGCGCTGGAGGGTAAGCACCTTCAGCTGATGGCGGTTGAGATATTCCTGGTTGACGGTGGTAATCTCGAGCTCGCCGCGAGCACTGGGCTTGATGTTCTTGGCTATCTCTACCACGCTGTTGGGATAGAAGTATAGTCCCACAACGGCGTAGTTGCTCTTGGGATGCTGTGGCTTTTCCTCGATGGAGAGGCAGTTGCCGTCGGCGTCAAACTCAGCCACGCCATAGCGCTCTGGGTCGTTGACGTAATAACCGAAGACGGTAGCCATGCCGTCTTGCTCTACATTGGTGACACTCTGGTGGAGCAGGCCACTAAAGCCGGCTCCATAGAAGATGTTGTCGCCAAGGACGAGGCAGACGGAGTCATCGCCGATAAACTTCTCGCCGATGATGAAAGCCTGGGCCAGTCCGTCGGGGCTGGGTTGCTCGGCGTATTCAAACTTGACGCCCAGTTCGCTGCCGTCACCGAGCAGTCGGCGGAAGCCTGGGAGGTCGTAAGGGGTGGAGATGATGAGAATCTCGCGTATGCCAGCGAGCATCAGAGCCGAGATGGGGTAATATATCATCGGCTTGTCAAAGATAGGTATCAGCTGTTTGCTAATGCCTTTGGTTATGGGGTAGAGGCGAGTGCCTGAACCGCCAGCAAGTACTATACCTTTCACCTTGTTATTTCGTTTTAGATATTATTCTGTCTTCTCTTGCAGAAAGTGACTACCACTGTGCGATAGAGTATCCATAGGTCTAATCCTATTGACCAATGCTTGATATACCATATGTCGTGTTTCACTCTCTCTGCCATTTGCCACACCTCGGGAGTTTCTCCGCTCAGCCCCAGCACCTGTGAATATCCCGTAATGCCGGGCTTGCAGCGATGACGGTCCATGTAGTTGTCTATCAACTGGGTGTATTTTCTGGTGTGGAAGAGCATATGGGGGCGTGGGCCGATAATGCTCATGTCGCCCTTGATTACATTGATGAAATTGGGGATTTCGTCGATATGTGTGCGGCGCATGAAACTGCCAAAGGGGAATATGCGTGGGTCATTGGCTGTGGCCTGAAGTGTGTCGCACTCGTCGTTCAGACGCATGGTGCGAAACTTGTAGCATACAAATGTCTTGCCGTCAAGACCGGTGCGCTCCTGCTTGAACACTATGGGGCCGCGGCTCTGCATCTTGATGATTAGCGCGATGATGGGCAGGAAGGGTAGGGAGATGATACATACCAATAGACCAGCAAACAAGTCGAATGTACGCTTTATGGTTCTGTTGGACAGCATTAACAAGGGATTTTTCAGGTCCTCTGCCATTGCTTCAGTTTTAAGGGTGTTTTCGACTGTGCTTATATGTTGTGGCATGTTGTATGGTTTTTGTTTCTGTGGCATCGATTATGACCATTGTGCAGCTATGGCAATAGCTTGGGCTTATATCGTGCGTAGTCTATGCAAAGGTAATATAATAATTCGGATTTCTCCTTATTATAATTAAAAAAAATATTCATCGTCGGCCATTTTTTTTGATGGCAGGAAAAACCCATGGTGCGATTGCTTTTCTATCTGGTTGGTCTCATGCAACTTTAAGTTGTGCTTCCGGTTCCCCTTATGAGTTTCACGGAGAGGCCATGCGAAGGGCAGCTCAGTGCTTGCCACTGCGATACATTGGTATTATGTCCGAAGAAATACGTTAAATAATTTTGACAATTGGCGAGTTTGTTGTAATTTTGTGGCTGTTAATGGCAATTGGGCCATTATTTAATTAAAAACTTAAGTAATTATAATGGGAATATTTTCAAAATTATTCGGAAATAAGTCAACGGAAAAGAAAACGGGCGGAATGGAAGACTACATGACGCTCATCAGGGTGTACTTTCAGGCATCGATAGCCAGCCAGCTGGGTATCAACAATCTTGCCATGCTGCCCGACTTGCGTATGTTCAAGACGACGCTGCACGTGCCCACCCAGAACAATAAGTTGGGTATTGGTGAGAAGAGCCACTGCAAGAAGATGCTCAAAGAGCTCTACAAGGTTGACGACCTCTTCTTCAAGGAGATTGACGCCAGTATTCGTAAGAACTGCCGTAAGATACAGGACGTACAGGTGTACCTCGTACAGTTCCAGGGCTTTACCCAAGACCTGATGATGCTGATGGGTAATCTCATGAAGTTCAAGCTGCGTATGCCTTCTTTCTTCAAGGGCGCCATCTACTCGATGACCGAGAAGACCGTGAAGGAAATCTTTACCAAGAACGACTACAAGGATGCAGGAGTTGTCAAGGTGGTGCTCAATATCCGCCAGTACAACAAGCGTCTCTCGTTCTCTGAAAAGTGGATTACCGGATTTGTCTATCAGGTGGTGATGTTGGCCAAGAAAGAGCCAAAAGCCAAAGAAGAGGCAGCTAAATAACAAAAAACGAGACATTTCTTTGGATTTTACAGATTATTCATATAAATTTGTAAGCTAAACATAGGTTATGGATGCTACTGAGAAAACATTGACGCTGTTTACGACACGTATGCGACAGATGATTCTCCGTTTTGATGAACTCAAAAAGGAGAAGACCCGTCTTGAGGATATGCTGTCCGAACGCGACGCCAAGATAGCCGAACTTGAGGCTCGGCTGGCTCAGGCTTCCATGGACTATGAGAGTTTGAAGATGGCGAGGATGATTGAGGTCACCGACGGTGATGTCGAAGGAGCGCAGAAGCGCATATCCAAGCTCATCAGAGACGTTAACAAGTGTATCACGCTACTGAGCGAAAAATAACGCGAAGCGATGGGTGAGTCAGACAAGGAAAAATTGCGTATTAGGTTACATGTCTACGATACGGATATGACAGTGACTATTCCTCGGGCAGAGGAAGAGTGCTATCGTGCCGCAGCCAAGCTGATAACCGATGTTGTAAACAATTACTCTGCAGTCTATAAAGACCGCAAGGGTGAGAAGGAAATATTATATATGGCTCTGATTGATATATCTCTCAGATATCAGAAGGAAACCAGAAAACACGATATATTGCCTGTTACCGACATCCTTACCAAGTTGACTTCCGAAATCGAAGAAGCGTTGGATAGCGAGTAAGGAATTAAATTTTATATACATAATACTAAAAATGGTAATTACATTGATTATAGTGGCCGTAGCTCTCGTCGTGGGAGTATTGGCTGGTTATATGATTTTCCGTTATGTCATTAAGGGAAAATACAATGAAATGGTAGCGGCAGCCTCTAAGGAAGCCGAAGTGGTAAAGGAGAAGAAACTGCTTGAAGTCAAGGAGAAATTCCTCAACAAGAAGAGTGAGCTGGAGAAGGAGGTGCAGCAGCGCAACCAGAAGATTCAGCAAAACGAGAACAGGCTCAAGCAGCGCGAGATATCTCTTAACCAGCGTCAGGATGAGATAGGCCGAAAGAAGCAGGAACTCACCCAGCTTCAGCAGCGTATAGACAACGAGAAGAAGCTGATGCTCGTAAAGCAGCAGGAACTTGAGAAGATGCAGGAGCAGGAGCGTGCCAAGCTCGAAGAGCTCTCTGGTCTGAGCGCCGAGGAAGCCAAGGAACGACTGATAGACAGCCTGAAGGACCAGGCCAAACTTGATGCCGCCAGCTATATCAACGAGATTGTAGACGAGGCCAAGCTCAATGCCAACCAGCAGGCCAAGAAGATTGTCATCCAGACCATCCAGCGTGTGGCTACCGAGACTGCTATCGAGAATTCAGTGAGCGTGTTCCACATTGATAACGACGAGGTTAAGGGTCGTATCATCGGTCGCGAGGGTCGTAATATTCGTGCCCTTGAGGCTGCTACTGGTGTCGAGATTGTCGTCGACGATACCCCCGAGGCTATTGTTATTTCTGCCTTTGACCCCATCCGTCGCGAGGTTTGCCGTCTGGCTCTTCATCAGCTGGTTACCGATGGCCGTATCCACCCCGCTCGTATCGAGGAGGTTGTGGCCAAGGTCAAGAAGCAGTTGGACAATGAGATTATTGAGACTGGTAAGCGTACGGTTATCGACTTGGGTATCCACGGTCTGCATCCCGAGCTGGTGCGTATCGTCGGCAAGATGAAGTATCGCTCTTCTTACGGACAGAACTTGTTGCAGCACGCTCGCGAGACAGCTAATCTCTGTGCAGTTATGGCTTCAGAGCTGGGGCTTAATCCTAAGAAGGCCAAGCGTGCCGGTCTCTTGCACGATATCGGTAAGGTGCCAGACGAGGAGAGCGAGCTGCCCCACGCACTCTATGGTGCTAAGATAGCAGAGAAATATAAGGAGAAGGCAGATATCTGCAATGCCATCGCCGCTCACCATGATGAGACAGAGATGGAGAGCCTGCTTGCTCCTATCGTTCAGGTTTGCGATGCCATCTCTGGTGCCCGTCCCGGTGCCCGTCGCGAGATAGTCGAGGCTTACATCAAGCGTCTTAACGACCTTGAGGCTATAGCTATGAGCTACCCAGGCGTGGTTAAGACTTACGCCATCCAGGCAGGTCGCGAGTTGCGCGTGATTGTCGGTGCCGACAAGATGAGCGACGAGGAAAGCATCAAGCTCTCTGACGAGATTGCAACAAAGGTTCAGAACGAGATGACCTATCCTGGTCAGGTTAAGATTACGGTTATCCGCGAGACCCGCAGTGTGGCTTATGCCAAGTAATAGCAAGCAAATTATAGCATAATTAATAATGAAGTCCCTTGTCAAGATTGATGGCAAGGGATTTTTTTTGTATTGCTTTTACTGTGCCGTTTGCCAACTACGCAAGCGTGGAGTGTATCTCCATAAGCGTGGAGGTTAATTCAGCAAGCGTGGAGAGCCACTCTATGAAGTAGGTAGTTGCCTTCGGCGTCAATACTCAAAATACCTACTTTTAGGTATTGCACCATTTGGACATCCTTTTTATCTTTGCAACAAATATAGGCTTCACTATGCGTTAAAAAGTAATGTGGAGGGGAAATATTCTTTCGATTTTTGTAATTTTGCATACAATTATATAACAACAGACGATGAAGAAGCAGAAATTATATGAAGCATCAGACAAGATGATTACCCTTTTGCAGGATAATTATGCGGTTTTGCGCTGCCTTGGATCTTTTGGCATCAACCTGGGATTTGACAACAAGACGGTAGAAGAGGTCTGTATAGATGAGGGAGTCGATAGCTTCACTTTTCTGTGTATTGTCAATTATACCATCAATGGATACCTGGGAGCGGATGATGTCGCGCGTCTTTCCGTGCCCACCTTGATGCAATATCTTAAATCCTCACACGAATACTATTTGGACTTTGAGTTGCCTTTCATTAGGAAGGAACTGATAGCATCGCTTGACGCCGCCGACAATCTGGCGTCTCTCATCATCAAGATATACGATGAGTATGCTCGCAGTATCGTCCAGCATATGAAGTATGAGGAAAAGAATGTCTTTCCATACGTCGAGGCGCTCCTTCAGGGAAAAGCGCAGACCAACTATGATGTGGAGACTTTTTCCAAGCATCATGACCAGATAGATGTCAAGTTGCGTGAGTTGAAGAATATCATTATACAGTATCTTCCAGTCGATGCGCATCGCAATAATCAACTTTATGCGACGCTGTTTGATATCTATAATTGTGAGTCATGGCTTGCCCAGCATTCCGAGGTCGAAGACCATATCTTTATACCGGCAGTCAGATTGCTTGAAAAGCAAATCAACCAAAGCAATATATCGCAGAAACTGTCTAATATGATTAATAAGAACAGTGATGCAGATGTATTGAGCGACCGCGAGCGCGACGTGATAGTCTGTCTGGTGCAGGGCATGACAAATAAGGAGATGGCTGACCATCTTTGCATTTCCATCAACACTGTTATCACTCACCGCAAGAATATTGCACGTAAGTTGCAGATACATTCTCCTGCAGGTCTCACCGTCTATGCCATCGCCAAAGGCCTTATAGATATTTCCGCAGTCAAGCTGTAAATCGAGGCAATTTCCCGAGTAAATATTTCCCCTCTTTTATAATTGTTTGTCATTCACGCAGTTGATGCTGTTTGGCTGTTTGATGACTTGAAAGACGGTAGTTGCAAGCCCGTCAGTCGCCCTGTTGGTCAAGTCTTAAAAGATGTAAATGGATAGAACTTTTT
>OQWI01000139.1_pt1 | contig 34808 bp, 40 predicted proteins | sample 1691551 | NCBI WGS metagenome assembly OQWI01 (sample SAMN03418259, study PRJEB22391) | human gut metagenome | biome: human-gut; feature: organic feature; material: feces | host: Homo sapiens | place: Tanzania | collected 2013-01
AGACAACAGCGGAAACGAAAGGAGCAAGCGACTATTCATGGCTGGGGCAGCCGAGCTGCCGTTCTTCGTGCAGGATGTATGCCATGCAGGTTTTCAGCTTCTTCATCCGATGCCCATCCAGATTCCAGACGGGAAGCTGGAACTGCTTCTTGTAATAGTACCGAGGGCAGCCTTCGTACCGGTCCAGCAGCAGTTCATCAAACTCGGAAAGCAACCAGACCACAGCCGGAACGCTTTCATTGGCGTCCTGCTCGATGGTGGCGTAGCACCCGGTCTTACTTTTCTTGAACAGGAGTCGGTATCCGTAGATCTCGGTAACACCGACCGGCACCGCATAGGGGCATCTGTGTCCCATCCGTTCCATGTCAAGGTTGCTGCCGTAGGCAAGATAGTACCGGGACGGCTTTCTGCTGATCCCGCCCTTGTCAAACCGGAAGTGATCAATCACCGACCTCACCACCTTCCGCAGCGGAAAAGTCCACGCCGTCAAAGTCCTCGGCTTCCAGAACGATCTGTCCGTTGTGCCACCAGTCGCTGACCGCCTGGACGGCCTCATCCATCGTGGGTTCCTTGATCTCAGATTCGTTGACCTCGACCACCCGTTTGAGGGTCTCGGTGATGACCACCCGGAACGTTCTGCCGGGTGCGGTTTCTCTGGTTTCATTTTTCATGGCGTATCGCCCTCCTTCTACCGCCTAAAGGGCGGTTGCCCGCCCGATAGGTGCCCGTGCAAGTCGGCGCTTATGCGTTGCGCCAGCTTGCGTTGCCCTCCATATTCCGCAGAAGGATCTCCCGTGCTGTTTTGAACTCGTCCCCGATGAAGCCCAGCCGAAGCATCCAGCACCGCATTGCGTATTTCTCGTTGTCGGTCTGCTGGGGCTTGGGGCTTGCGGTCTTCACCATCTTGGCAAGCTGGCTCATTGCGAGGCAAAGCTGGATGTAGGCCCGTAGTTCTCCCGCATGTAATCCGTTCTGCTTGCCGTTGCTGGGGTCGGCAAACTGGAAAAGCCGGAATTCAATCGTGCCCTTGGTGAAGGTGGCATGGAGGTTCAGCATATGGTATCGGCTTTCGTTGTAATGTGCCGTTCTGCCGTAGTTTGCGTGGTTGCCGGCGTACCAGATGTCGGCAAGCTCGGTCATGGTCGTCGGCTTTCTCTTGTTCAGCTGGTCAAGGAATCGGGGGTCGACCACTCGGCAATACTGTCCGGTTCTGCCTGCATCGATGCGAATCGCTCTGCCGATCTGTTCTTCGTGGGCGGCCATGATGTTGACCAGATTCCGCAGGGTCTTGGGGGTGTGGCTGCCCTTGCCGATGTGGATGTGAACGCCGCATCCCCGGCTGGGGCTGGACTTTGCGCCAGCCTTGCGGAGCAGTCGGATGATTGCCTGCAAGGTCTCGATGTCCTCGTAGGTAAGGATGGGGGTCACCATCTCGCACTTTTCAGCTTCCGGTCCGTGGATGCTGATGTCTCGCTGGAATTTCCAAACCCTGCCCTGCTGGTCCTTGCAAGCCCAGCTCATGTACCCGTACTCGCCGGCTGCGTACCATGCGGTCGTCCCGAAGAACTCAGCAACCTTTCTGGCGGCCTTCTCGCGGGTGATGTTGTTCATCTCAACCTCGACCCCGATGGTCTGCATCTTCATGGCTTCGATCTGCTCTCTGGTCTTATCGTTCATGGTGTTTATCTCCTTTTGTCTTGTTCTGTTCCCCTTGCGGTATGTGCATATTACCGTCATGTGGGGAGGATAGCAAGGCCATAAAGGGTCAAATAATCACCGATCATTCAGAGCAAAGATCGTGTACATTATGGCGAAAAACACACTTGATACTGTACATTTTCAGAGTTAATATCGGCACAATGGAAGAGGCTCTCTTTTATCCGGCGGCTCCCATAAGGGGTCAGGAGCTCACGCCCCGGTCTCCTGCGCCTGGGGTGCGCCGTCTGCCCCACAGTCGGGCTGTGTGGGGGCTTCCGCTGCCGCTTCGGCCGTTTCCTCGGCGGCAGAAACGCCGCCCTGTGCCGCCTGTTTCGCGGCTTTCAGGGCATCCCGCTTTGCCTTTTCCTTGACCCGGAACTTTTCGGCATCTTCCTCGGTGCGGAATGCCGCATGACCGGAAAGGTTCTGCATCAGGAGCCTGCGGATGGTCTTGTGTTCATCTCCGTTCAGACCCAGTCGGATCAGCCAGATGCGGAGTTCGTACTTCTCATTGGCATCGTTGATGGTCTTTGCCTGGATTCGCTTCTGAGCGATTGCCATCCGGTTCATGGCGGCACAGAGTTCCGTGTAGGCACGGACCTTCTCCTGCGTCAGCGGACCGGCAAAAGCCAGGCTGATCTTCTCCGCCGTGATCTGGATGCCGGTCATGCCGGTGGTACCGGCACCCAGGCGGTATTCTTCCAGCTCATCCAGCATCTCGCTCACCGTATGGGGCGTTGCCTGTTCCAGTGCGTCCAGAAGTTCCTGCGACACCGTGAAGTTTGTACCCATCGCTTTGTTCAGCAGAGGGCCTCGGCTGTACATGAGGTTCAGGAAATTCCGCAGGCTCTGGGCGGTATGCCCGGACATCGGCAGGCTGATGGTCAGCTCATCCACATCCTGCAAGGTCGGCTGTTCGGTTGGAGCAGGTGCCTCATCCGCATCGGTGTCATTCACAGTGTCCATCGGCTCGTTCTCGTCCACCGGTTCCTGAGCTTCCGGGGATTCCTCGGCAGTTGTGTCCGGTTCCTCGGTGGGCTGGATATCCTCGGTGATGTCCACGGTCTCATCCGCCCCCTCGCACTCCGATTCCGAGCTCTCCTCGCAGGCGGTTTCGGTTTCCGAGGTCTCCGGGGTCTCCACGCCTTCTTCACGGATGATGCCCTCGTCCAGCAGCGTCCGGATGATTTCCTGTTCTGCGTTCTCTTCAATCACAAGCGTTCCCTCCTTCTCAACGGTGAACTTGCCGACGATGTAAGCGCAGCGCGGCATAAAGGTGTACCGGGAATGAAGCCCGGTCAACTCCATCAGGCGGCTTACCAGCACCTTGCGATCTTCGATGTTCAATGCGTACTTTTTCATAGCTTTGTGCTCCTTTGCCTTTGTTTTTTCGGTAGCACATATATCGCTCTAAATCGATAATATAGCAAGGCCATTTAGCGACATTTCTCATATTCGACCCATTACACAAACCGTGCAAAACACGACTGTGCAGGATCGTCCGATATGTACGCCCACGGTATCACGGGGTAGCCTTTACCTCGTAATACAGTGGGCCATTTTATTGGTTTCAGCCGACTCTTGCTTCCAGCGCAGCGATGCGCTGCTCAAACTCAGCCGTCTTATTTTCCAGAGCTTCCAGACGCTCGGCCTCGGTCAGGGGCTTTTTCTCCTCGTCAAGGATCAGGTAGCGTTCCATGACGTAACCGGGAATGGTCTCATAGGTCACAGCGCACCAGCCATCTCCCTGCCCGGTCACGTCCAGACGGGCACCGTTGGGGATCCATGCAAGGCGGTCAGCGGTTCTTTCGGGAGCCTGCCGCAGACTCAATCTTCCGCCCGTAACGGTTGCCTTGCAATGAACTGCCAGCATATTGACCTTTTCCATCTCTACCTTCTCCTCTCGATTACTTTTATAGTTGATACCTTTCAGCCTGCCGCCGAACTTCCACCTGCCCAGAACTGAGTCACGGTGGATGCTGTTCCCATCCACGCTGGTGGAGCAATGGGTGATCTCCAGCGGATGCACTCTTGTGATCACGCCCACATGGTAGTAGTCCCGCAGGTCTCCGGTACAGTTTGCGCCTCCCGACTTGTACCGGTCCGGCAAACTATAGCTGCTATCGCCGGGGTTCCGGGCTTTGAAGACAATCTCGCCCACAAACAGGTGTGCGGGTTTGAGTTCCACAAAGTCCGCCATCTGTTTCCGGGCTGCGTTGTTACTGCCGTGGTAGCCGTTCCAGCCTCCACCGGCTCTGCGGACTGCGCCGATGATAAGACCAATGCAGTCACAGGTACCATCCGTGCCGCTGCCGCCGATGCGATAGTCCGGTTTCGTGGCACAGATGGTTTCGAGCTGCTCCAGAAAAGCAGTCAGGGTGATGCTCACTCCGATTCACTCCCATTCTCAGGCGATCCGGCCACCCAGGCGATGCCGGACAGTACAAAAAAGACACACGGCAGTGCGACGCCATTGCCCCAGAGCTTATACTCTGCGGCATCCGAATACGGGTCTGCCAGCCATTTTCGGATTTGCTTTTCCGTCTTCGGCTTCTTGGCCTGAGTCACAAGTCTGCGGTGCGTTTCAAACACATCCTGCCAGAAGGAGATTTCTTCTTCCGTGGGATTCTCAGTTTCGAGATCACGGCACCACCAGTCCGGAAACCCCTGCAGCCGAGCGCACTCGATCGGGGTCAGACGGCGAACCGTATAGGACACGGGGATCGGCTGTGCCTCCGGGTTATCGATGACCAGGCGGTCATTGAAAGCATCCTGCCCATTGAAGCCACTGGGATGCGCCCCGGTCGCCACCGTTCCCGATACGCCATTGTTCAAGTGCGGCACCGGTGCAACGGTGGTTGGGTCTTTGAAATCTCGCGCCATAAGGGTGGGAGATACATTCTCCTCTACCTTCATGAAGGAGCCGGTGGTCATAGCATAGACATCTTCCGGTGCGCAGACTGCGTGACGGTCAGTGGCATCCAGCGTAAAGCAGACATCTTCGTTGATGCCGTCGCCTTGAGGGCCGTTCTCGTCTTTGCGGCCGATCATGTTTCCCTGCAGCACGAAGGTCTGCATCTGGTCGCTTCGGATCGCCATGAGCGCACCGGACTTTCCATGCAGGTCGATCAGCTCATTGCGCTGATTCACATGGAATGCCGTCACGTCATCCGGCTGCGCTACAAAAGTCTGCTGCTTCATTCCCGGCTGTGCAGACAGGGAACCTGCCGTTTCACCCAGATCCCGGACTTCATCCCGCTGGTTCTGGGTAAAGGCTACTGCCGGAGCCCCGCCATGGGTGCAAGCCAGAGGTGGAGCTACCTGTTCGTCTACCGTGCAGTTCGACTTGCCGCCGCCCTGATCCACGCAGACAACAGGTTCACAGATACACAGCCCACCCTGATTACAGGTCGGGTCACCGCCGCTGCGATCCAGCGTCCGGGAGGTTTCGGCTTCATAGAAACCACTGTGGGGATTGTCGGACATCATGGAGTGGCTGGCTTTCGAGCAGACACCGTAGCACTTCGGGACGAATACAGTTTGGTCATTGTTGCAGCCGAGGGTGGCGGACTTATCCTCCTGCCAGATGGCGCCCTTGCCGCCTCCTTCACACCCAGAGCGAATCTTCAGCGTGACGGCCGGCAAGTTTTCCACCCCTTCCCCACTGTTTTCCATGCCGTCCAGAACCAGCGGAACATTGCCGCCGCCCGTACCGCACCGACTGGTCAGCGTCTGTACCTTGCCGTCCTTGGAAATCTTCACCCGGCTGTCGGTCGGATGATTTTCCAGAGCGATGGCAGCTGGCACGACACCAGCACGGAGGGTGGGAGAACGTTCTTCCTCATATCCGATGCTCCTCGCATTGGCGGAGTGTTCGGTGCAAAAACCTGCGGATTCCAAAACGCAAGGCGGGTGATGTGCCTCTGCCCGGAGAGTGGAGGTCACCTCCTCGGTCACATCCATCCTCTCCCCTCCCTGGTCGTTCAGGCAGATTCTTCCGCGGCAGCCTGCCGTTCCAGTGCCGCCTTCAGCACCGGAGGCAGCTCTTTGCCACGTACGGAAGCCCTCCGCAGAATACCCAGACACGCCTTCGGACTCAAATAGTATTTTGGGGGCACCGTGGTCTGCAAAATCTGCGACAAGGTAGATGCGTTTTCTCCTTTGGGGTACGCCCCACCACTGCGCGTCAAAAACTCGATACGCGACGCTCCATCCGTCTCCCAGATAGTAATCTGCATCGGGCCAGCCTTTTTTGTCAGGCGCAGGCACCTCGGCGGACGGTTCCTTAACACCGATGACGGCTTCGAGGACGGCTTTGAAGTCCTGTCCTTTGTTTGAGGAGAAGGCCCCCGGCACGTTCTCCCACACGATAAATCTCGGTTTCGCTCCATTGGTCTTACACCTCATTTCCTTCACAATTCGGATTGCTTCATAGAATAGGCTGGACCGTGAACCCTCCAGACCGTCTCGCTTCCCGGCGATGGACATATCCTGGCAAGGACTGCCAAATGTGATGATATCCACCGGCGGCAAGTCTGCGCCGTTGATGGCGGACACATCCCCGTAGTGTTTTACCTCCGGCAAGCGCTTGGTCGTAACCCGGATGGCGAAGGGCTCCACTTCGCTGCTCCACAGCGGAGTGATCTGCCCGGTCAGTAAGCCGCCCAAAGGGAAACCCCCGGAGCCATCGAAAAGGCTGCCGAGGGTTAAATGGATATTCGATTCTGTACTCATACAGCCTCCTCTCCGAGCATCTGCTCTTTGGCTTTCAGGTAGAAGTCCCTGGACACTTCAAATCCGTAGCTGTCACGTCCCAGTTCTCTAGCCGCCCGGAGCGTTGCACCACTGCCGGCGCAAGGGTCGATGACCACATCTCCGGGGTCGGTAAAGATCTCGATCAGGCGTTTCAGCACGGACACCGGTTTCTGGGACGGATGGATCTTCGGATAGTCCTTACCATCCCGTTTCCAGTCAAACCAGTTGAAGATCATGTGGTACTTACCATCCTCACCGACGTTGTTGAACTTCGGGAGCTTACCCCGGTACAGCACCAGCGCATACTCCGTTGCACCCACGATCTTCATGTTGGCTTTCAAGACCTGCGGGCTGTAGTTCTTACAGAAGGTCAGCGGGATATAGTTTTTGAACCCGTACTTCTCAGCTTCCGTAACGACCTGCGGGATCTGCTGGAACGCACAGAACACGATCATGCACGGTGCGCCCTTTTCCCCTTTCATGGGTTCTTTCTTCAGCAGCCGGTTACAGAAATGGAAGTATTCTGCGATATTGAAAGTGAAGTCGGTGTTGAATGCCGCTTTCCGAGCCTTATCGCTCTCTCCGTTCCGGTTATCTCCGTCCACATACCAATCCGGTCGGCTGGCGTAGAAGTCCGACCCGATGTTATACGGGATGTCGGCAATCACCAGCTGTGCCTTGGGGATGTTGTAGGACTTGAAGTTCTGGAAGTTGTCATGGAACAGGACACATCTGGGTTCAGTCATCTGCGCCCTCCTGTTCCGGCTGGAAGGATGCCACCTCATCGAACTTCAGCTTTTGACCGTTACGGAGGACATACACATCCTCGTAGCGGCCTTCGCTGTGCTCGATATAGCGCTTGACGATAACATCCACGAATTTGGGGTCAAGCTCAATGCCCCGGCACACCCGGTCAGTCTCCTCACAGGCGATCAGGGTCGAGCCGCTGCCGAGGAAGGGGTCAAGGACGATGCCGTTGGTCATGGTGGAGTTGCGGATGGGATAGCTCATCAGGCCGATGGGCTTCATGGTCGGGTGGTCTTTGTTTGCTTTGGGACGGTCGTACTCCCAGATGGTGGTCTGCTTACGGTCGGAGTACCACTGATGCTTACCCTTCAGCTTCCATCCATAGAGGCAGGGTTCATGCTGCCACTGATAGGGACTGCGGCCCAGCACCAGAGCATTCTTTTTCCAGATACAGCACCCGGACAGATAGAATCCCGCATCCTTGAACGCCTTTCGGAAATTCAGTCCTTCCGTGTCTGCGTGGAAGATGTAGATGGAACCATCATCCGCCAGATGACCGTGCATCTGCTTAAACGCTGCCAGCAGGAACTCGTAGAATTCTGAGTCGCCCATGTTGTCGTTCATGATCTTACCGGCCGTTTCTTCCACGTCTACATTGTACGGGGGATCGGAAAGCACAAGGTTGGCCTTCACGCCATCCATCAGGGTATCGTAGCACTCAGCCTTCGTAGAATCACCGCACAGAACACGGTGCCGGCCCAGCATCCAAAGGTCACCTGCCTGCGAGAAGGTCGGCTGCTTCAGCTCAGATTCCACATCGAAGTCATCTTCCTTGATGTCCTTGTCGTGGACCTTGTTGAACAGCGTCTCGATTTCCGGGGGTTCAAAGCCCGTCTTGCCCAGGTCGAAGTTGGAATTCTCGATGTCTTTGAGCAGGTCGGCCAGCAGGGAATCATCCCACGCGCCGGTGATCTTGTTGAGCGCGATGTTCAGGGCTTTCTCTCGGGTCTTGTCGATGTCCACGACTGCGCAGGGCACTTCAGTGTAGCCCAGCGCCACTGCAACGGTCAGGCGTTGATGGCCGCCGATGATCGTCATATCGGCATTGACCACCAGCGGATCGGCAAAACCGAACTCCTCAATGGAGTTCTTGATCTTCTCGTACTCCTTATCCCCCGGCTTCAGCTTTTTCCGGGGATTGTATGCCGCCGGCTTGAGTACGGACACCGGCAGCATTTTCAGTTCAGCGGTTGCTTTCATGTAGTTCCTCCAGTTCAGATTTACACACGCATGACCTCAGAGAACGGTACAAAAAAGGAGCCGAACTCAAAGCCCGACTCCATTTCATCGCTGTCCCCGCCCATCTCCGACTGCGGTTTTTCCGTAATCGGATACCATTCTGGGTCTATCCCGTTCATGGAAGCAAGGACTCTGTCCTCTGCATGGTCAATCTCATGTACACAGATGCCTGCGGTGCTGCAGACCGCAAATACGCCGATCACTTTATTCTCCAAGGTTGATTTCTCCTTTCGCCCTGCCCTTATTGGCACAGGCTCGACTGCAATACTTTCTCGGAAGTCCGTACTGGTGGCGGTAGGAGAACTCCCTGCCGCACACCGGGCAGACCTTTGACCGCACGGTCTTCCAGTTCTGCGGTCTTGGGTGTGTGTTGTTCCACTTGGATCGGCATTCCGGAGAGCAGAACTTTCTCGGTCTTCCCCGGTGGTTCGGCACGATGGCGGTACCACACTGCGGACAGAACGCAAACGCCATGTCCTTAAGCATCTCAGCCGTGTAATCCTCCATCTCCCTCACCTCGCCCTCATTTTTCGCCGTTTCTATGGCGATTCCAGTGGAAAATCTCAAAAAGCATACGAAAAGAAGCGAAGCGGCAACCGGTCCTGCCCCGCCGGGTTAGTTTGTTTTTGCGGCGTCCGGCTGCTGCTTGCTTCTCCTTGTCCCGGAACAAGCTAAAACGTGCAAAAAGTCCCATGTTGCAAGGATTTTTACACGCTTTGGTTCGTTTCGGGGAAAACAAAAGGCACCGGAGCGTTCACCCCGATGCCCTCATCTTCACCTTGTTCATTTTGCGCCGTTAATTCCGGGACCCCCGGCCTATGAATTTTGCGTTTTTTCACACGAAAGGCCGCACCGGTCTCCGTGTGACTTCACCACAGAGAAGTGACCCCGGCCCCCGGTGGGGGTCAGTAGTGGTACACCGGGTGGATGTCTTTGGTCAAAGTCTTGCGGTCATGGCATTGCTTACACATCGGCTGCCAGTTGGCTTCGTCCCAGAAAAGTCTGGGATCGCCACGGTGCGGTGTGATATGGTCTACCACGGTGGCTTTCGTGTATCTCCCCTGCCTCATGCACTCGGCGCAGAGCGGATGGGCTTGGAGGTACTTCCTGCTTATTTTTTGCCACTGTCGTGTATAGCCACGCTTACCCGCTGGGCGGGTGACTTCCGGGTGCAGCGGCAGGTGCATTGCACAGTAAAGGCTGCCCGGCTCAACGAGCTCCGGGCAACCGGGGTGTCGGCACGGCACCTTGGGTCTGCGGGGCACGGGTCATTCCTCCCACGGCAGGCCGGGCTTTCCGAAGTGACCGTAGGCACTGACCTTGTTGTAGTCCACGTCCAGCAGACCCAGACGCTGGATGATACCCTGCGGGGTCAGGTCGTAGCTGTCCTTGACGTAAGCCTGGATGAAGTCCAGCGGCTGGTGTTCCGTACCGAAGCACTCCACCGCCACGCCCACCGGCTGTACCACACCGATGGCATACGCCAGCTGGACTTCGCACTTGTCAGCGTAGCCAGCCTGCACGATGTCCTTGGCGATCTTCCGTGCCATATACGCTGCGGACCTGTCCACCTTGGTGGGGTCTTTGCCGCTGAGGGCACCACCGCCCATTCGACCGATGCCGCCGTAAGTATCGCACGCCAGCTTACGGCCGGTCACACCACAGTCGGCGTAGCTGCCGCCCAGCACGAACCGGCCGGTGGGATTCACCAGTTTCTGGAAGTTCCCGTCCAGACCGTATTCACAGGCAGCCAGTACCATCATTGATTCGATGATGTGGCGGAAGTCGCTGACCTCCACATCCGGGCTGTGCTGCACGGAGCAGAGGAACGTGGTGATCCGGCCGGTGTCATAGTCGTAGCTGACCTGCGCCTTGGCATCTGCCCGGAACATCTTGGACGGATGGTTCTTCAGCAGTTGCAGGAACTTGGTGGCGACCATGTAGGGGATCGGCATCTGCTCTGCCGTCTCGTTGGTGGCGTAGCCGTACATGATGCCCTGATCACCGGCACCGCCCTTATCCACACCCAGTGCAATATCCGGCGACTGCTTATCGACCAAGATGCCGATGCGGAGCAGTTCCCGGAAATCAAAGCCCATCTTGTCAGCACCGATGCGGGTGATGACAAGATGGACAAGCTGTTGGTAGTTGGGCTGGTAGTCGGTGGTGACCTCGCCAGCGATAAAGAGCTGACTGCGTTTCAGCAGACACTCGATCGCTACACGAGCGTTCTTGTCATGCTGGAGAATGTCGGTCACAATGGCATCTGCGATCTGGTCACAGATCTTGTCCGGGTGACCGTTGCTGACCTGCTCACAGGTGATAATCTTACTCATGGTCTTTGTCCTCCTCGTATTCCAGCTCAGGCCAGCCGGGTTCACTGTGTCCACAGTCACAGGCATAGCTCACATTGTCGATGTCGCTGGGTAGAACCGGATGCATCCGCTTACCGCACTTCGGGCAGTTTCGCACCGGCACCACATTGGCGCGGACATCGATGCCGCCGCTTGTGGACAGGTCGTAAGGGTAGATGAACTGATTGCCCTGACCATCATCCACCAGTACCAGACAGTAAGCTCTGCTGGTTTTGGATGCTTCTCGCATCACGATGTTGTCATCGTCATCCACATCCAGAGCCATGACGGTCATGTTCTCCGGCAGAGGCATCATCTGTTTGATTTGCAGATTATCATAATCCACAGAGTCAGAGCCAAAAAGGTCTCGATTTCCGTTTTCCATTTTGTTTTTCCTCTCTCTTTCATGTATCACAAAGCAGGCCGCCTTTGCCGTTGCCCACAAATCAAGGCTCCCACAAAAGCTGCCTGCCATGTTTCAAGTATTGAATGTTCTTTGCCCACAAAAATGCACTTACGTTTCCTGTCAAAGTCTTTTTCTTTTGTGGCAAGTGGCAAGTTGTAGCAAGTATTTCATATAGAGAACTATAAAAGAAAGCAATAATAAAAAGGGATATGAAAATGATGCCACAGGTTGCCACTTGCCCCAAAAGACAGTTTTGATGACGAAAATCAGCTTAGATGATGGAATCCTTCGGCTTATATGCCTCTTGGACGGTTTCATCTTCGGCGCCTTCTTCAACTTCCCGGAATTTGCACCCCACAATGACTGTTGTCTTGCTTCCTCCATCTTTAGGCCGCTTGCGCATAATGGTATAGTGCAACCCGATAGCATTTTTGAAGTTCTTCTGGTTCTCGGAAGAATAGCCGTTTTCCTCGCACCATTTGGCATAAAGCTGGTATGCTGCCGATGTGCGCAACTCTGAATCCTTGTCTTCCATAATCCATGCATCAATGAACTGACCGATTCTGTCAGAGTCATCTTTGTAGTCCTCTGTGGCTCTCTTGACGGCATCCGGAACTTCAAGCCCCTGCTTGCAGTATTTTTTGTAGCCTTCCAGACACCAGTTGAAGATGCCAGACAGATTCTCCGACTGTGCAAATTGTGCCTTCAATCCCTGATCCTGCTCTCCTTCCTCAAAGTGACGATTGAACGGAATAATCTTCAATCGTCCAGACTGGAACAGAGTCATGTCATTGACGTTTGGCAGATAGTTCGTATTGATGAAAATCTTGAACACAGGAACAAAGTCAAAGCTGTTCTCGTTCAGAAAACGGGCATTGATGGTATCGTTGCCGGTCATTCTCTTCACCAGAGCCGCATTGAATGTGATCTTTTTTTCTGGTTCGGAAATGTTCACGAAACGAGCACCGACCAAACGAGCCACTTCTTCCGAAGGTCCTCCCGTGTTTCCGCCACGGAACTTTGCTGCCAACATATCCGGGTTTGAGGTTTTTCCATAGTCCCCCATTATTTTGAGGAACGTCTCCATTGCAGTACCCTTGCCATTTCGAGAAGTAGCACCGTAAAGGATAAACATACACTCCTGCGAGGTATCACCGGTAAGTGCATAGCCAAGAGAACGCTGCAGGAAATCCGCCAGATCTGCATCACCGCACATAACTTCCTTGATAAACGAATGCCAGCGTTGGCAGTCCGCATCTGGGTCATAGGTGATTCCAGATTCCATTGTGAGATAGTCTTCCGGTCGATGCTCCCGGAATTCGAGTGTCCGCATATCCAGCGTTCCGTTCTTGCAGTTGAAGAAATACTTGTTTCGATCAAACGCCTGCATGGAAATCGGGTACACTGACATTGCGTCCTTAAGCATCGTCTCCCGGTTCTTACGAAGTTGGAGTTTCCGCACTCGGTCGATGAAACGCTTTCTGGCGTCCTCCTCGGTAATCGTCAGGGCAAACACATACAGCTTGTCTGCCAGCAATTTGGCCAGTTCGGATACTTTGAGGTTGCCCTTGTCCGGTCTCCAAACAGAGCCGTCATAGACATACCAACCTTTGCGTTCACTGTTGTACCGGGCAATCTGCTTAAAATAGTCCGCAAACATATTGCCCATACCGATTTCATTCCGCCCGTATCGGGCATTTGTATGCGGAGCCATTTCTTCCAGTGTAACCGTGATTTTGGAGAGATCCGGCTGGAACTCGATATAGTCATCCTCGTCCAGTTTCGTGAACTCCTCGTCCACGATGTCCTGTGCGTTGACGGGAACGTACACCGCAGCACAGGTGTTTACGGTATTCCGGATGGAGATTGCACCGTAGGTCGTGCCAGCCTGCTGGCGATCCCACTTGTCACGCATCAGACCAGAGGTGCGGAAGATGCGGTCCATCTGCTCCTCATCGCAGCCACACCAGAACGCAAGGATGGACAGAAGTGCCATGTCTGCATCCGACTGGCTATCATAGAGGTCTTCCCAGTCACCGGCATAGAGTCGTTTAAACTTGTCGCTGTTGCTGGCCTCCTCTGCATGGGCAATGACCGCGTCATCGTCCAGATACGAGTGATGCCGGAGCTGTGTGTTCTGCACCTGCTTATTTCGCTTCATCAGCGAGTCCAGAAGGGTGGTCATAGCCGTCTCATCGTTGGGGATCTCACCTGTGCGGTAAACATCTCCCGTCACGGTGACGAAGCGGTTCGTCGCACCGGGCATGTACACTTCCAGCCCTTTGCTTCGGTTGTTGATGTAATAGACCGTCTTGTCGTAGACAAAATCTTCCGGCACGCAGAAAAAGCCTCGCAGTCCTTTGCCGGACGGAGACTTCTCAACGTATGCTGTGGGGAAAATAGAAAGGACGGTCGCTGCTGTATCATTCAGCGTACCGTCCTCTCGGATGCAGTGGTCGATATCGAATGCGCCGATGCCGTTGCCGACCGCGATGCCGATGCCGTCATAACCGCCCATCGCATAAGACATGAGGGTGGTCTTGAAATCAGCAAAGGTGCGCAGGTCGTTGATTCTGGCACGGTCACCGTTGGCCGGGTTGTACGGCATCTTGGTCTTCTGACCGCTGCGCTTTTCAAATTTCCAGACGCAGAACCGGCAGTCGCTCTTCAATTTTGCCGGGATGTTCTTGATGTCTACCACGTTCTCGCCTCCTTCTTCGTAATGTCAGTATTACTGCCTGTGTCAGTGGTGCCCATGTTGAAGAACACTGCGATTGCCTGCTCCACTTCCCGCTGCTTGGCGGTGGAAGTCAGGCTGCCCAGCTTGTTCAGCAGGGCGTTCTTGCCGATGGTCGTGACCTGCTCTGCCAGCGCGACAGAGTTGCGCAGATATGCGTGGTCGTTGATCATCCGGCAGTCAGCCTCTGCGATCTGAATGTGCGTGGGCAGATTCAGCTTTTTCTGCACTGTGGTCAGTGGAATCACCGTCAGGGTGCTGGAGAAGCGGTTCGCCACATCGTTGCTGATGACCAGCACCGGACGGCTGCCGCTCTGCACGGAACTGCCGAAGTGGTTGCCCAGTTCTGCAAACCAGATTTCGAACCGCTGCACCATCTGCTGCGGTGTCTCTTGCTGCTGGGAAGACTCCTGCTGCGATGCCTCTTGGGGAGCCACCTTGACGGCGGGCCGGGCAATAGACTGCTTACGGAGCAGCCGCCCTTTCTGGTTGATGTATTTATTCACATGAGGTCTGGAACGACCGTTTTTATTCTTGCGACCCAAAATATCTTCACCTCGTTTTCGTGGCCGGTTGGCTGATAGATTGAAAGTTGATGTAAAAGTAAAAGCCGGATAGAGAACTGCGTCAGCGTCAAGGAGAAAAGACGCATGAAAGCAAAGCGTATGATGGCAAAGCAAAATGAGGATTGAAAATGGAAACAAAAAAGCCGAAGCATGGTCACTTCTGACCGCTTCGGCACACTGCTCTCTATCCAGCTTTTCCAGTTTATATTATACCAAATTGCGGACGTACCGTAAAGAAATGATTTTGTCAGAAAACCTTTGAAAATGTCAATAAACCCCAGAAATGTGCGGTCTATTTCAACTTTTTTTCTTCAAGTTTTCGCAGCTCCAAAGCAAGCAACTCCAAGCCCAACTTTTTGAAGTGTCGGGCACGATTTACTCCAAGTACATGGTCCTGCGAATCACAGATTTCTTTGAGGGCTTTGCCTTTCAAATAGAAACCTGCAACAGCCGCCCTTGCATTGGCATGTGGAATTGCCCATATCGCACGGATCAGCTTCTCCAGCGCCTCCCATTTCTGCTGACACTTCTTTTCCTTTTCTTCGAGCATGAATTCATACAGTTCTTGCTCGTTCTGGCTCTCGGCTTTATTCAGACTTTCCTTGATGTCAGACATTTCCTGCTCCATCGCCAGCAGTTCCTCTCGAATGTGGGGAATCGCCTTGCAGCACTCAAGTGCGTGATTCACCTCTGCTTCAGTTGGCGGATGATTTCCCAGAATACTCGGTCTTGCCATTCTGTTCCCCTCCCCTCATGCGGTCTTTGTATTCCAAGACGACCGCAATTTTCTCCAGTGCCCTCTCCCGTTCAGCCTCCACGGTCTTCCGCCCCAGCACCTTGCCAGAACTGTCCTCTACCATTGGGATGGCTTTCCGCTGCACAAAGAGCTGCTGGGCAACGAGCTGTGTCCGCCCTCGCAGACTGCGCAGCCCGATCTCGAACAGCTCAATTTCCTCGCAGACACGACGGTACGGCTCGATCAGCTCCTCATCCCGGCGTTCCTGAATCTCCCGGTTCATAGATGCCAGCACCTTGTCGCAATTGAGGACGGTGCGCTCCACCGGGTTGGACGTGCCACTGGTACGGAAACGCTCGCCCTGCTCGTGTGCGCCCTGCGACAGCTTATAGATGACCTCCTCCCGCGTGTAGAACCATGCAGAGGACTCATCGATCTGCTGCTTCAGCTCCTGCCGCTTTGCCAGTAGTTGCGGATAGGAATCGGCCAATTCTCTGGCTTTTTCCATATAGTCTACCTTCTCAGTTTCTTCGCTCATGGTCAAGCCCTCCTTCCTGACCGATGTTGTGTATCACATAGCTGCGGCAACAGAAAAATTCTGTTCAGTTTTTTTCGCGGCGCGCTCCTGCGCCTTTGCCCTGCCTCGCTCCCAGCGTTCAACATTGATATCTGCCTGCCGCTTTGCCTCCTGCATCAGGATTGCAGGGTCTAGATCGGTCAGGGTGCGATACCATTTCGAGTGGAAGAATCGCTCCAATTTCTTTTTGCTAGACCGGTGATTCCATTCTTCCGGCTCCTGCACCAGCTTGAACAGCGCCTTCCGATAATCCTTGAATGCCTGCAAAACGATGGCATTTGCCAGTTCTTCATAGCACTCGGCGTAGTCAACATTCTCCATTGTCGGTCTCCTTTTTGTCATACCACGGCTTCATGAACGGCTTGTCCTCAAGACTGCAATGATAGAGCTGGATGTCGTGCCACGCCAGCTCATACATCTCATCCAGTAGACGGCGGTTGGGTTCCGGCAGGGTTGCGGCATACCGGATGAACGCCTTGATAAACCGGGACTGGCTCGTTTCATCTTTCATCTGCCGTGCATAGACCGCCTCAGCAAACCGAAAGCACTGTTTCTTGTGCTGCTGAATCCAGTCGTACTTCCAAGTGATGGCTTTGAGGAGCGTTTTGCGGCTCTCATCCGGCGTGACCTTGGGCATGGTCGCCTGCTGGCCCTTTTCTCTCAGGCGGTTGTAGCGTTCCCATGCCCGATCCTCGCTGCTGAAAATCAACCGGCAGCGCAGCTCCTCCAAACGGACAACATACATGAGTCGGCTGACCTCATTCTCGTAGAGGTCTTTGATCAGAAAGTCAAAGTTCATCTTGAGGTCGGCAGTCCGTCGCACCGGGTTGTCCCCCAGCAGCTCGCAGAGCAATCCGGGTTCCCGGATGGGGCGGAACATTGCATAAGGGATCGTGAAACCGGCCTCATCGCGTTTGGGTTTCGCTACCGTTACCGGCTTGGCGGTTTCATAGCGGTAGCCGCTGTGTTTGAGATTCAGACCGACATTGCGGTCTTTCTCATTCAGAAACAAAATCTTCTCCATTGTCATTCCTCCAGCCGTGCTTTGACGGCAGAAATCAGCTTTTCTTGTGTCATGTCTTTTTGTTCAAGGGCAGCCATCACATCCTCATCCACCGTGTCCTTGGTGATGATGTGGTGGATGGTGACGACCTGCGTCTGACCCTGCCGCCAGAGGCGGGCATTGGTCTGCTGGTACAGCTCCAAACTCCATGTCAGGCCGAACCAGATCAGGATGTGTCCACCCTGCTGGATGTTCAGTCCGTGTCCGGCCGATGCCGGGTGGATCAGGGCAACCGGGATCTTGCCGGCGTTCCAGTCCTTGATGTCGGTGCTGGTCTTGATGTCCCGCACCGGGATTTTGAGCTTTTCCAGATGGTTGATGATGCGCTCCCGGTCATGCTTGAACCAGTAGGCTACCAGCACCGACTGGCCGTTGGCAGCCTCGATGAGGTCTTCCAGTGCCTCCAGCTTGTGATCATGCAGGATTCGCGCCTTGCCGTTTTCGTCATAGACCGCGCCATTGCTCATCTGCAACAATTTCCCAGTCAGCGATGCAGCATTGGCAGCATCTATGTCCCCGTCCTTCAAGGGGATCAGAAGGTCTTGCTTGAGCATATCGTAGAGCTTGCGCTCATCTGCGTTCATCTCAACCTCGTACCGTGTCGGGATGCAGTCCGGCATATTCAGGTAGTCCAGAGCCTTCATGGAAATGGTGATGTCTGAAATACGCTGGTAGATCAGCTCTTCCGCTCCCTCTTTGGGCTTGTACTGAAACACCACGCCACTGGATGGGTTTATGGATGTTGCCTTGAAATAGGCTTCTCGGTAGCGACCGATAAACTTACCAAGACGCTCCCCACCATCCAAAATTCCGATTTCCGCCCAGAGATCCATAAGACCATTAGAGGACGGTGTGCCGGTCAGCCCGACCCACCGTTTCACATACGGGCGGACTTTTCGCAGGAACTTGAAACGCTGAGACTGGTAGTTCTTGAACGAGGACAGTTCGTCAATGACCACCATGCTGAAGTCCCAGCGCATTCCATTCTTCTCGTAGTACTCCACCAGCCACTTGACGTTTTCCCGATTGACCACATAGATCATAGCCGGGTGGTGGACGGCGGCAATGCGTGTTTTCACGTCTCCTACGACGATTGAAATGTCCAGATTTTTCAGGTGATCCCACTTCTCGATCTCAGCCGGCCATGTGTCCCTTGCAACACGCAGTGGCGCGATGATGAGGACCTTGTTGACCTCGAATGTGTTCAACATGAGATCTTGGATTGCGGACAGGATGATGACTGTTTTGCCTCAGCCCAAGCCCATATCCAGGAAAAGAGCTGCGATGGGGTGGGTCTTGATATACTCCGTGCAGTATCTCTGATAATCGTGCGGAATGAACTTCATTTGGGCATCACCTCGCTTTCCGGCAGTGTGACCTGCGGCATTTCCGTGTTCTGAATCTCCGGGATCTTCGCTCCAATGCCCTGTGGAATGGGGTCTCCGGGGTTCCAACAGATGAGTGCATCAAGGGCGGGCTGGATCTGCTCTGGCCGGTCCACGCAGAACACCGGAAAGCCCAGAGCTTCAAGCTGCTGTCTGCGCTTGCGCTGCAGCAGACGCATCTGCTTGCCGGGAGCTTTCAGCTCCACAAAAGCGCACTTACCTCCCAGCAGCAGAACCAGCCTGTCTGGAACGCCGTTCATGCTCTGGCTCGTAAATTTAAGGGCCTGCCCTCCGGCGGCCCTCACTGCTTCCACAAACTGACGCTCGACTTCACTTTCCCGCATTGGACGCCTCCTTTGCGGCCTCTTTTTCTTCCTCTGCGTGGAAGGCCTCCATGATTTTTGCAGTAAGGAGACCCCGCTGTGCCGCTTCTGCACTCAACCTTGCGGTGCTCTGCTTGATCAGCTTCGTCATCAGCTCATACGAATTACCCTCGCCCTGCAATTTACAGACCATAGAGCAGGCGGCAATCAGTGCGCTCCACAGATAGGTGAAGTCCTGGGATGGAATGAACTCGCTTGTATCCAGCTCTGGCATCTCCTGTCCTTTTTCCAACCCCCAGAGTTCACCAAAGCTCACACCAAAGTAGTCACAGAGATGCTGCTGCATCTCATCGGTAGGCACACGACCGCGTTCCCACAGGGAGACAGACCCCTTAGTGACCCCCAGTGCCTTTGCCAGCTGAGACTGGCTCATGCCTTTCTGCTTTCTCAGCTTCTTGACCTGCAATTTCCGAATTGCTCTCATGATGTTCCTCCTCTGCCCGCCACACTCCGGTGCGTGGACGCTTCTTTTTCTTCTTTCGGCGTTCCTCCAGCAGCACATGACCGATGGCGGCATCTGCCGTGGGGTCTGAATGACTGCGGTTGTGCCGCCTTTCGGGCGGACTTTCCTCCTTGTGTTCGACCCAGCGAACAGCCAATGTCTCTTTTTCCACCCTGCTCACCTCACCGGTTGATTTCTTTCCACTGAGCAGGCTCCATCGTGGCGACCTGCCAGCCGATGCCTTCCAGCGTGGTGGCCCGGTCATACGAGGCAACATCCTGGGAGGCCCTGGTCACGGCATTGGACAAACCGTAGAGCGACAGGTCACCGCCTGCGATGAGGTACTTGAGGATGCCCTCCTGCTCATCTGCGTTGATGCCGTAGCTCTGGGAAGTGAGCTGGACCACATCCTGCACCTTACCGGTGATGGGTACCTCCATCGACTCCTGCAGGCGGCCAACCACCTGTGCGAAACGAGCCTCATCAATGGCTGCCATCGTAGTGTCGCGGAGCTTCAGCAGAAAAGCCTTGTCCTCTGCCTCCAACGTCTCGTCCGAGTACAGCGCAAAGCTGTCCTCGACTGCCTTTGCCTGTCGACCGACATGGTGGCGACGTTCGCCCATGTCACATACGGTCATGCCGTTTGTGCAAACAAGTCTGTAGATTAGAGGCTGGATGGACACAGCCCCCAAACCAACCTCAGAATTGGAGATCATCACACCAGCCTGCACGATGTCGCCCTTACGGACTTCCATCTCAAGCCGATGGTTGACCACTTTGAGGTACAGTCGGTTCTCCGTGACCTCGCAGGACATGACCTCGTACTGGTCGTTGCCGGCGAACAGCGGCAGTACCGATGTGGCGATTTCCATGTTGTCGATACGGCGGTAACGCTCAGACAGCAGCGCACGGGCGACCTGCCCGGAGCCGTAGTCCATAGACCGCACCATGTAGGAGCCAGGCTTGTCCGCAAACCATGCGTTCACGTTCTCCGCCAGCAGTTCCGGCTTTTGGCTCTGCATCAGGTCGTAGTACTTAGCCGGGATGCCCAGTGCCGATGCCACCTGACGGTGGAACAGCGAGGTGGTGCCGAAGGTCATCTGCCGGTCTGTGGTCAGATGGTTCAGCTCAAAGGTGTGTCCATCTTTCCGGAGGCGCATCCCCTGCGCCGAAGCAATAAAATCCTGCTTTGCCTTGTTCTGCCGGTCCAGCTCGACCAAGACATCCTGCAAATTTCTGCCTGTTTTCATGTTCTTTCCTTTCTATGGCGCATATTTATACGCCAGCTTATGCGTCAGTGTCCTTATGCCAAGGGCACCGCATTCTTAAAGTTCTCGATTGATCATCTGCTGGATAATCCGGACGGCTCCCTGCATCCGGGCACGGTTCAGCCTTGTGTCGTGCAGGAGTGCGTCCAAAGCATCCACCTCATCCCGGATATTACAGAGGACAGACCGCTGATGGTCAGCAAGGCGTTCATTGTCCTGCTCCATGCGGTCGTACTCCTTTTCGTAGTCATCAATGTCCTCCACATTCGTGTCGATGTAGCTCTCGATCTCTCGGCGGAGTTCCTCGCCGGCATAATCCTGCACTGCATCCAGCATGTCCTTGATGCCAAACGGTGTCAGGATCTTTCCGTCTTTCATCTCAATGGCGTGCGGCATATCGCTCCCCCCTTAGTCCTTGAAGTAGTAATCGCCCTTGTACCCGGCGGCTGCCAGTGGAAGACCATCGCACCATTCCGGGTTGGTCGCCATCAGCTTACAAATCTCGTCCACCGTGTACTTGCCCTTGGGAGCTTCAATGATGACCTCGTCGTGGACGTGCGCCACGATGTTCAAGCCATTTTCCTCGATCCGAGCCATGGCTTCAGCCAGAATGTCCCGGGCAATCGCCTGTGTAGCATTCTCGACCAGCCGGCCGGAATATGTCTCCTGCCGCGCCCACTTGTGGTTCTGCCCTACACCCTCGTAGGTCAGGCTCATACGGCCGAAGCGGTTCGGCTGTTGCTTGGGTTTGAGATAAGCCAGCTTTCGACCGGACGGCAGCACCATCCAGAGTGTGCCGGAGTAAAACACGAAGCTGATCCTGCCGATGTCTTGCCGTTCCCCGGTCTTGAAAGCCTGCATTGCCGCTTTCTCTACATCCCACCAGTACTGGACGATCTTGGGGTTGGCCTGCCGCCATGAGTCGATGATCTCCGGAAGTTCATCCTCTTTCAGCCCCATCTGCAAGGCTCCCATGCTGATGAGCGCGCCGGAAGAACCACCGTAGCCACAGGCCAGTGTTGCGATTTTTCCTTTCTGGCGCAGGTCACCGTTGATGCCGTGCTTGACCACCGGGACATGGAACATCTGGGAGGCTGTGGCGCAGTAAAGATCCTCGCCGTTCTGGAAAGCATCCAGCACCCACTGTTCTCCTGCCTCCCATGCAAGGACGCGGGCTTCAATGGCGGAAAAGTCCGCCACGATGAACTCGCATCCATCTTTCGGGATGAGCATGGTGCGGATGAGTTGGGAGAGGACATCCGGTGTGTTGCCGTAGATACTCTCCACCATGTCAAAGCAGCCCATCTTCACGAGTGTTCTTGCCTCATCCAGCGTGAAGATGTGGTTCTGCGGCAGATTCTGCAACTGGATATTCCGGCCGGAGTAGCGTCCGGTGCGGCTTGCGCCGTAGAACTGGAACAGTCCTCTTGCCCTGCCGTCCGGGCAGACACAGCGTTCCGCCGCCTGGTATTTCTTGACGGAGCTTTTCGCCATCTGGAGTCGGAGCTTCAGCATATCCATTGCCTCGGCATCTACGCCGTTCTTGTCCAGCTCGCCGATCATCTCGGTGACATTCTTCTTGCCCAGCGTGTCCATCGGGATGCCGCGTTCATCCAGCCAAGTCTTCAGCTGGGACACGGAGTTCGGATTCTCCAGCCCCGTCAGCTCATACGCTTTCGCGCTCATGGCATCCGACAGGAGCAGATCACAGGCAATAGCCTGCTGGACAAGTTCCGTATCAATCTTCACGCCACGGTCGTTGATACGCTCGTTTACCCGGTAGTGATGCCACTCCCGGGCAGGCATTGGAAAGCGTTTCAGCCGCTTGTAGATGTCCACCTCCGTGTTAACGTCCTGAATGCAGTAGTACTTGAACTTTGCCCAGTCTTCCGGGAGATGGTGTGGAAGATTGCGTGTTCTGCCGCCGTTGCTCTTGGTCGGCTTGCAGGGCGCAGAAAACAGCTTGATGAGCCGTTTACCTTCTTCGTCCTTTTGCTGTGTGGTTCTCAAGACTTCACCGACGTCTTTCAGTGCCATGGGCAGGGTCAGCGATGCCGCCATGACCATGGTGCAGATCCAGTTGTCCGGCGACAGGAATGTGCAGGGTTCCAGATACTGTCCGGGGTAGTGCTGCTGGAGATATCGGGAAAAGCTCACACGCTCGAATGCCGCATTGTGAGCGATCAGGGTAACATTGCTGTCCTTAAAATCGTCCAGTAGTTCTTGTGGGAATGGGTCCCCGGATGCAAGGTCAGCCAGCTTCGTTTCTCCGAACCCCTCGCCATCATCCGTTGCCCATGCAATGAGCAGGATCTCAAAGCTGGGGTCGGCAACGTAGCGGTACAGACCGCATTTCTTGATGTCTGCCTCGCAGTAGGTTTCAATATCGATCAGTGTTTCTTTCAAAGTTCATCACCTCGGTCTTTCCATGTAAAAAGAGGGAGCCGAAGCTCCCTCCCGGTCATTGTGTACTTAGCGCAGGTAGTCGGGCAGTTCCTCACCGGAATCGCCGCCGAGGACTTCCTCATCATCCTCAAGCGCATCGAAATCTGCCTCCGCAGAGGCACGGCCGGACAGACGGTCGCCGTCCTTGACGAACTGGATGTTGCCCAGGCCAGCCGCCACACCGCGATTGCCGTTGGCGTTGAAGGCGTAGAAGTTGACGCTGACATTGCAGTAGCAGCCGGAGTAGACCATCATGGGGTCGAGGACAGGCTGCACATGACGGTCAACCACCTGCGGTGCGTCCTTGCTGCTGGCGTTCAGAAAGAAGTGCTCCTGATAGTTTTCATCATCCGGGCGGTCGATGTTGCCGTCACGCAGAGGCATCTTGAGGTTGGGCGGAATCTTGCCGCTCCACTTGCGGGTCTTGCCGTCCTCCTTGGCTGCCTCGATAGCCTTGTGGATCGCCAGCAGGGTCTTCTTGTCCGTCTTGGGGATCAGGCAGGACACGGAGTACTTCGCCTCGCTGCCGTTGATGCTCTTGGGCTCGAAGATGTTGGCAAAGGAAATGCGGCAAGGGATGACCACCTTGGTCGCGCTCATAGTCTTGTTTGCAGTAGCCATAGAATTTTAGTCCTCCATTGTGTTTTAATCGAGTGGTGCGAATTCGTCTGCGGCAGTATCGAGATCTACTGCCGGTCTGGGGTCGGAGTCCGGGACAAGTGCCAGCTTACCGGGCGGCTTCACAACATACTCACCCAGGACCTCCTGAAACTTCTTTCTGCCCATGAGCTTTTCAAACTCGGTCAGAGAGATCATCTCAGTCTTGTAGATGTCGTTGTAGCCAGCCTGTGTTGCGGCACTCGCCACCGCTTTCGAGTCAAGGAACTGCCGCTTGCTGCGGCCCTCCACCACCTTATATCCATCCCAGCAGACACCGTGGTTGATAGCCTCGGAGCTGACATAGGCGAAGATGGCTTCGATCCAAGATTCGATGCGGTTCAGCGTAGGCAGCATCTTTTCGATGTCTGCCTTGGAAAGCAGTGCAGGAGATTTGAAGGTCGGAGCGGTGGTGTCCGGGTCATAGGAGGCCGTGGCATCCGTTTCTTCCTGCTCGTCCGCCAAAACGCCGGCATCCAAGTCAAGAAACTCGGTCTTGACCAGTGCCATCGCTTCAGCGGCACAGGCTTTGCAGGAAGTCCGGGCGCGACAGAAGCGGCACCAGTCGCCGGGTACCTGCTCACCTTTGCCTTCAAAGGCGAGCTTGGCTCTGGGGCGGACATAGCTTTCTGCCCAGTCCAGCAGTTCCTCCACACTGCATTCAAAAGCCGAGATGTTTTCCAGCCGGGGCTGGATGATGGTCATGGACACCTTGGTGATGCTGTACAGATATCCATAGGCGTGGTAAGCACCAAGAGCGTAGAGCATCATCTGCGGATTGTGGTCGCAGCTGACAAAAACGCCTTTTCCGTTTTTATAGTCCATGACATAGAGGGTACCGTCTGCGATGATCACGCAGTCGCCGGTACCGAATCCCTGCGGAACGAGGTAGCTGTAATCCAGCCGTTCCTCCACCATGACCAGCGGATGTGGGCAGGTTTCCTTGATGCGCTCGACTGTGGAGATGATGTACTCCGCATAGATGTCGGTGTTGGCATCCATCTCATCGGTGTCGAACTCGGAAGTAGGCCGCCTCACACGCTCATGCAGGTACTTGCGGAGCTTGTACTCGCCCAGCGCATGGGCGGCTGTCCCCTCCTCGGCGTACACCGAGGATTCATTGGGAAAATTCTGCTCCAGCCGAGCCGATGGCGTACAATTCAGCCATCTTTTCGAGCTGGACGCAGAGAGGATCGCGTGTACTTCGGGCATACGGCACCTCCGTTACAGCTGGGAGATGTCTGTGAGGAACGCCTCGTACTTCGCTGCCGGCAGTTCAGAAAGCTGACCTACGCCGTAGGTCTTCAGCAACTGACCGATTTTCTCGTTGTTGCTGCGCTTCTGCTTGATCTTCGCCACGATGACCGATGTGATGTCATCCTTGGAGATGGTCACAGCAGGCTGTTCCGGCTCCGCCTTTTGGCCAGTGTCCACATCAAAGGGCAGGTCATCCGCCGGGTCAACCGGGAAGTCGGACAGTTCCTCCTTTGCCTCATCTGCGGCAGAGGTTTCCTCTGCAGGAGCATCCTCGGTCGGCTCCTGGGGCTGTTCCTCCATCACAGGCGGAGTATCCTGCTTGCGAGGACGCTTTACCGGCTTCTTACGCGGATGCGGCATCTCCTGACCCTTGGGTGCTGTGTCCACGGGCGAGAGCTTTGCAGAAGGCAGCGGCTTGTCCTCCTCCGTGTCATCGTCAGGAGTGAACTCCAGGAGTTCGATCTGCTCTGCCATGCCCTCGCACATCTGGGTCAGGCCACGGAACACCTCCGTCAGACCATCCACGATTTTCTTGGGGCCAGTCAGCATCTCACTCATCCTCGTCCACCTCATCGTCCTCGCCATAGACGGAATCCAGATATTCGGACTCCGCATCCAGAACCATCATGATAGACTGCTTGCACAGGCCGGTATTGGCGGCGATAGTATCGATCATGGCCTCGATGTCGATATCCGGCTCCTCGTCCTGATCCTCGGCACCATTGAAATAGGTGTTGCTGGTGCTGCGCTCATCCAGATGGATGTGGAGGTTCTCGACCTTCAGCATCACCGGCAGCACACGGCGGACTTCCGGGGCCTTGGCGTTCAGATTCTTGTCATTCATCATTGTGTTGCTCGCTTTCCGCAGCCTTGGGCTGCTTGTTCTGCTGACCGTCTGCGGTCATGTTGTACTTCTGCGCGATGCTCTGTACGAGCAGCTCTGCCACCCGTCCGGGTTCTGGAAGAGTATGCACCGGCTTGTCCAGCTCCTTGGCTTTTGCAATCTCCTGTGCCATACCATCCGACACACGCTCACCGAACACCCAGAGTTCATCTGCCTGTTCCAGCCATGAAAGTGCAAACTGCATTCCGGCATTCCGCTCCGCTGCCACATCGTCCTTGAGGAAACGAGTGAAATACAGGTGCGGTGCCAGCGGCTGGATGCCCATCATGGCGAGGATTCGGCAGGCTTTGAGTGCCCTCTCGATATTGGACCGTTGCTCCTCTGCCCTGTCTGCCAGCGATACCGCCGTAGGACGGAACGGAGAGCAAACGTAGACTTTCTTCGGAGCGGTGTTTCCACCGGGCGGCCGCACCGGAGCCGAACTCTTTAAGGGATTGCTCTGGGGATTCTTGATGTTACTCATGGGGCTTGTCCTCCTTGGATGTATTCGTGAGAGGAACTCCTCTCATAAAGCGCACGATTTTTTGTCGTTTGGGAGGTAGTTTCTTAAAAATTCTTTCTGATTTTTTTCAAAGCACCCTCAAGGCAGTCCCCGACAGAACGGCGAGCAATGCCCAGTTCATCTGCAATCTCGTACTGGTTTAGTCCCTTATAAAAGTAGAGCTGGACGACTTCCTGCTGACGCTCCGTGAGCTTGCTCATGGCGGCATACAGCTTCCGGAGTTCCTCGTCAGCCAGCATCTCAGCGTTTTCTGCCTCCATGAAGTCCACCATAGCGGCATCGCACCAATCAGTTCCATCGCAGGACAGAGCGAACTCCTCGTAGTCACGGCTGATCTTGCTTCGGTTATTCTCCAGCCGGCGTTCGCCCTCCATAACCAGGCGCACAGTCCACTCCACTTCCTCGAACACCTCAGCTGGGACGACCTCATAGGTGCCATCGTTGAAATCATAGCGGTAGTCTCCGCAGCGGTTCACATCCAGCACGGTGTGGGCATCATCGGCCTCGTAGACCGCGTAGCCGTTCATGTAAGCAGTAATCGTTGCGCCGTTCACGGTTGCCCTTGCCGCCACCACCGGGTTCATCTCCATAAGCTGCTTATAGCCCGGGATTTTCTTCTCCAGCACCTTGTCCACGCAGTTCTTCAGCTCACGCAGCGAGATGTGTGCGTTGACAGCCAAAGCCTCGACCGCCTGTGCCACGCTCTCCACTGCCTGCGGTAACGGCTGGCGGATCTCCATCACACCCACGCCACCATTGATTGCAACTGCTCCGATCATCATGTTAGTCATTTTCTTGTCCTTTCCCCCGGACTCTTGGAGGGAGAAGGATACCGATGACGGAAGCGGAACTGGGCTCACATTCTGAGCCGGAACTGCCTGCGAAACGCAAAAAGCCCGATTCCAGAGATGGGAGGTACACCCATAGACCGGCTGTTTCACCTCCAGCAGATGACATCTGCCAGCAGGTAAAACTCCGTTATGGTATCCTCAACCCTCTCTAGAATCGGGCTTACGATATTGTTTTTGTTCTTGGGCTTGTCCTTTTAGGCTCGTCCCTTGAACTGACTACATGATAGTCGAAGACAGTTCAAATCACCAGCTCACTAAGTGAGCCCTAAAAAGCAGCATACAAACCATCGATATTCCGTTCTTTTGCAATGTTCAAGGTCATATTTGATGGCTTTACGCCATGGTTTTTCGCTCTTTTACTGCCATTTAGAGCTCACTTACTGAGCCCTAACCTCAGAAAAAATTTCAAAAAAGAGGCGACCAGACCATTTTGTGGTCCAATCGCCTCATGGGTATTCTGTCGTAGGTACTTTAACAGGCAGTTTTGAGTGGAGCGCATCCACAAGCTGCAAGGTAGACGTTGACTTTCTCGATACCGTCTTTGTAATGGCCCGTCAGAATCATCTGATAAACCGTATTCCTTTGATTGTTAAAGTCCAGTGTGATTCCACACATTCTCAATAAATCACTGCTGACCATTGGCGGAAGCCGCAATGCCACCGAAATGGCAACGACTTGTTCCGCGCTTGCCTCCTGACCCGCACGAAGCCGCTTCACTGTGGACACAGAGAGTCCGGACTCAGACTCCATCTTCTCTACAGACATATCCCGGTCGTTCATCAACAGCTTCAGGGCATCCCCAAACTCCAGCCCTGCGATCAGCTTTCGTATTGCCATAGACCACTGGACCTCAGCGACAAACTCATCCGGAGCAGCAAACTCCCGTTCAGCAGTATTCTGCGACAGTTGGCGGCAAACCGAGTTGGCATTAACAGCCGACACTTTGGGCTCGATATTCTTATGTACAGCAGATGCCACCTCGGTCCACCCCCTTTCCTCAAAAGCGTAAACAGCGAAAAAGGCCGGAATGGTCCCAGAACGTATGTACTCGGATCACTCAAAGTACATACAGTTCCATGAACCATTCCGGCCCGCTTTCTAGGAAAAAGGTGTCGGCAACAAATCAGGTCAGAGGCTGATACCCCCGTCTGAGTTGCAATGTACTTCGGCCTATATTCTTTTCAGATGCGCTTACTACGCTCTTGATTAAGATCAAAATCTTCATTATGTAACGTCCTCGTATATTACGTTCTCAGGAATCAACCTGGCTTGGGGTGGTATTTATTGGCAGCAAATGTATCAGACAAATCTCTCTATTTTTCGCCGCTTTTTTATTATACTCCCTCATAAACCTCTCGGCAACCCACTCGCAGGCATTACTTGTGTAGATTTTTGTCAATCTTTTTTGTGCTTTTTAACTAATACTTAGTACGACTTTTTGTTGTGACTGCATAAAATTCTGTAATTTAGAAGAATTCCACCCCGTGTAAGCGACGTTTCCTTCTTTCTCGCGCCTATAAATGTCTGAGAGGCGAAAATTACTCCACTTTTAAGCAAATTTTTTTCATATATAGTTTTTATGTCTAGCTCCTTGTGACATATTTCCTGCAACCTTTTAACTGTCCATACACGATCATTCCAAACAAAAAAGCCGAGGCAGACTCCAGACAGCTCCAAATAGAGCTATCTGAATGTCTACCCCGGCTTACCACGCATTCGAGCAGCACCAAACAGGCAGCAGTTCAGTTTTTGACTGGCTCACACGGTCCTCCGATGAGCCAAGTGTGCGAATTCACATCCGCTTCTTCTCATTCCCGTCCTCAAATTTGAGACACGGGCCAACGCAGCACTGGGCCGCCAGATCATCTAAGTACTCATAGGCTTGCAGCTTTCCGTTCTTCACATACGCTACCGCCTTACGCCCATTGACCGTTGCCCGGATCGCAAGCAGCATCCGTTTGCCTTGGGTCGTATAAATGCCATAATCCACACCCATGTTTCCCTGCCTCCTATCCCAATTTAGTCTCTTTTAAAGATTGATGTCTCTGTTCCATCAACTCTTGGAATACAGAATTCTTCCACAACGCATCGACTTTGCGCGTTTATCAAAATCACAGAAAAACAGTCCCGAACCTTTATACCTGAATACACCTTGACCGCCTGCTGAAACATATCTTTATGGTCTACAACAACCGATATCTTTACACCTGCATCCTTTGGGCTATTCATGTAAGCTAGTGCAAATAGTTTTTCTAGTGCCTTATATGCGGCGGCTACTTTACCAGTGTGATATGACTTACAATCGAAGAGCCATGTGTCGATGCCGTAGCTTTTTAACGCATCTGTTTTTATTGCATAATCACCGTAATAGTGTTTCAATGAGGACCAGTAGGCTTTTTCAGACGTAATAAGCTCAACCGTATATCCATTTAATATAATTTCATTTAAAATTATTTGTCTACTTGTTTCCATCATTCGTATTTCATAGTCAACGATGTTATACGTCTGACGGAAAGCCTGTTTATTTATGTGACTAAGATGGCCGAACTTGTTTGTTGTCACTATAACTCTATCGGAACGATTAAACTTGTGCTCACCTTCAAGCGCACTACCAGCCTCTTCTATAGTGCTGTCCGCAATCTCAGGAACCAGTTTAACCAATCCGTTAGCTGCAAGCAAATCTTCAAGTGTAACTCCACTCTCCGGCACCGCATTCTCGGAAATTGCAAGGATTATTTCATCAGAGCATACGGTTTCCGTTTTCATATTTATAATACGAGAAATAGTAGAAGTGTTCACTCCACATTTGTTAGCAAACTTCTTCATAGTCATATTTCCCTTAGCTGCCAAAACCAGTTGACTCAATGCCTCAGTGTCAGCTCTTTTGGATCTGGCATACTCCGGAAACAAATCCACTGCCTTTTTTCTGCCCACTTATATCACCACCTTTAAATCTATTATATCCGAAAATTGCATACCTGTCAACGCTATGCAATCAATTAAATGCTTTGCATTTTATAGAATTATGCAAATATATATTTTTCGCTTGACAACTTGCGCGTTGTGAACTACTATTTCTGCGATGTCTGCCATTACTGCTTTGAGGCAGAGTCGCTACCCGATCGTTGCCCAGACTGCGGCAAAACGGTCTATCAGAACAAACCTGCCATCCGCCCGGCAACCGAAAGAGAAGTACAGGATCTTCTGCGGGCTAGGGATGAGGAATGGGAATAACCGCAAGTGCAAATGAGCCGTGTGTTCAACTCCTTACCGGAGAAGGACACACGGCTCATCATTCTTGATATAAAAGCTCAGGATGCTCGACAATCCTATGCCGCCATTTGGGACAGTAAATCAGACCCTCTTTCTTTCAAATAGTCGTTCACCTCATCAACCGACCTCATATACATACAGCTAAGAACCATTAAATATGCTTGCTGCTCTCTGGTCGCAGACAGGCTAAAACCCGCTTTTGTTATGAGTTCAAATGAAAGCCACGGTGGAAGGTGCATGGCAACACACAGAGCCACTACATTTTTCTCAGAATGGTGTTTGACTTTTCCCGTTCTATAGCGACCAATCGTCGACTCAGACACCTTCGATTCAAAGGCCAGTGCCTCTTTTGTAAACCCAGAAAGCTTCATTACATAGCAAAGAGCCTTTGGAAAGCCGCTCGGCATATTATTTAGTACCTCAGCTTCCTTCTTTGCCCTTTCAATTTCAGACAATGTTCCCTCTGGATCTATAATATGATAGTAGTTTCCGATTACATCGAAGTGTTCTTCAACACGGGAGGACATCCAAATCCCTCCCACATCCGAAACTACTCAAGGTAGCCTCAAACGTGGGCGGAACAGGCAGTGCAATGCTCATTGGGTTAAGCGATGTGCTCGCCAATGTTCGACTGCTGTTTTTTATCCTGCAAAGCCAAAGCGCGTGCAACTTTGCTGGAATTCTATTGCTTTTCGTCTTTCTTAGAAGTTTGATGTACTTCCGCATCCGCTCCAATTCTGCAATTCTTTCATAGAGCCACTGGGAATGTGGATAGTCTTCAAGCGCGTTATCACCGGAATCCAACAACTGTTGAATTTCCTTGGTGATTCGGGTGTTCATCCGATTCAATGTTGCTTTTGAAGCCTTTGTGATAGCTTCAACAATCTTGTCAAGATTGAACTCGAATTTCCCGCTACGACAAATGATGTACATCTGTACGCTCACCTGCCCTTTACAAGTAGTACGGTAAACCGCCGCTTCTATTATATCACATTTAGCCTTAAAACGATATAGACTTGCCGATAATAGTAAGAGCCATGTGCTCAATGCTCCACAAGGAGATGAACACACGGCTCTATTACTTTATTTCAGCTTTTCAAGGATTTCATCTGCGGTCACACCGCTTGCCAGCAGCTTTTTCAGCACATCCTCGGCCTCGGCCTTCTTCGCAGCTTCAACGGCTTTCGCTTCAGCCGCTGCCTTCTTAGACTCCAGCTTTGCGATTTCCTTTTCGGTCTGCTTGATTTCCGCTCTCTGCGGTTTCAGGCTTTCACGCAAGGACTTAATGTCAGTCTTCAGCTCCTCGATCTGGGCGACAGTCTTAGAAAGCCCTTCTTCGAGCATCGCCTTATCCTTCTGCAGCTTCTTGACTTGGGCATCGAAGTCAGCGGAAGTGGTGGCACGGTTCTTACTGCCTTTAGTTCTGGGCATAGGATGATACCTCCGAAAGAATATGTAAGATTTGGTGTTAGTATAGCACTGTGGGAATGAGATGGCAATGTATTTTCGCTTATAAATAGTAGCTATCAATTATTTTCAAAATGGGAGAAATATCGTCATAGATACAATTATCCTGTGGTATATGTATTGTCACGCGATCAGCATCTTCTTTATACACAACGCCACTCGATATTTCCCTCAAGTCAGCATAATACATGGGGCGTTCGTTCTTCAATGAAACATATATGATAATTACTGGAATACGATCCTGTTTAGCATAATGAAGATTGGATACCGATATACTTCCGCAGGAAACTACAGGAGTTCTTTTCAGTGGGACGATTAAAGAAGCCGTCCCCTTAATCTGCAGAAAAGCAATTTTACCAGTAGGGACACCTCCATCGAAGCACTCAATTAGAGCATCAATACCATAGTCTCGCTCTGATAGCTCCCTAAAAATATAGTCGCCATTTTCTCCAAAACTATTTATTCTGCTTCGAACACAGTCCTTTGAATTTAGTTCTATAACATGTGTTGATGTTCTAGCCATTGTTATCTTCTTTGATGTTTTGAAGCCAATCTTTGCTCTTCCAGATTCCACTTAGATTCAATTTCTGACAGCATTTTCTGGGTATCTTCAGAAAAAGTGCCTCGAAGTTCACTCACCTCATCCCACATCGACTGTCCCCATGTTACATCGATAATTTTTTCGTGGTGATAAGTTACTTCGCTTGTGCATCGGGAAAGGGTAGATTGCCCCGACTCATCCAATATCTGGTAAGGATACTGATACTGTAACACAGTTTTATTACTGAACAAGTCATCATCGGATATATCTTTCTTCCAACACAACATTAACATCTGAAGACTATTGAATCTGAAAACATAAGATAGTACGCATTTCTTAAACTCTTGCTTCTCCGCCTTATCTCTCAAATATAGTTTTCCGGTTTCATAGTCAGTGTACATTAAAAGGCTGTTCGAAAGAAATAATGGAGAATCGCCCCATCTCAATTTTCTATTTCCGAATATGTAATCAGGTGCAGGAGAAGTATTTACGGCTAGTCCCGCCAATAATGTGACATTTCTTAGCGGTGTCTTTTCGGTCTCGTTTAGAAGATAGTTTTTCACTTCATCGTCAAAAAATGAAATATCCTTTCTTCTGGACCGTAGTTCATTAAAGGCATACTTTAGGCACATTTTTTGAAGAAGAGTATAGTCATAGTCAATAGCCACTGATTCATCTTTTGAATACTTCTTTACAAAATAGGCTTCAATAAAATCTTTTGCATATGAATCAATATATGAGATTCTATTGTTGTTACAGTCAGCGCAAACATCCCTAACCATTGGATCATGTGCATATACGGCATTTCGTTCAGGATCAAATGTCTCGAAGCATTCAGGAAACAAATCAAGAATACCGCTAGAGATTATGTGTTCCCTTGTTCCTCTTGCTTCCTTTCCACAGTAGGCACAAATCATCGCTATTTCCTTCTATTTATAAACCTCCTCTGCATCTTAGCCACAGCATCCATACTGTGTTGCCTGCCGCCCACCGCGTAGAGGTGTGCAAAGTTTCGAGCGGCAAAGCTGTGAGCATCTGTTGAAGATAACTCTCACAGCTCAAATATATACTACTCAGTAATCTTTTTCAAGGATAACGGACAAAATCGGACATATATACATCCAAGTGTCCGTGTTAATCATCTATGCTTTAAGGCAGAGGTGATTATAAAATGAAGTTTACTTTTAAAGGCATCCGCCATCAGGATTCCGATGATATCTGGGAGGACACTCCAGAGAAGCGTTCTCTTGCCCACACCATCCTTTACCTGCTGCTCTCCCCTACATACCTCTTACCGAGAACCGTAAACACAGTCCGAATCTACAAAGACCGGAACTGCTTCTCCGTTTGTCCTCGATGTAAAAGTGTCATCGAATATGAGTACCAGTCTTACTGCGGTAGTTGTGGACAGTACCTCGATTGGTCGAAACTCGATGATGCCGAAGAAGAGTTCATCGGATGGGATGGTTTAGAAGAAGGTGATTAATCAAAGGAGCAGTATCTTCTAAATAGCAGTATCCAAATATGTCATCTCTCCGTAGTGAGCAGTCGCAAACGGAAAACTATTTTATTTACTTAAAATCGTACTTATATTTTCAATTAATTGCCATCGTTGAACTGGCAGTCCTTACATATTCGACTCTACAAGAGCCAAGGTGTTTACTGCCCAATAGTCCCTACCATATTCCTTGATATAAGCCATCAAAGCATTGTGGGCCGCTGTCCAATCTTTATTGTCAATCAAAGTTTCAATATACTGTTTCGTCCGATCTTCGTATGCCATAGTTAGTACCTCTCCGTTAGTTGAACATAGTTTGCATTCGAGATGTTCCGTCCCCAACTGCTCACCACGGAGAGATGCATATTTGAATTATAAACTACTCATTTAATACAATTTAGCCATTTCCGCAAGCCAGACTCCCACCGCAGTCCCTAACGTGTTGAACAGTATATCGTTCACATCCGCCATGCCCCTGCCTGTGAAATACTGGAGAACTTCACAGCACACTGAAAGCATAAATGCTGCAGCGACTATTTTCTTTCTGTTCGGTTTCCATTTTTGGCTTGTCCAGGCAAATGGAATGTACAGAATCAGATTCAAGAGGTTTCCTGCCCATACACCGGCATTCGGCCACAGCTTCAAATGTAATTGAATGTTCTCATTATATCCCGGTGCACGGCGTAAGAGCGTGATATAAAGGATCAAGAACATGCTGTAAATTATTGGGAGCCACTGCTTGTCTTTTCGGTTGAGCCAAGCAAGTAACCCAAGGGCTACAAGTATAACTATCTCAGAAACAGTCAGGTTTGCGTTGGTACTATAGTGGATTTGATGCAGAAGTTCTCTCAAACGCTGTAGCCTCTGCTCTTGATGGTCTCCACAACCTGCGACACATACTTCTGGCATGTATCATGATCCGGCGCTTCCACCATCACGCGCACGACAGGCTCGGTGCCGGACTCACGCACCAGAATGCGGCCGGTATCGCCCAGTG
>OQWI01000145.1_pt1 | contig 33822 bp, 28 predicted proteins | sample 1691551 | NCBI WGS metagenome assembly OQWI01 (sample SAMN03418259, study PRJEB22391) | human gut metagenome | biome: human-gut; feature: organic feature; material: feces | host: Homo sapiens | place: Tanzania | collected 2013-01
ACTGCATGATGTCAGTATAATGATGACAAGCAGGCATTGGGAAAGAAATGCGAAACAAGTACGTTTCATGGTTTTGTTTTTATTTTAGTAATCGTATTGTATGATGATACAAATGTACTACGATTTCTTGAAACAGCAAAAGAAAAAGGGGAAAATATCAAAGTGGGCGAAAAAAAAATGGGATTGCATGTTACAACAAAAAAAAGAAGGGGTACCCTACTCCATGTTACACGCGCATGATAACAGATGAACAATCAGTAGTTTACATCAAATACAATACTTACCCACAGGATTTCTACACTACATCTTTTTATATAGGGGTCATCGTCATGCGATGGAAAATGAGACCGTTTCAGACAGGATTGCAACCGCATGAGAAACGCCACAAAACAATTATCATACGGTAAAAAACATATTCATTGCGTATAAAAATCATGTTGCGGAGTAATTTTTAAAGACTTAAATTTTATTAATCAATAAAAAAAACGTATATTTGCACCACCAATAATTTTTTTCTAAGAATCAATAACAATTTTAAAGGATATATAAATATGGAAAAGTACACCTTGCGCAACTCTTTCGTTTTCACAGTAATTCTTCTCTTAGGATTCTGCACCAACGTATGCGCACAGAACGAACAGTCGGAAGCAAAGAAGACTGTTTACATCGAGTATTTCAACCGTCCACAGAACCTCAGTTTTTCACAAGCTGAAGCTTTGCGCAACAAAGTGATTGAACACATTCAGTATCGCAAGCGCATTATTCTGATTGACGTGGATTCTGACAAATCGCTCAAACTGGAGCAATCACGACGCGAGAGTCCTGAAGCCTCTGCAGAAGGCGATATGGATCGTATGAAGACCATGGTGACCATTGGTGCCAACCTCATTCTTCAAGGTAGAATCAACTCGATTGCCACTAAATCTGAAACTGATAAAGAAGGTAAGCGCACTTATACTGCCACCTGTAGCTACACCCTTAAATTTGTGAATCCACAGAACGGTACCATCGTTGCCAGTGAGACCAACGAAAATTCCGGCTACGATGCATCGGAGGAAAAAGCCATTCTGAGTGCAGTGACAAGCGTTAGTACCTCGAATGCTATCGACAGACTGCTTGAAAGCATAGCTCCCCTATACGGTCACATCCTCGAAATCAGCAAATTGAAGAAGGACGAAGCCAAAGAGGTTTATATCGATTTGGGCACATTACACGGTATCGACACCGAAACTTGGTTTAGCATCAAGGTAAGTCGCCAGATTGCCGGACGTACAGCCAACAAAGAAATCGGTCTCTTGAAAGTCTGCTCGGTAGAGGGTGAAGACATCTCGCTCTGCAAGGTAAAGAAGGGTGGTAAAGAGCTCAAAGCGGCTATGGATCAGGGGGTCACCATCACCCTTCAGTCAAAATTCGTCAGCACCCTCTTCGGTATCCGTATCTAAGACCAACGAGGAAAATTGATTTATGCAGCCATCACCCCTCGTCGGCCTGCTGACCGATGAGGGTTTTAAGCCAATAAACCACAAAGTATAGATATGAAAAAGATTATCTGTTTCCTGTTGGGACTGATGCTCTGCCCCAACCTTTTCGCACAAGTATATTCCAACGATGCCGAACTGGTGTCGGAGGAAAACGGTAATGTAACATTGCGATCATCGGGCACTGCCGACAAAAAAAAGGAAGCTACCGCCCTCGCCATCAAGTCAGCATTCAACACGCTGTTTCACTCTGGTGTGGCAGGACTGAAAGGTGGTACTCCCATGATAGCCGTACCCCGCAAGGACTACGACTACCGTTTCTTCTCTGAGTCACGATACATCAACTATCTCACCGACGAACCCAAGGAGGTTGATGATATGAAGGTGACGAAGAAAAAGAAAGTGGTTGTGACGGTGACCATCAATACGAAGTCGCTGATTGCTGACCTCCAGCACAACAGCATTGCTGTTTCGCCCACATGGGTGGATGGTAAGAAGCAGGTGAAAGCTACCGCCGCCCTCAATCCCACCATCGTCATTGTGCCAGAAGTGAACAGCAGCAATGGTACCGACTTTGAGGCGATGCGCAAAGCAGCAGAGAATAATGAGGCGTTGAAATATGCCCTCACCCGTGTTACTGCTGAATTTGCCAAGCACGGTTACAAGACTCGCAATTTTATCACTCAGTTGCAGAACTCCAAGAGAGATGAGATGATGCGCATGGGCAGCAAGTCGGACTTGAAGACCAAGATTGTGCAGCAGTTGCCAGGCGACATCGTTGTCAAGGTTGATGCCAAAGTACTGGCAGACAACCAGAACCACATCGAGTGCAACCTCAACCTGAGCGCTGTGGAGAATCAGACCAACGGCAACCTCGCTGCAGCCACCTTCCCCAGTGGCAAATACTACAAGGGAAGCACAGGCAATACCGAACTCGTGGAGTATTCGATGAAAAAGATTACTGCCGACTTCTTCGAGCAGATCAAGAGTTCGTTTGAGAAGATGGTAGCCGACGGACGTGAAATCTATATTGACCTGACCCTCTCACAGAGCATCAGCGACTGGGACTTCGACCAAGACAGTCCTGAATCGGGTGACAACTTCAAAGACGCCCTCGACGACTGGTTGCGCGAACATGCCCAGCAGAGTGTCTATGACATGAGCAACAGTACCGATAAGTTTGTACACATCGCCCTCAACATCCCCTTGTGGAATGCAGAGCGCGGACGTTCATACACCATCTCTAATTTCAGCAGCGACCTCCGCAAATTCTTCCGCACACAGTTTGGTGACAACTACAAAGCCACCATTACCGCACAGGGACAGAAACTGGAGATTGTCATTGAATAAATTCCAGGGACTGAGTATCAACAATAATTACCAAGAGTATGAAAAGACTGTTCACACAAATAGCAATGATGACGCTTGCCATCGTAGGATATGCGCAGAGCGACATCCATTTCTCAACCGTGAAAGCCACGGATAAGAATCTGCCTGCAGAAGTCATTGATGCACTCGACCTCAAGATGCACCAGGTGCTCAACCGCAACAGCGCAGCAGCAGCCGACGTGTATAATGTGTTTGCCATCGAACCAGCCCTCTCGCTGGGCGATGTGCTCTCTACCGAGGGAATGGTGCGCAACGTATCAGTTGCCAAAGGCGAACTGGTGCTCATCGCCAAGAATATCATCGACGGCACGGAGTACTACAGTCTGACCATCCCCGTGGAGGCTGATGCCGTAGGCGATAAAGACAAGGCGCTGATGAAACTGGTGCAGAATATCAAGGTGACCAACCCCGCCTTCACCCGATTCATACGTACCACCCGTCAGAAAATAGCCGACTACTATGCCGCCAACTGCGCCATCATCCTGCAGAAGGCACAAGCGCTGTATAACCAACGCCGCTATCAAGAGGCTGTCATCTATCTGTCGGCTGTGACAGGCAATATCCCCTGCTACGATCAGGCTTATGCCCTGCAGCAAGAGATTGCCGCCAATATCCCTGCCGCTCCAGATACCGTCATCGTAGAGAAGGAAGTGGAGAAACCCATCATCGTGGAAGTGGAGAAGCCCGTCATCGTGGAAGTGGAAAAGCCACAGCCCGCCACTCCCGTCATCGACCAGAAGGCACCCCAGATGCCTCCTTACGAACTGACGATCTCGGTGAACGACCTCGATTTCCGCATATTGCGTTGCTACGGCAATAAAGAACAGAACCGCATCACCATCGAAACAGAATTCTGCAACCACCGCATGAACACGGAAAAAGGTGATGTTGAAATCAAATCAGCCTTCGACGAGAATGCCAAGGAGTTGGAGCGCTACAACTTCTCCGTCAACGAATACGACAGCAGTTACGACTGGCGCAATATGCCTCCGAAACTGGCTATGAAGCAAGACTTCTACCTCATCAAGGCAGACCATTTCATCCCCAAGATTTCATACATCAAACTGAAAGTGCGCGATGCCATCATTGAGATTCGCAATCTGCCAGTAGAATGGTAGCATAACACCTATTTATAAATACAGACCATTATGAAACGACTGATAACCCTCGCATGCATGATGCTCGCCATCGTGACGATCTATGCACAAAACAAGGTGGTGGAGAGTAGTGCCAAGAAAGTGCCCGCATGGCTCGGCACAGCCGTAGAAGGCAAACTCGTGGTCAGCGTGACAGCCCCCACTTTAGCCCAGGCACAGGTCAAGGCAATGAACGAAGTGACTGAGCGCATCATCCTCTCGGTGGCCAGCAATGTCAGCGTGACACAACGCAACGTGGCCAGCGAAACCGTGACCAACGACGGTGTAGAATCGCGCGACGAATACAACCGCATCGCTAAGATGAAGTCTGCCAACCTGCCGTTCCTCAAAGGTATCTCGCAAGCCAAGGTGGAAGAGGTATATTGGCGTCGCATGCGCGACAAGCAAACTAAGAAGGAGTTTTACGAGTATTCGGTGCTCTACCCCTACTCCCGTGCCGAACAGCGCACGCTGCAAAGTCAGTTTGAGAAGATTGACGCCGAGAAAGTGGCACAATACCAAGCCCTGGAAAACGGTATTGACGATATTGCCGATGTGGCAGACATCAAAGCCGCCATCACCCAGTTGGCAGCATTGAAGGAGTACTTCTTTGATGATGTCCGCGTGAAACAAGTGGAAGGACTCATGTTGCGCTACCGCCAACTCTATGATGCCCTCGCCATCACCGGACGCTTCACCGACGACAACACCTACCTGGTACAAGTATTGCTGAAAGGCAAACCCGTGCGCGTTGCCAAGGTGCCCACCGTCAAGTCGAACTGCGCCGGACAAATCAGCGTAGAGCCACAGGACGGTGCCTTCCTCATCAGTTTTGACGCCACCGACTGTCTGCCCGAAGAAGAAAACTTCCTCGACATACAGTTGCGCATAGAAAACAAGAAGCTGCAACAGCGTGCCATCATCGGTGTGGATGCCGATGCCACCATTAATATTGCGCAAGCCGTAGTGCCCGAAGGCAAGATCATCCTCACCGCCAATGCTGTCAACAAGCAAGACCGCACCCTGACCGACATCAATATCCGCATGACTCTCAACAATCGTCAAGGCATTACCTTCGGTTTGAAGAGCATCGAACTTGAAGTGCCCGAACTGACCGCCCCGTTGGTATTCGACGACATCGACGCCATCTTCGGTTCTAAAGGCATTATCCAGGTCAAAGCACTGGCAGAAGGCACGATGAAAGCCCGCACCACCAAAAAGTCGCGCTTCGCTTTCGTCAAAGGCACCATCACCGTGGTGAACCCCACCACCAATGGCGTGGAGCGCGTCAAGGTGTCACTCCCCTACACCACCAACTGGGAAGAATAACCCGCAACCGTTTATAAACTATTAAATAATAACTCAAAAAACAAGAAGATTATGAAACAGCGTATTTTCAACCTGCTGCTCCTTGCAGCCATGATTCTGTGTAGTTCTACCATGGTTTCGGCACAGTCGAAAGCCCTGGCAAAGGACATTAAGAAAACCACCAAGGAATGGAAGAAGGCTGGCTGGACCATGCTTGCATCAGCCTCAACCATGGATTATGCTCTGACCAAGTATCGTACCTATATTGAAGGAGACGAGGAAAACCGTATCAGCCTCATCGGCATTGCAATAGGTTCTAATCCCAAGATTGGTCGCGACAATGCTACAATGAGTGCCGTTTCCAACTATGCTATGCGTGCGAAAGCTCAGGTAGTAGGTAAAGCCAAGAGCATTGCCTCTTCAGACAATAGCAGCATGACCACCGAGGAAATTGATAAATTCGGTCAGGCTTACGAAATGGCTGTCAACACCAAGATTGCCGGTTTGGTAAAAGAACACTTCGCCATGGTTCGCAACGCAGACGGTAAGAAAGAATTCCAGGTATTCCTTTCTATCGACGAGACACAGGCCAAGAAAGCCCGCGAGGCCGCAGCACGCGAAGCCAAGCAGAAAGCCGCCCTCAAGGATCTGAGCAAGGAAGTAGAAGACTTCATCGGTGAACCTGTAGCTCAGGATTAACCGACCACATATCGACAATCCGAAAGCCGACCGCAAGGCAGTCGTATGCTTCGGATTGTCGATTTTTTCATTATTCACAGACTGTTCACCATTAACACCTTCAACAATGAAAAGACTCGTTTTTCTCGCCGTAACAGCGTTGGCAAGTATTCCCTTGTCTGCTCAAGTCGTTACTGACGATTTTGACAAATTCATCCAAGAAGAGAATGCCTCGTTCGACAAATTCATCGACGATGCCAACAAGGAGTTTATCGAGTTTCTGCGCCACCCATGGAAAAAGGCAGAAGCCAAGAAACCCGTGGAGCGACATACCAAACCCGAACCTCCGAAACCTGTCATCTATGACGAGCAAAAACATCCTGAAGATACTCCACCAGTGGAACTGACCATCAAGGATATTCTCAATCAGACCACCATCGAGGGACAGCAACGTCCTACGGTAGAGGTGAAGAATGTGGATCAGTTGACCTTCGACAAACCAACACCCAAACCACAACCACAACCCAAGCCAACTCCAAAACCTACAGTGATTGTGGCTAAGCAAAATACACCCACCATCATTGGAGGTAATACACCGAAAGCAGAACCTGCGAAACCACAGGCTACACCAGTTAAGCCGCAACCCGTGGCACCTAAAGCAGAACCTGCTAAACCACAGACAACACCGGTTAAGCCGCAACCCGTAGCACCTAAAGCAGAACCGACAACACCTGCGAAACCACAGGCGACACCAGATAAGCCACAACCCGTGGCACCTAAAGCAGAACCGACAACACCTGCCAAACCACAGGCGACACCGGTTAAGCCGCAACCCAAACCAAAAGCCAAGCCCGCTGTGCAGAGTTCGTTGCAAAAGGAATTCTACCCCAGTGTAGCCATCAACTATTGCAACACCAAACTCTATATTGACGCATCGATGAAAGGCGTTATCAATATCACCAGCAGTCAGGAATGTGCCGTTGCCGACGGTTACGAAGCATTATGCCGTTCCAACTACAAGCCCCTTATTGCCAACTGCCAGCAGGCACAGAAAGACTTCCGCCTCAACGACTGGGGAGTATTCCTCTTTGTGAAAACCGCAGCCGAAGCCTTATGCAACGATGAAAACAGCTGTATTGTCATGCAACAGTTCTTGCTCAACGAACTGGGTTACCGTGCGAAGATGGCACGTCGTGGCGATCGCAACCAGTTGTTATTGTTTGTTGCCACCGACTGCATGGTCTATGGCCACCCCTATTTCACCAAAGAGGGATTGAACTATTATAACATCAACGGCACGGAGGCCTGCACATTCTATATGTGTAATCAGGATTCGAAGAAAGCCAAGACTCCCGTTGCTATGCGCCTCAACAATGTTCCAGCCCTCAACAGCGGCGTGGTCAGTAGGCAGCGCACCAACAAAGCCGGCAATGTCAGCGTCAGCGTTAATGTGTCCAAATCGTTGATGGACTTCTATGCCTCCATGCCCCAATGCGACTATGGCGTCTATGCCAAGGCACCCGTAGCAGGCAGTTTAGCACAAGAGGTGCTCGGCACATTACGTCCCCTTGTACAGGGAAAGAGTGAAGTCGATGCCGCCAATCTGCTATTGAACTTTGTGCAGACCGGTTTCAAATATGCTACGGATGAAGAACAGTTTGGTTTTGAGAAGCCCTTCTTTGTTGAAGAACTGTTCTATTATCCTGCCTGCGACTGCGAAGACCGTTCAGTGCTCTTCGGTTGGCTGGTTCGCGAACTGCTTGGCCTTGATGTCGTTTACCTCGACTATCCCAACCATATCGCCACCGCCGTACAGTTTAAAGGCGATGTGAAAGGCGATTTTCTGACCGTCGATGGCAAGCGTTACACCGTATGCGACCCCACCTATATTGGAGCTTCCATCGGTATGACCATGCCCAATCTGCGTTCAGCAGGCGTTTCCATCCTTCGCTATTAACCCTCCTGCCCGAGTTGGGGATTAGCCATCACCTATAACAATAATGACCGACATGGTACGATGTCGGTCATTATTGTTTTCAAGGGTTATTGTGCTTTGCAAGATTCTTATACTAAAAATCTCCGCATCAGTTTGCAGGATTCAGCGGTGTCATGTGGTAGCCCATGGCAGAGAGTTGCATGGCCATTCCCATGAGATAGAGTTGGTGGAGGCATTGTGTATAGGCCTGAAAAGCCTCTTTGGTGCCAGGCTGTATATGTTCGTGACGCAACATATTATCGGTGCGCGAGGCAGACTCCGCCACGATGTTCTGTGTTTTTCTGCGTCCATTCTCATCGAGTCTGAGCACATCCTCCATGATATGATCATCCATCGCATCGTAGCCACGCGCATCGCGCAACAGTTCGTAAAGCTGTGGATCAGCATTATAGCGCATCCAGTCTTTGTCCCACATGTATGCGATAGCCATGCCGACAAACATCATCCACCCCAACGAAACGGTAGGATAGGCAGCAAACTCCCTGATGCCATCAGGGAGATAAGCCTCTATCAGTTGTTTCCATCGTCCTTCTACATCAGGACATTCAGGCAGACGTTCATCCACCACTTTCATTCCCAGCAGATAACGGTGCAGGTCATCGTGCAACCGCTGTTCAAAAGTTTTTTCCATATCTTGTCTATTAGTATTCATACGTTGGCGGACAATGGTTGCATCGCCTGGCGACAGTACCTTGTCCATACTTAATCATCATCATTCAATCTACAAAGATACAACATTTCGTTGGTTTTCCTATCGTTTTTCAGATAAAAAAAACTCCCATGTCATCCGACATGGGAGTAGAAAAAGAATGCATTCCGCAAATCTTCACAGACACAGCATGGAAGCATCATATTGTTTGAGAGTGTTTATTCATAATCAGTCATCAGGGTAATTGAGCGTGTTTATGCTATTATTTGCGTCCCATCAAATCGTCGTTGCTCACTTGTTTGGCAGTCTTCTTGACCGATGCTTTCAGACTTCCGAAGCGATAAGACACTCCAAACTGCAGATTCCAGTTAGGTCCATCTACACTATTATTGCCGATGTAGTCACCTTTCACATAATGGGTTTTCATATCGTTGCGATAGTTGCAACGCACAAAGGTGGTGAGTCGATCTTCTTTAAGGAAGGAGCGTTGGAGCGACACGGAGAAGTTCTGCCATGCACAGTCATAACTATAAAGCGTTGTCGGAGTGCCATAATCGAAATATGCAGACAGGGTCAACGTCAGTTTGGCAGGCAGTTTCTGTGTCAGTTGATTATAGGAATCGAAGTTCCATCTATGCATGGCAAGTCCAAGCGAAGTATTGGCTTTGTCCACCCAAGTGACGGTGCTATTGCTCACGAGTTTAGTGGTTGGAGTAATCTGCCACTGGATATAAGGCACGACCTGGAAGTAGTTAACCTTACCACTATTGTCGTAACTCGACATGAAGCGATTGTCTTCCACCCATTTCACTCCGGCAATAGCATCATCGCAGAGACTGAGTGAGGCATTGAGACCGATGGTCAGCTTAGTGGTCATGAGGTTATATCCCAACGTGAAATTATTAGCTTTCGACGTGCCCAAATGTGGATTTCCGTAGCTGACGGAAATTGGTGTTTCGTTATGATACGGGTTCAGATAACTGATGCCCGGTCTTGACAATCGCATGGTGTAAGCGAGTTTCAGCGAGTTTTGATCATTGATGCGCCATGTCGTGCGAACAGACGGAACGATATCGTTGAAACGTCTGCTGAAATCATCTTGTGAACCGTCGGGCCATGATCCCTTCATGCGTGACGTCTCGTAGCGCAGTCCGGTAGCAAGGGTAAATCCACCGAGACGATATTTATATTCAGCATAGGCAGCACCCACATCGGTCTTATGGTCAAACTTAGTAGCTGGCGAGCGTAGGAGTTCGCTGTTGAGGTATTCCCTCCTGAGGTTATCACTATTATTGAATCGCATCACATACTTACCACCCACATCTAATGAATGATGCTTGCCAAACGGACGTTCATAGTCAATCTGCAGGGTATGTTCGCTGAAGGTAGTATGATTGTCAAAAGACTGGCTGTCATATTCCCCATAGTTCAAACACTGTGACAGGTCTAAACTTCCGTCGCTGTGAGAACGGGTGGTAGAAAACAGATAGTCGATGGCAAGGAGTTCGCCTTTTCTGCTGAAATTATGCTGATAGGACAGTTGCAAGTCGATATCGAAATAGCGCGCCAGCACATCCCTACTGTCCATCTGCATGCTATAGATGGGATTTCCAGCTGCATCGGTCAATCGGGTATTTTTTATTGCATCATCTTTCACCCGATAGGCAAAACCACTTGCTGCCAGGGTCAAGAGGTTACAGGAGTCGAGTTCCAGACTGGCATCCATGCCATACCACATGTTTCTTCCCGGATTGTATGTTCTCCGTTCATCGTGGTACCGGTTGTTGGTGTCGGTATAGACATAGTCGGTTGTTTCTGTCTGATGCCATTTCTGAAATGCCATACCGAAATACGGCGCGATGGTGAGTTTGCCCGTCTGTGCTGTAAGAAAGAGGTCGCCATTGTATGGATTGCCACTATCTCCAAATGTCCCGCTCGAACTGACAGTACCCGTCAGTCCTTTCATCTGGCTCTGTCGGTCCATCACGATATTGAGGATGCCCACCAGTCCTTCCGCATCATATTTAGCTCCAGGTTCGGTGATGACCTCGATGCGTTTCACCATACTTGCCGGCAGTCCTTTGAAAAGTTCCTTGGCATTGTTGGTAAAAGACTGGTCAGGTCTGCCATTCTTGAATATTTTGAAATCACTCGAACCCTTGACTTTGATCGTACCATCAGCATCGACGGTAACAAACGGCACTTTCTTGAGCATCTCTATCAGCGGATTGGTCTTTGCCTCAGGGTCGGAAGCCACATCATAGCTGACGCGATCGTCTTTAGTCTTCACCATTTGTCGCTGTGCCTTAACGGTCAGTTCGCCCAAACCCACATTTTTATAGACATCAGTAGTGTCGGTGGCTACTTCAGCAGAGTCGCTCTGCGCCTTCGCTACAGGGCATAGGAGTAGCATTATGGCTGCCCATACATATCTTTTCATCATTGTTTTGTGTTTATGTTGTGTATGTTTATTTCTTTCCGAGATAATCTATGGCTTGTTTGAGCATTCCCTCAAGATAGATATCTCCGCGAACGGTTTTGTTCATGATATTAGTCATATCCAAAATAGTATTCTTACATGTTGTCCGTTCGCCATAGGTCAAGAGATTGCTGTGGTCTTTACACAGTGCCACTATCTTAGTAGCGAGCCCCACCTGCAGCATTTTCTGGCCAGGGTCTTTGATGGCATCGAGGAAAGCCACTCTGAGTAGTCCGAACTGAGTCATGAACTCCACATCATTGGTGACCTTCGACGGTTTTGCAGTCACATCATCTGCCGCCAGATCGTCAGTTGTCTTGTTGTCGTCTGACACACTAACCTGTTGCAGGGTTTTGTCGCCCTGTTCGTCATAGCGCTCGATGATGAGCGTATTGCCAGAAAGGGTGCTACGTATGCGATTACCCTTGGCAAGACTCGACAGGCTGTTCATCGTTACGCTTTTAGCAGCTTCTGGAGTCAGACCATAGATATGATAGTAGTAGCAGTGGAAATCCTTTCCCTCCTTAAACCACACGAAGGCATAGGCATGACGGCGAGTAGAGTCAGACGGTTCTTTGAAAAAGGTAGAATAGTAATAGTGTGACTTAATGCCTCCTAATGTCACCCCATACTCATTATTAGGCCCATACACCACTTTCTTGGTGTTGAGTGTGTTCATCTTTGCTTCGGGTTTTCTTATAAAAAAGGAATAAGCACGGTTCTGATCCTTTAACATGGCTTGCTCCATTTGTTTAATGAGGTTTTTATTGCTCTCCGGTATCTTAAACTCCGTAAACTTACAGTAAGTGGTTGGCGAGTCGGTTCGATCCTGATAATCGGAACGCGACAACAGTTCAACCGCCGAGTTTCCCATAACCTTTTGATAGGCATTCTGGATTGTTTCCTGTGCCGAGGCACTTACAGTTGCCCACATGGCAACCATGGTAAGTATTATTTGTTTCATTGTGGTATAGTTATTTGCTTATTGTTCTACATATTCTTCCTCTTCGGCATCAAGGGCATCCATAGCCTGGAGGTATTGCATCTTACTATCGTTGAGTTCAACCATCTGTTGCAGTTGCATGGCTTGGAGCAAGAGTTCTGCCTGTGCCACGGCTTCATCGAGGTCAGCCTGACTGATGGCATTGTCCACCGTCTTGGTATTTCCAGTCTCAGCCAGATATTCTTTAGGAGGCGGTGGAACGCTGTGTAGTCGACGTATCTTCCGCTTAGTGGTTTTGGCGGGCGGTGTGATACTGTCTAATGGTATCTGACGTCGATCCACTGCCACGGTATCGGTTTCAACGGGAGTGATGGCCGGTTGACTTTGCGCTATCGGCTGCGGTTGGTCGGTGGTATGGTTCCAGAGTGTCAGTGCGCCAACCAGCAACACAGCCACCGAGGCAGCCGCCGTCATCCAGCGCAGTGGCAAGATGCGATGTTTCTTCTCAGGAGCGTCTGTTTCTACAGGACGAATGGTTGCCGTATGATCTTCCATTCCGTTTTCAAACATGCGGAACATCTCGCAATAGGCCTGCCAATCGTCGTTCGAGATTCCTTCGGGACGGTCGGCATCTGTTGCTTGACGGAAGAAGTCAGCCAGTTGTGTTTCCTGTTCAACTGTCGTTTGTCCATCCATGAAGCTTTCGAGCAGATTGATGAGTTGTTGGTTTGTCATTGTCGGTTCCTTTCTTTGATATCGTTAAACAGTTTTCGGCGTGCTGCCGATAGCATGGTTGCCACAGATGCTTCGCCTATTCCCAGTAGTGCTGCAATCTCAGCATTGGTGCGTCGCTCAGTCTGTCTGAGTCTCAACACCTGCATTTCTCTGGGTGGCAGTTGTTCGATGCGTTGTCGCAGCCATTGTTCGCTTTCCTCCCACTCCATCTTCCGGTCTGGTGTATCGGAGGTGGGAATATCGAGAGGAATGACTCTTGTCCCACTGTCTATACTGACCGATGGTCGCCGTCGTCGTTGGTGGTCAATGGCTGTATGTCGAGCCACGACAACAGCCAGTCTGATGGCATGTGTTTCGTCGTGTAGCGTATCATGCACAGCCCATAGCCTGAGCATTGTTTCGCTCGCCACATCGTCGGCATCATCGCTATCGTTCAGCATGCGCGATGCCGTTTGCCAGGCCTTCATACGCAATTGCTTTGCCGTATGTTCAAACTGCTGTTGGTTCACCTTCAGTATCCTTCCTTGTCTTATGCAGTATAGTGTTAAGGATTTGCCACGATGCCGTTCACCGTATCATTGCCTTGGTTTCTTCCTGTTCTGTCAATCACATACGACTGTTTTCCGTCATATCTTGTGGCATTGCTGAGATTGGTGTAGTTCAGTTTCTTGTCGCTAACACTTCCTGATCCCATGACCGATTTACTATAGTTAGCAGTTTTTCCCGATACGCTAACGTCTCCTGATCCTGCCACTACGCAATTCAGTTTATCACTGCAATCCACTTGTGCCTTGACCATACCACTTCCACTCACAACGAGAGAAGCATTAACAGCTTGCAGCTCATCAACACTTATGCAACCTGACCCTGCTATATTGCATGTGGCAGTTCCTACGCTGGCATTTTTCACATGTATAGATCCAGACCCTGTCACATTCATGGTCAGCATGGATGTTTGGACTTTATACTTATCGACTTCAACCTCAGCACTGCCTGTCACATTGATCACATTGATTGCAGGCGAAGTGACATAGATGGTAACCGAACCGTTGTTTGATCCGTTGCCCATATAATAAATGCCGCCAATCTTGGTGGTCTTGTAACCGATATTGAGGTGCTTATCTGTTTGTTTGATTTCGAGGCGATCGATTTCTTCTTTGTCACCCTCCAGACGCACACGGTGTCCGCTACCTTGGATATAAACCACTTTGGCACTACCAAGGATATTCAGAACAGTAAAAGGTCGGAGTGGTTTGGTTTCCACTATCTTCGTTCCTGCTGCGACAGTCAATACTGTCAGCAGTAGCGCCAGTGTTGTTGTGATACATCTTTTGTTCATAGTCATTGTCTTTATTCTGTTTTTGCTGATAACGATTTGGGGCTTTTCCCTGCGTCTTTATACAAATAACGAGAAAAAGTAGCAAACTCAATGACAGATGATACGATTTAACACTATTTTAACATCATAGAAGCTTTAGAATTTAACTTCGCGTTAACGCAAAGAGCCAATCGGAATTTAAGATACATGCGCACAAGAACGAAAAAGGTATCTTTTTCTTTTGTGGTTTAGTCATTTATTCGTATCTTTGTCTGGTTGTTCAGGATTCGTGGATTTCATCCTTCTTATTTTAATTGCAACACGAAAGTAAGAGGAATTTCTGATCATACAAAACGAAGCCACTCTGTTTACATTCAAAAAAATAAGAGTTTGGCTGGTTAAGGATTTATGAAAAGTATTAAACTATAGTATTACAAAATTGAGAGAAATGAAAAAACTATTAACTGTATTACTTGTTGCGTTGGTTACGCTGTTGCCCAATAGCATAATGGCAGTAGAAAAAAAGAAGGTCACATCAATCGATATCACCATCCCATTGCCCAAAGGAGGCATGACCATACAAGATGGCGAGCAGATAAAAATCACAGCAGCAAAGACGGTGTATGGCGACTTGGTAAAGCAAGGTATTGTCTCGCTCACTGACCTGATGTGGGAAGGCGAGTTTGACACCAAGAATTCCGACTATCCTAAGTTTAAGGCAGGCTATTCGTATAGAGCATCGATGAAGTTGATGCTCGACACCAACGGTCCCTATATCTTGAAGTATGAGATGCGCGATGGTGACTACTATGTTGACGAAACCATGCTGAAGGTTACTGTCAACGGAGCACCAGCCAGAGTACTCATCAGCGGTCCTTATTTTCCACGCTTTAGCATTGTGCTCACCGTACCAGGTGGCACTGGTGGCAATCTGAAGAAGGACGACCTGCTCTTCGACTATAATACCAACAAAAAGAAATATCGTACCAGCCACAATATCTATTCAAAAGAAACGGCTGATGCCTGTTGCGCATCCTTTCATCCGCACGATGTGGTAACAATATCAGAGACCAACGACCCTCTGCCACAGTTTGAAGGTCCCAACCGTGTTTTCCTCACAAAGGTTATTGTTGATACCGGAAACGAGCAGGTTTGTAAAAGCTTTGCCAACGCGTTGACTAACTATATGGGAGGCTATTACAATCTGAAGGAGGTGTGGCTCAGCAATAAAGTCAATGCTGTAGAGTTTATGAAAGAACTCTTCGTGAGCATGAGGAGTAAACTATGGCCCAACTATTTTGATTTCTATGGTCATAGCACCATGTTTCTTGCTGGCGATGCCACGCTGTGTGTACCCGCTCAGCAGGCAGCAGCAGTAAAAGCGCTCATGGCAAGTGACTATAGACTTCCATGTTACACGGTAAGAACCTATACTGGCGATGTACACGAAGCCCAGAAGACAGGACTGAAAGCCACAAAGAATCCATGTACCAAGCATAATTTTGTGGCAAGACTACATACGGCAGACCGGGTAATGCAGCATTATACCTGTAAGCAAGATCAGAAAGTGTATTATTCGTGCAACATCTGTGGACTGTGTGAGCGCAACCCACGGCACACCTTCCGCCGTGTTGATGAGAAAGAGGGAAAAAAATACCTTTCTGGCATTCATTCCTTCAAGGCCAACCTTGCTACCGAGCAGGCTTACGTGGGAACCAATGCCGCAGGCGAACATATCTATTGGAAGAGCTGTGTATGGTGTGGAATGTCATACAATTATGAGCAGCGACACATCACCGAGAAACACTTCCGGCTGTCGGGTTCTGACGGTACGTTGGCAATGTACAAAAAACACATGGAGGCAGCACTCGACATGCGAGAGGATGAAGCCAAACTGCAAACCGTTGCCATGCCTGATATGTTTACACTGCCCGCCCGCAGCACCGCGAAGAAGAGTAAATGGGCAGAAGACGAAGTGACACGTGCCCTTGTTGACAACCTTGTAGATGAATCGCTGTTGGGCAACGACTATACACTTACCGCCACACGTCAACAGGTGGCTTCGATAGCCATGAAGTTGATTAAGGAGATGACAGGCAAGGATGCCAATGAAGATAAGCTGAACCTCTTTGCCGACATTGCAAATGGTACACCCGACATGAAGGCAGCTGTCACACGCCAGGAGATGGGAACCCTCATCTATCGTGCCATGAGGTATATTGAGAAGAACTCAGATTACACCTATACCGACTACAACTCCAAACTCGCTGCTTACACCGACAGTCCTCAACTCAAAGCATGGGCCAAGGAGCCGATGGCATTTATGGAGGCATTGGAACTTATCGACCCCATCAACAAAACGACCCTTGCACCCAATGGTCCTTGCTCTATCGAGTTGGCGCTGGCTACTGCCGAACGCGCTACCATGGCACAGCATACTGGATGGGCGCAAACTGTATCGGATGGCGAGCGTGAATATATTTCCATTGCCAACAGCCACGACGCTCTCGGTTCGTCAAATTCCACATTGGGTTTCTATGAACGTGTGTGGGTTTATCGCATCAAGGACAACAACGGTACCATGGAGGTTGAAGATAAATATACGGGACAGCATCTTCCCTTCGACTCAAAGTATCTTCATCCTGTGCGTTGGCGCGGAGGTAGCATGTCTAATGCTTCTCAAAAGGTGAAGAATGTGCGCAACAAAGCGAAAAAGGAGACAAAGAAAAACAATACGCTGAAAAAAGGTTTAGGAATATTGAAGAGTATTGTATATTAAGCATCGTGCTGTATTATTGCCTAACAATTTGCCACTTTTGTCTTAACGACAGAAGTGGCTTTTTCATTTCAACGTTTTCGTTAAGCCAAATGAACAAAATAAAGCTCGCTTTAATTATGTCATGGCGAGAAAACGAAGGATGAAATCCATAATATCTTTCCCTCTATATGGCATACTACCAATATTAGCACTCTCCCCTTCAAAAGCCACATTGCGTAACACAACACTTTTGGCATGACATTTGTCTTTGACAAGCAGGATTTCATATAAAAAGAGGTATGGTAAGCAAAAAAACGCATTTTAAAACGATAAAAGGTGACTTTTACAAAAAGATTAAGTAATTTTGCAGGTGCATATAAAATTCGTGATACGATAATATCCAGTGGATGCTTCTTCGCTGATGAAAGATGGCACACGATATCGGTCACGCAGTCATACTACTATCACAAATCAAATATCGTGGCATGAGCCAGTCACGGTACATTATAATTAGAAACAAACAAAAAAGTAAAGTAATGAATATTTTCAACTACATCATTCAAATGGGTGCATCGGTGATGATGCCCATTCTTTTCACGATTATCGGTCTGTGTATCGGCATGAAATTTGGCAAGGCACTCAAATCTGGTCTGTATGTGGGCGTAGGATTTGTGGGCCTCGGCATTGTTACAGCGTTGCTCACCAATAATTTCAAGGATCCGCTGCAGGCTGTTGAGGATATCTTCAACCTCAACCTGAGTGTGTTTGACATGGGATGGCCCGCTGCCGCTGCTGTGGCATACAATACTGCTGTCGGTGCACTTATCATCCCCGTATGCCTCGGTGTTAACTTCCTCATGGTAATCACCAAAACCACACGTACTGTCAATATCGACCTATGGAACTACTGGCACTTCGCTTTCATAGGTGCTGTGGTATATTTTGTGTGCGGCGAGAGTCTTGTATGGGGCTATTTTGCAGCTATCGTGTGCTACATCATCACACTCGTGATGGCAGACCTTACGGCAGAGCGTTTTCAGGAATACTACAACCTTCCAGGCATCTCCGTGCCACAGCCTTTCTGTCAGAGTTTCACACCGTTTGCCATTGCTATTGGATGGCTGCTCGACAAAATACCTGGATTCTCAAAACTCAATATCGATGCAGAGGGCTTAAAGTCAAAGTTCGGCGTTATTGGCGAACCCCTTGTACTCGGTGTGGTAGTAGGCGCATTGATAGCCACTGTAGCCCATTGGGGCGACATCACCAAGTTCGATCAGTTTATGGCAACCATGCCCGCAGGTTCTACCGCTACCGATGGTGTGATGCGCATTGTGAAGCATATTCTCTTCCTTGGCGTAACGATGGGAGCCGTGATGGAACTGATACCCCGTATCACCAAACTGTTTATCGACGGACTGATGCCTATCTCAGAGAAGACCAAAGAGGTGGTCAACAAAAAGATGAAGGGCAAGACCATCCACATCGGTATGAGTCCTGCACTCGTTATCGGTCACCCCACCGCGTTGGTAGGTACTTTGTTTCTGATTCCTACCTATATCATTATAGCAGTAATTCTGCCAGGCAACCAGTTTCTGCCCCTTGCATCGTTGGCAGGCCTGTTTTATATTTTCCCCATGATGCTTCCCTATACCAAGGGTAATGTGGTGAAGAGTTTCATCATAGGACTTATAGCATTGCTCATAGGACTTTGGTTTATCACCGATATGGCTCCCGATTTCACCAAGGCAGCCGCTTCGGTATATGCGCAAACCCAAGATAATGCCGCTCATGTTCCAGAAGGATTCCTTGCAGGTAGTATGGATTTCGTTTCCGCCCTGTTTAGTTATGTCATCTATGCTCTGGTGAAGTATTTCAAATATATAGGTGCTGCCGTATTGGTAGTCATCACCCTCGCCATGATGCTGATCAACCGCAAGCGCATTATCGCTGACGAGAAAAAGAAAGTAAACAACTAATAATTATAGAAAGTAATGAAAAAGATTTTAATGACTACAGCCATTTGCCTGGCAGCCATTTCGGTGAATGCACAGTGCAAGTGTAAAGGCTATGAAGTAAAAGCAGAAAACAGCTACACAAACTATTGTGTGCGACAGGCTTCAAACCCCAGAGATGCCAAGAGCTACGACACACAGCGTTTACGTAGCGAGTATCTCATTGAGAAAATCATGGCACCAGGTGAAGTAAACTGGACCTACACCACCATCGACCGTTTCCTTGTGGGAGGTGCTATGCCAACCGATACTCCACTGAAACTCACATCAATCGAACCACTCTATGTAGATCTCAGCAAGAGTGACAATGGTCGCAATCTACTCGACAATCGCGAAATTGGTATCATCAACGTAGGTGGTGACGGTAGCGTGACGGTTGACGGCAAGCGCTATGACCTCGCTTTTCAGGAGGCTATCTATGTAGGTAAGGGTGTAAAGGAAATCATTGTGGCAAGTAAGAACGCACAGAATCCTGCCAAGTTCTATATGAACAGTGCATGTGCCCATCAGAGCTATCCCACCAAAAAGGTGAGTCTGAAAGACGCGAAGAATATTATAGCAGGAAGTGCTGCCGAAAGCAACGACCGCGTTATCCATCAGATGATTCTCAACGGTGTGGCTGGTGTGCGCACCTGCCAGTTGCAGATGGGTATTACCGAACTCAAATCAGGATCGGTATGGAACACAATGCCTGCTCATACCCACCTCAAGCGCATGGAGGTGTATTTCTACTTCAAGGTTCCAGAAGGACAGAGCGTTTGCCATATCATGGGTGAACCACAGGAGACTCGTCTGATCTGGACAGGCAACGAACAGGCTGTTATCAATCCAGAGTGGAGTGTGCACTGCGCTGCAGGAACTTCCAACTATACTTTCATCTGGGGTATGGCTGGCGAGAACCTCATCTACAACGACATGCAGGTGGTGAAGATCACAGAATTGAAATAAGATTCACATATAAAAGCTCTTGTCTCCGGATAAGAGCTTTTTTGTATGCTCATGCCGAGCATACCCCCATATCAAAAGCCCCGTCAACATGGACGGGGCTTTTGATATGGAGTAGTATGATGTTATTCCTGTTCTGATGCGGCATGCAACACCTCAGAGAGCGTTGGGTGGATGTGTACCATGTCGCGCAACTGAGCGACAGTAGCATTCAGACATATCAGACTACTTACCTCCTGTATCAGGCCGGCAGCGTGAGCACCATAAGCATGACACCCCACTATGCGGTCGTCAACATCCGACAACAGTTTCAACAGGCCTTCGGCAGCATCCATCGTCAGAGCCTTGCCGTTGGCACGCCAGAATGCTTTGCGACAACGGTAGCCAGGCAATGTGGCTTTACACTGATCTTCCGACAAACCCACACACGCAGCTTCAGGACTTGTGAAGATGGCAGAAGGCATGATATCGAAACGAATATTGTCCTGATGTCCCGTCAGTCGGTTTACCACATGAATGCCTTGCATCTCTGCTGCATGAGCCAACATCTGTTTGCCATTGACATCGCCAATAGCATAAACACCGCTGACATTAGTCTCGAAGTGTTCATCTACACTGATGCCTTTACGCTCGTCGTAGGTGATGCCGGCAACGGCAAGGTCAGCCGACACATTGGGTTTGCGACCTGTGGCAATGAGAATGGCATCAGCATCAATATCTGCAAGCGAGGTAACAGCAGTCTTCATGCGGAAGGTGATGCCTTGGCGCTCCAGGTATTTGCGGAGTCGTTTGGCAATATCGCTGTCGAGCATAGGCAGACACTCCTTGAGGTATTCGATGACTGTCACCTCTGTGCCGAAGCGGTTGAACACACTGGCAAACTCCATGCCCACTACACCAGCTCCGATGATACACAAGCGACGAGGCTGTTCCTGACACTGCAAGAGCTTGGTAGAGTCCATCACCTGTGGAAGGTCGATACCTTCTACAGGAATCATCTTGCTACTACTTCCCGTAGCGATGATGATGTGTGGAGCGGTATATTCCGCATCGCCAACCTTAACCGTATGAGGTCCGGTGAACTCACCACGACCGCGTACGAGAGTGATGCCTGGCGAAGCCATGAGTTGTTCCACACCGCTACGCAATGCAGTGACCACCTCCGGCTGTCTGCCCACAGCCTCGTCGAAGGAACGAGCGTGGACATACGTTTTGGTAGGTATGCAACCACGGTTAAGGCAAGTGCCACCCACCTGATCGGCTTCAATGACAACCACCTGCAATCCCCGTTGCGCGGCAAGATGTGCGGCGCGGTAACCACCAGGTCCCGCACCGACGATGATAAGATCAGTTGTTGTCATGAATCATCTGTTTGTAGTTAACAATAGGATGCTTGGCTGCCAATACGTCATCAACTCTTCCAATAGGCGTCTTGAGCGGTGCCGACTTGACCGTATCGGGTTGAGTCTTGGCTTCTTCTGCAATCTGTCGCATCACACTGATGAATCCGTCGATCGTGTCTTTCGACTCACTCTCAGTAGGTTCAATCATCAGTGATTCATGGAAAAGCAATGGGAAATAGATGGTCGGAGCGTGATACCCATAGTCAAGCAACCGCTTTGCCACATCCATTGTTGTCACCCCTGTAGATTTGTCTTTCAGTCCGTCGAACACAAACTCATGTTTGCAGAGTCCGTCGATAGGCAACAGATAGACATCCTTCAGACATTCCTTGATATAGTTGGCATTGAGTGTAGCCAACGGTCCAACCATCTTGATCTGTTGGCGACCCAGTGAGAGGATATAGGCATAAGCCTTCATAACCACTCCGAAATTACCAGCTTCATAGGGACTGACAAAAGGAAGGAAGGGTTCTAATCCGCTTCTCACCCCGACAGGACCGCTGCCAGGACCGCCACCACCATGAGGGGTAGAGAATGTCTTGTGCAGATTGATATGCATCACATCAAAGCCCATATCACCCGGCCGACATGCACCGAGCATAGGGTTGAGGTTAGCGCCATCATAATACATCAGTCCGCCACAGTCGTGGATGAGTTTAGCAATAGCAGGGATATCAGTTTCAAAAAGTCCCAATGTATTGGGATTGGTCATCATCATGGCAGCAATATTGTTGCCTTCCACTTCTACAATAGCTTTCAGATCATCGAGTGACACACGACCGTCGGCAGTTGATTTCACTTCCACAATCTCCAGTCCGCATACAGCAGCCGAAGCTGGGTTAGTGCCATGTGCCGAGTCAGGTACGATGACTTTGGTACGCGCCATATCACCACGACTTTCATGATACCCTCTGATTACCATCAGTCCTGTCAGTTCACCGTGCGCTCCAGCAAAAGGCTTGAGTGTAAAGTCAGCCAGTCCGGTCAGTGCACAGAGCGCTTTCTTCAGCCGTTGGCATACTTCCTTTGCGCCCCGTGTCGTTTCAGCGGGTTGTAGCGGATGCAAGCGTGTGAACTGTGGCATAGCAGACACTTCCTCATTAATTTTAGGGTTATACTTCATGGTGCATGACCCCAGAGGATAGAATCCGTTATCCACTCCGAAATTGTTGGCAGAGAGATTGGTATAGTGACGTACCACGGTCAGCTCGTCACATTCCGGCAGTTCGGCAGGATGTTGTCGTTGCATACTTTCCGGCATGTTATAGTTGCCATACTCGTTTCTGGGCAGCGAATAGCCCTTTCTGCCAGGCTTCGACAATTCGAAGATGAGATTTCCGTATAACTTGTTGTTCATAAGGCTTTGCTGTGGATTAGAGGTTGATAAGGCTGACCAAACGGTCAATATCAGACTTGGTGCGTTGCTCAGTGACAGCAATCATCAATTGGTCGTCTGCCACTTTCACACCGCCGAAGATTCCTTCGTCGGCAAGGCGTTGGAGCAGTCCGTCGAGGTCACCGTCGTAGCGTACCACAAATTCGTTGAAGAAAGGCTGTTGATAGACAAGTTGGAAACGACCTGTTGCTATCAGTTGGTCACACAGATAATGGGCACCGGCATACGACAGCTGTGCAGCTTCGCGCAGTCCCTCCTTGCCCATGAGCGATAGATATACGGTGACGAAGAGCGCCATCAGGCTCTGGTTAGAACAGATGTTTGATGTAGCTTTCTGTCGGCGGATATGCTGTTCGCGTGCCTGCAGCGTGAGCACAAAGGCACGTTGTCCTCTGTTGTCCTGTGTCAGTCCGACGATGCGTCCCGGCATCTTGCGCAACAGTTTCTCTGTGCAACACAGATATCCCACGTATGGACCACCAAACTGCATTGGGATGCCCAGCGACTGTCCGTCGCCTACTGCGATGTCAGCCCCCCATTCGCCTGGTGTTTTCAGTAGGGCGAGGTCGGCAGCAATGCAATCGATAACAAACAGACCCTTATGGGTATGGATGAGATCGGCAAAACCGCTATAGTCCTCCACAATGCCGAAATAGTTGGGCTGTTGCACGAGAACACCTGCCACACCACCTTCCGCCAACTGTCGTTCCAGATCTTCACGGTCGGTAACACCGTCTCGTGAGGCAACAGTTCCAAGCTGGATGCCATGATAGTGTGCATAGGTCTGCATCACCTGCAGCGTCTTGGGATTGACTGTATCGCTCACCAAGAATCGGTTTTGCTTCTTTCCCGATGCCGCCGCCATCATCATGGCTTCAGCGCAGGCAGTCGTGCCGTCATACATGGAAGCATTGGAGATATCCATGCCCGTCAGTTCAGCCATCATCGACTGGTATTCGAAGATGTAATGGAGCGTGCCCTGCGATATCTCCGCCTGATACGGCGTATAACTGGTCAGCAGTTCAGAACGGCTCAACAGGTTGGGAATCACCGCCGGTGTATAGTGGTCATAGACCCCTGCGCCTCCGAAACACATCATAGGACGGTTCATGGCGCCCAGTTGTTCAAACACCTGGCGCACCTCGGTCTCGCTCATTTCGTCAGGCAGATCATAGTCGCCGCGAAAACGGATAGCCTCTGGCACTTCTGCATAGAGGTCATCGAGACTGCTGATACCGACGCGCTGCATCATCTGTTGCAGGTCGTCGTCGGTATGTGGAAAATACTTATAGGACATAGGCGTAGGCTTTTTGCGTGAATCACTGATTGCAGAAAGCCTCGTAAGCCTTGGCATCCATCAGCTGATCCAGTTCTCCGGTATCGCTGAGTTCCACTTTGATAATCCAGTTTTCGAAAGCATCTTGATTGATGAGTTCTGGCTGGTCTTCGAGTGCTTCATTCACTTCCAGTACAGTACCGCTCACGGGTGACAGCAAATCGCTGGCAGCCTTCACGCTCTCTACCGCACCGAAGTCTTCACCTGCTGTTATCTCATCGTCAACATCGGGCATATCCACATAGACCACATTGCCCAGCGCATTCTGTGCATAGTCTGTGATACCGATAAAACCGGTGTTACCTTCAACACGTACATACTCGTGTGACTCGCTATAATAGAGTCCTTCAATTACTTTTGCCATAATCGTATAGTTCTTTTTAGTTATTGTATATATTTTCTTATTTCTTGTAATGCTTGTCGTAGAAGCGCTTCTTGACCACGGTTCCAGGGAACACCTTTTTGCGAATCTGCACTTCCAGTTCTGTGCCGAGTGGCGCATACTGGCTGTCGATAAGTGCCATACATACGCTCTTGTCGGTAGAGATGGTATGGTATCCTGTCGTCACAGTACCGATGGGCTGTCCGTCTTTCATCACGGTATAGCCATGACGGGGAATCGCTTTGTCTTGGAGTTCTATACCCACGAGTTTCTGGGCTACACCTTCAGCTTTTTGTTTGGCAAGGGCGTCACGTCCCACAAATTCCTCTTTATCGAGTTTGACAAACATGCCCAGTCCTGCCATGATTGGAGTGATTTCGGCAGACAGTTCATCGCCGTATAACGGCAGTCCCACTTCGAAGCGCAGGGTGTCACGGCATCCCAGTCCGCAAGGTGTCACACCAGCTGCCATCAATTTATCCCAACACTGGTTGATATAATCGGGAGTGGCATATATCTCAAAGCCATCCTCACCGGTATATCCGGTGCGCGACACGATGACGTTGCCCATGGTCTTGAAGGTGTAGAAAGTCAGTTCGCTACATGGTAGATTGAGTATCTCTTCCATGATGCGCTCCGCTTCCGGTCCCTGCACTGCCAACTGTCCGTAGTAGTCGCTCTGATTGTCGAGTGTCACGTTGAACCCCTCGGCTTGCTGTTGTATCCAAGCCCAGTCTTTGTCGATATTGGCAGCATTGATGACTAGGAAGAAGCGGTCGTCCGCCATCTTATATACCAATAGGTCATCGACCACTCCGCCATCCTCATAGCACATCATGCCATAGAGGATTTTGCCGACAGCAAGACCTTCCACATTATTGGTGAAGATGTGGTTGACGTAGCGCTCAGCGTCTGTACCGCTGACGAGCACTTCGCCCATGTGGCTCACGTCGAACACACCGCAATGTTGACGCACAGCTTGGTGTTCGTCAGTGATGTTGGAATACTGTATGGGCATGTCGAACCCACCAAAGGGCGAAATGAGAGCGCCCAGTGCCACGTGTTTGTCGTAAAGACAGGTGCGTTTGTTGTTCATAGGCTGTTTGAATATTTATATATTGTTATTGGGTTTTTAGTATTTTGCTCAACCTGCCAGCAGGTTGACGAAGTCCTCTTTCTCAAGGTTGTAGATGATGTCGTCTATCCGATCAGGGAGAATACATCTGATAGACTCTCTGGTAAGCGGAACACCCCGCAGTTTTTTGAGCAGTCCGTTGTCGAGATCGCCGATGAGGAAGTAGTCCCCCATCAGGTTGACATCGTGTATGACATTATGTCGCATATCGATTCTCACCTCAAATTCTCCTACGCCCTCTATCCTCTTGTGCTTCACCACGGTGTAGCGTGGGTTGTTGCCGTAGATGAAATCGTCGGTGAGATATTCCTCTTCGATATGTTCTATCTCTTCAATTTCTTTCTCTCCGAGGCAATAGGTCTCGTCGCAGAAATGCTTGATGGCAAACTCTCTGAGTTCGTCAACATTGAGAGTGATATGGTTTTTGAGCAAGTCAATGCGCTGGCGTACGCTCTCCACACCCTTTGAGAGTAGTTTCGATTCTCCCGGTGTGATAGCCCCCACCATGTTGACGATATCTGTATCGTAGAGCAGGGTGCTATGCAGGATGCTCCGCCCCGGTATGCGATAGAATGCGCTGCCCGACAGTTTTCTGTTGCCCAGCATCACATCGTTGCGCCCATTGACTTTGGCATCGACGCCCAACCGATGGAGCATCGTGACCAGCATACCCATATACTTGTTGAAGGTGAATCCCACCCCTTCGTCGTCGGTGATATACGACAGCATCAGGTTGTTCATATCGGCATACACACAGCCCCCACCGCTCTTACGGCGGTAGGTCTGTATGTTATGGCGGCGACAGAAATCAAGGTTCACCTCGTTGTCGATCAACTGGTTTCTGCCGAATATCACGGTGGGCTCCACTTGCCAGATAAAGAAGCTGTCGGCAGCCTTCATGTGTCTGGCCACGTATTCTTCCATAGCCAGATAGAAGGTCAGTCTCCTTGTCTTATTGTCGGGCAGTGCGATGTGCAGCATGTCTTAGCGTTCTTAGTTAGTAATCAGAGGCAAATGTAGCAAGAAATTTTGAATACAGCAAATTATTTGCATATTATTTCTTGTCGTAGGCATGCAACGGATAGTCGGTGGTATAGTGGAGACCTCTGCACTCCTTGCGTTCCAACGCCCATCGTGTGATGAGATATCCCACATTGATCATGTTGCGCAGTTCGCAGATGTCCCTACTTGCCTTGACGCGCTTGAAGAGCCGTTCGGTTTCCTCATAGAGCATGTCGAGTCGGTCCCATGCCCGGTGCAGGCGCAGGTCAGAGCGCACGATGCCCACATAGTTGGACATGATCTGCGTCACTTCCTTGACCGACTGCGTGATGAGTACTTTCTCTTCGTTGGTCATAGTGCCCTCGTCGTTCCACTCCGGCACATTGGTATTATAGTCGTATTCGTCGATATGCTGCAGCGAGTGTCTGGCAGCGGCATCGGCATAGACCACCGCCTCGATGAGCGAGTTGCTTGCCAGTCGGTTGCCGCCGTGCAGTCCGGTGCATGAACACTCACCGAGGGCATAGAGCCGTTCGATGCTCGACTGTCCGTTGAGATCTACTTTGATGCCTCCACACATATAGTGTGCTGCAGGGCGCACGGGAATGTAGTCAGTGGTGATGTCGATACCTATCGACAAGCACTTCTGATAGATATTGGGGAAGTGGTGGCGCGTTTCTTCTGCGGGCTTATGGGTCACGTCAAGACAGACGTGGTCCAGTCCGTGTATCTTCATCTCCTTGTCTATGGCGCGTGCCACGATGTCGCGTGGTGCGAGCGACAGCCTTTCGTCGTATTTCTCCATGAAGGTCTCGCCGTTGGGCAGTTTCAGTATGCCGCCATAGCCGCGCATCGCCTCGGTGATGAGGTAGGCAGGGTGTGTCTCTTTCGGATTATGCAGTACGGTGGGGTGAAACTGCACAAACTCCATATCTGCCACCGTACCTTTGGCGCGATAGACCATGGCGATACCGTCGCCGGTGGCTATCACGGGGTTCGACGTGGTGAGATATACCGCTCCGCATCCACCGGTACACATCACGGTGATTTTCGCCAGATAGGTATCTACCTTCTCTGTGTCGGGATTGAGCACGTATGCTCCGTAACACTGGATGTGTGGTGACCGTCGGGTGACGCGCACACCAAGATGATGCTGGGTGATGATCTCCACGGCAAAATGGTGCTCTTTGACATCGATGTTCGGATTGTTGCACACCGCTTCCATCAGTCCTCGCTGTATCTCCGCACCGGTATCGTCGGCATGGTGGAGAATACGGAATTCAGAGTGGCCTCCCTCGCGGTGCAGGTCAAAGTGCCCGTCTTTCTTGTCGAAGTTGACTCCCCAGTTGACGAGTTCTTCAATCTGTGACGGTGCATTACGCACCACTTGTTCCACGGCCTTAGGGTCGGAGATGTAGTCGCCGGCTATCATTGTATCTTCAATGTGCTTTTCAAAGTTATCCACTTTCAGATTAGTGACAGAGGCAACACCACCTTGCGCAAACGAGGTATTGGCCTCGTCGAGCGAACTTTTGCAAATCATACAGACGCGTCCCTTATTGGCACGTGCTATCTTCAGGGCGTAGCTCATACCGGCCACACCTGCACCTATTATGAGATAATCGTACTTATAAACCATAACGTTTCGTTATAATATTGGTGCAAAAATACTAATTTCTTATGGAAAATCGACCATCAAACCATATTATTTTGTAATTTTGCACCCATATTATGAGTAAGATTAAGATTATACTGTTATTATTGTGGGCAGCAGTGGCTGCTTCTGCCCAGGAAACAGAGGAGCCCGATACCTTTCAGGTCGATACCATCGATGTGGCACTGCCATGGCCGCAGAACATCCAGTATCGACTCGACTCGCTGCTCCGCCACCCTATGTTTGAAACCAGCACTGTGGGTCTGGAGGTCTATGACCTGACAGCCGACTCTATATTATATAAGGTGAACGAGCACCAGATGTTGCGTCCGGCATCGACCATGAAACTTCTCACCGCCATCACCGCCATCGACAAGTTGGGCGGATCCTACCAGTTTCGCACCCAACTCTATTATACCGGAAAGGTAGAAGACCACACCCTGACGGGCGACCTCTACTGCGTGGGCGGTTTCGATCCCCGGTTCAACATCGACGATATGAACGCCTTTGTGGAGAGCATACGCCGCATGGGCGTTGACACCATCCGCGGTAGCATCGTGGCAGACCGCAGCATGAAGGATGCCGACCTCTTGGGCGAGGGATGGTGTTGGGACGACGACAATCCACCGCTGTCGCCGCTGACCATCGGTCGCAACACGCAGTTTGTCGATCGCTTCATCCGCCAGCTCGTTGACGACGGAGTGGTGCTCGACGTGCGCATATCCGACGGCACGTTGCCCGACAGCGCCTTCCACCTCTGTTCGCGTTTCCACAGCATCGACCAGATACTGCTGCGCATGATGAAGCAGAGCGACAATTTCTATGCCGAAGCCATGTTCTACCAGTTGGCAGCCCATCAGGGCCACCGCCCTGCGCGCGCCAAGGATGCCGCTGCCATTGTCAAGCGGTTGATCTCCAAGGTAGGACTGGGCCATCGTCCCTACCGCATAGCCGACGGCAGTGGGCTGTCGCTCTACAACTATCTCTCTGCCGACCTTGAGGTGCGCCTCCTGCGTTATGCCTACCGCAACAGCACGGTCTATCTCCATCTTCTGCCCTCGCTCCCTGTGGCAGGCAGCGATGGCACATTGCGCAACCGCATGCGCGGCTCGTTTGCTGCCGACAATGTCAAGGCAAAGACCGGAACACTCGAAGGCGTATCAGCACTGGCTGGCTATTGCACCGCTGCCAACGGCCATCGCCTGTGTTTCTCCATCATCAACCAAGGTGTCATGCACACCAGCAACGCACGACGATTCCAAGACCGAGTCTGCAATGCACTTTGTGCACCTTGATGATACACAGCGCAATACATACGTGTACACGAAAGACTGTCGTCGGTAAACGACTATTCACGCTGTTGTTCCTCGGTTAGTTGATGAGAGAGAGTGGTGAATCAACAGCACCGCTTTCGCATACAGTTATTTTAGTTTTCAAAAAATTTCGACCACTCGACCACAACATCAACCTAACACGCAGTGGTTTAGAACTTTAAGTGGTGGTCGAATCCTTAAATTTCGACCACACTTCGACCACTGTTTCGACCACACTTCAACAGCTCTTCAACCACGCGGATTGCCATCTATCAGCATCATAAATCTCTGAGCAAGCATATATATCTATGTCTAAGTGGGGTATTTGAGTTTGTCAGCGTTTTTTCAAACCTTGATAATATTTTTGTCAAACGTTAGACAATACCATTGTCAAACGTTGGACAATACCATTGTCAAACGTTGGATAACACCTTTGTCAAACGTTGGATAACACCTTTTTCGAACATTGAAAACACCTTTTTCAAACATAGAAAATACCTTTATCAAACATTGGACAGGACCTCTATTAAACGTTATTTCCAAATACCGATCAGTTTTATTTCTGAATGACAATTGTTATTTTTATGGATAGATATGAGCATCGCAGATACGCTTACGCCATTCTGTGGTCGAAGTGTGGTCGTAATCCCATGATTTAGGTTTTCGACCACACCATAAGACACTAACAGATAGAACATTGCAAATATCCGTGGTCGTGTGGTCGAAATTTCTTGAAAACTAAAATAACTGTACGCGAAAGCGGAGTTGCCATTCGCCCTCACCTCGACAGACTGACTTTAAGCGACAGTCCGAAATCGTGGGTAGTGGTTGGATAGCTTGCTGATGACAGCAAGGGGGTGTTGGTCTGCCGATCGTAGTAAGCGCTGAGGGTGAGCAGGCGCGACAAAGTATAGTCTGCGACAAAAGACAGGCGGAGGGCGGTATTGCCGCTGTTGGCGGCACTCGTAGCGGTGGCTATATCGCGAGAGAGGGATGCCTGACGACGCAACGAGAGGTCGAGACGCAACGAGAGGTCGTGGTTGACACCTGTCTTGACACTCTTCTGACTATCGGGCTGTTGGCGCTGGCTACGCTGGGCGCGGCTCACCCTACGATTGCCGGCGGTGCCGAAGAGGTTGAAGTCGCTGATGGTATATGCCATGCCCAGCACCCAGTCGTTGGAACGGCTCTCGTTGATCTGCACACTCGTGGTGGATAGGCTGACAATGCGCGTAGTGCGGTATTCGAGTTTCACACTGAGGTCATTGTGCAGCGACACGTCGATGCCGAGCAATGGCGAGAAAGCTTCGTTCAGACTGACCGTCGGCACGCTATAGTCGGCGAGCGTGGCGGCATTGGTAGCGGAGTAGCTGCCTACGGCATAGATGCTCCGATAAGCATGTGACAGCGTGATGCTCTTGAAATGGTCTGCCACCCATGGCAACGCAGAGAGCCCTGTATAGCGTACGGTCCAGTTGGGCAGCATCGACGCCAGCGAGGGGAAGAAGCTGCCACTGCCTCCACTGCTGGTATAGGCGGAGAGGAAGGCGGGTATCATGACGGTGGCATGATAGGCATCGGGCACACTACCGTAGGCCGCGGCGGCTCGCTGCCGATAGCCTTCGAGCGACCGACAGAAGCGGCTGAACGAGGCGGAGCGGTATCCGCCTGTGGCACTGCCCGTGGATTCCAGTGCCGACTTGAGCGACAGGGTGGTCATGGAGAATGATCCGCTCAGCGTGGTGGGCATGCCGGAATACATATATTGTATGGTACGCGCACGTGTGTGCGTGCGACTGGCATGGAGGTCGATGCGCAACCCGCGCAGGGGTTCCAGCACGGCGCGCAACTGCAGGTCGGTGGTGTGGTTGGCAGTGGCTGGCGATGCGATGCTGATCGTCTGATACAAAATTCGCGCTTTTTGCGATATTTGTATGTAGAGAAAAGCAATGGCTCAATGCTGATTGCGGCAAGAATCCCATGTAAGAGAGATGCCCGGCTCAACTGATTTTACCAGAAGATGCGAGCAAAGCTCTTGGTAGACACATTCTTCTTTAGCCCAGCAAGAAAGATAACGATCCGTCGTTCTCTGGTACACTATTTCTGATGACGCCGCAGGTCTGCGGCACAGGATGCACGGCTGTTTTCCGTGCACAGAAAGGAAACGTTTATGCCTTCTTTGACCACGTACAAGCTCCTCAAGCAGGAGCACGACGCCCGGCGGGGCGAGTTCAAGACCGTGCACGGCACCGTGCAGACCCCGGCGTTCCAGAACGTCGCAACGGCAGGTGCCATCAAGGGCGGCCTGTCGGCACAGGACCTGAAGGATATCGGTGCGCAGGTCATGCTCTGCAACACCTACCACCTTCATCTGCGCCCCGGCGACAAGCTGGTGGCCGACATGGGCGGCCTGCACAAGTTCACCCGCTGGAACGGCCCCATCCTGACCGACAGCGGCGGATTTCAGGTGTTCAGCCTGTCCAAGCTGCGCAAGATCACCGAAGAGGGCGTGACCTTTGCGTCCCATCTGGACGGGCACCGGATCTTCATGGGCCCGGAAGAGAGTATGCAGATTCAGGCGAACCTGGGCTCGACCATCGCTATGGCCTTTGATGAGTGTGTGGAGAACCCCGCACAGCACGATTATTCCAAGGCAAGCTGCGACCGCACCGTCCGCTGGCTGGCCCGCTGCAAAACGGAGATGGCCCGCCTGAAGCACGAGGGCAGAGCCGTCAACCCGGACCAGCTTCTGTTTGGCATCAACCAGGGCTGTACCTTTGCCGACCTGCGGGTCGAGCACATGAAGCAGATCGCCGAGATGGACCTCGATGGCTATGCCATCGGCGGCCTGGCAGTGGGCGAGCCCACCGATGTGATGTATGAGATGATCAGCCAGGTAGAGCCTCACATGCCCAAGGATAAGATCCGGTACCTGATGGGCGTCGGCACACCCGGCAACATCATCGAAGCCGTTTCCCGCGGCGTGGACCTGTTCGACTGCGTCATGCCCAGCCGCAACGCCCGCCACGGCCACCTGAACACCTGGGGCGGTATCATCAACATCAAGAATGCCAAGTACGAGCGTGATGAGCGCCCCATCGACCCCACCTGCGGCTGCCCGGCCTGCCGGAACTACTCCCGCGCCTATATCCGCCATCTGTTCAAGGCGGAAGAGCTGCTGGGGATGCGTCTGGCCGTCATGCACAACCTGTGGTTCTACAACCATCTGATGGAGCGCATCCGCGACGAGCTGGACGCAGGCACCTTCACTGCCTTCCATGACCGCTATGTGAAGCTCCTGGATACAAGAATCTGAGTTTTTCGCACTTTGGCCTTGCAACCGCCCGAAGAAGGGTTTATAATAAGATTATCTGAATTTTGAGAGGAGATTTTGCCCATGCAATTTCTGACGACTACGACCGAAAGCTACATCAGCCTGTTCTTCACCCTGGCTCTGATGCTGGTTCTGCTCTATTTCATGATCTATCGTCCCCAGAAGAAGCAGGAGAAGAAGGACGCTGCCATGCGTGCTGCTCTGGAGATCGGCGATCAGGTCACCACCATCGGCGGTGTCATTGGCCGCGTTGTCGCCATCAAGGACGACACCTTTGTTCTGGAGACCGGCGCTGACCGCGTGAAGATCCGCTTCACCAAGAATGCCATCAGCTCTGTTGAGAAGCTGAACATGGACAACGCTCCCGCTAAAAAGTAATTTCAAGGCCTGGTACTTTTTCACGCGCCTTCCTGCATACAGTAGTGCAGGGAGGCGGGTTTTTATGTTGGAACAGAAGAAGTTACCCATCCTGGAAGCACTGGCTGCATTCGGCATTGGTGGGATATTAACCGCCGCCTGCATGGCCGGGCTTGCCTATCTGATGGCTAACCAGAGCCTTGCACAGAGCACTGCCTGGCCCATGGTCAGTGCCATTGTCTGTGCCGGGAGCTTTTGCAGCGGCTGGCTCATGGCTTTTTTCTATCACAGCAGAGGTCTTATCTGCGGTGCTATACAGGGCGGGCTGTTTGTTCTGCTTCTGCTGGGGTTCGGCCTTTCGGAGGGCATTGAACCAACGGAAATGCAGCTAGCCCGCTTTGCACTGGTGTTTGTCTTTGGCTGTCTGGGCGGGGTGTTCAGCATCCTGCGTACAGAACGGCACCGGCATTGATCATTTACAGCAGAAAAATCAGGAGGACAGGGAAGTATGTGGGTCTATCAGGAAACACCGGAAGCCGCAGCGGGAAAGGCACTGCCCGAAGCGATCCTGCCGACAGCACAGGAAGAGCCGTTAAAACAGAAGAACCGTGGAGTTCTTCCTGAGACAGCGCAGGAAGAAAGACGATCCATCCCGGCGGCGTTCTCTGAGAGTCGCGGAAATA
>OQWI01000146.1_pt1 | contig 33627 bp, 25 predicted proteins | sample 1691551 | NCBI WGS metagenome assembly OQWI01 (sample SAMN03418259, study PRJEB22391) | human gut metagenome | biome: human-gut; feature: organic feature; material: feces | host: Homo sapiens | place: Tanzania | collected 2013-01
CAACAATAAAAAAACATCGCATAAATGCGATGCTTTCGGGTTGGGCTGTATTTAATTAAATAAATATCAGTGAGCAGTCCGTACGGGAATCGAACCCGTGTTTCCGCCGTGAGAGGGCGGCGTCTTAACCGCTTGACCAAGGAGGCACAATATATTTAGCGTTTATAATCTATCATAATTTATCGCAGTTGACAAGCGTTTTTACGAATTTATCGGCAAAATATTTTCTTGACAACGCCGTCGCTTTGGCATATCCTTTTTATTATGAAGTTTTTTGAGAAGAAAAAGAAACCCGTTTACGATATGGCTGATCAATCGTTTGTCGCAAGCGTTCTGGACGCGTTGAAATTGTCGCACGGCGACGCCGTCCTTGAAATATCGAAAGACAGCGTGCTTGCCGAAAGTTATTTTGCAAACAGATACGGCGCATACGTAAAGCACCTGAAAACCGCAAGCGAATTTACGGGCGGATTTTTTGAACTCTCGGTGATGATCGACGTGGTTTCCGACTTTGAAAACCTGTTTGAAATCGCAAGGGAAAATTCCGAACAGGTCGCCGTAATATATCTTAAAAAATGCGTTGAAAAATTGCCGCCCAAATTTTGCGGCGCGCCGTGCAAAACGAGCGTTGCAAGCGGGAATTATAAATTCTTTTTATTCTGACGTACTCATCAAAATTCTGACTTTTTGACCGATTAACAAAACACCCACCTCAAAGGTGGGTGTTGTTTTTATTGAAATCGCGAGCGATGCCTCCAAACGACAGTGCCGAGTACCGCGTCACTCTGCAAAGAACTCCTTAAAGTCTTCTTCACTTACGATTTTAATTTCTTTTGTTCTTCCTTCGATCATAAGTTTGTTGATATGATCTTCTTGTGAACCATAAGAAATTACACTTGCACTAACTTGATATATTTTATTATTCTTGAAAACAGAAAGGACGGTTTCATTCATGGAGTTATTGTTAGCTTGAAATTCTGTTGCATTAAGAACTTCTGCGCCATCGAGTCCGACTTTACCCAAAACGTATTCGCAAAGTTGGTTGTAAAGTTCTTCGGAAACTTCTTCTTGTAAAACTGATGATGCAATGCGATTGGTTAATTGCAATCCTTCCATTTTTTCACTTACTTGTTCATATGTAAGTGAAGAGATGTCTCCTAAATTTGAGTTTAAGCTCATAAACTTATGTAATTCACTCCCATATTTCGTTTGATATACAACTTTTGTATAAACGATTCCGGTTAACTGATTCATAGTATAAAAAATAATATTTATCGAATTGCCTCCAGTTGATGTAATATTGTTTTCAATCGCTGTTTTAAGTTTTTCTTTGCATTCTTGCATATATTCTTGTTCGGTTTTTTCGACTATCGGTTGGTCAGGGGTGTTAGGTTGGTCAGGTTGAACCGGTTGCTCCGGAACGTTTGGAACATTAGGTTGGTCAGGTTGAGCCGGGGTTGTTACGGATGAACCCGGGTTTGAAGGAGTGGTTTTTTCTTTTGAGTTTTTAATGCCAAGAACTGTTCCGACAATTGTGCTTGCCAAAACGACCGGGGTAATAATTGCGATTGCAATTTTTGCTCCTTTTTTCATTTCAAAAAATCTCCTTATTAAATATCACTTTTATTTTATATATGAAACGGGGGAATGTCAACCCCAAATTTTTGAAGAATAACGATGAAAAGGTTGCACGCGGGAAAATGACAGAGATTAACGGGGTTTGTGCAAAAAAAACAAAAAACAAAACCGTCAAAAAGTTGCCCAAATCCCGCCAAAACTCAGATTTTGAAGTATTTTTGGTTTTTGCTGGTGGGTTTATCGGGTTCGGTCATTCCGATAAGTCCTGCGTCCAACGCCGGTTGCAGATAATTATTTCTGAAACCTGCGCGTGATTTCAAATTTAACTTTTCCATAAGTTCCGTTGCCGATTGCGGATAAGGCTCGATAACTTTCAAAAGTTCGGCAATCCGGTTGTTCAGGTGATTGCTGTGGTTTTTGGCGTCGTCAACGAGTTCCTTGATTGCGTTGTTGATGACGTCCAGCATAAACTCGACAAAAATGTTTGACTTGCCTTGGCTTGTGGACAGCGCGATTGCGTTGTAATATGCCTGCTGGTTGTTTTTGATAATACTTTCGATTGGGATCCACGCGAAAATAGGTTTCCAGCTTGCAAGCAACGCCGTCTGCCAAAACCTGCCTGTCCTGCCGTTGCCGTCGTTGAACGGGTGGATAAACTCGAATTCGTAATGGAATACGCTTGATTTAATCAGCATATTCGTCTTGCTTGTCTGCACCCAGTCGAAAAGTTGCGCGATTTGCCCGGGGACGAATTCGGCAGGCGGGGCAAGGTGAACGACTCTGCCGTCCTGATTGTAAACACCGACTTGACCGGAGCGCAGTTGTCCCGCTTCTTTAACAAGCCCGTTCGTCATAACGCCGTGAATTTTCAGAAGGTCGTCAATGCTATACGGATTTATCTCGCCCATCTTCTCGTAGGCGCGAAAAGCATTTTGTACTTCCAGAACGTCTTTTTGTGGCGCAAGGACGGGTTTTCCGTTGATAACCGCCGTGACTTGCTCAAAAGAAAGCGTGTTATTTTCAATCGCGAGCGACGAATGAATGGACTTTATTCTGTTCACTCGGCGAAGACGTGGTAACTTTTCAAGTTCGTTGACGCCCGAAAGCCTGCCGAGGTTTTCCATAATATCGGAGATAAGCCTCAACATTTCGTCGGTTATTTCATATGGCGGAACGTATTTGTTTTCCATAATCTTCCTCTTGGATATTTATAATAATATTATACCAAAAAAGGATTTTTCAGTCAACGTCTTGTACATTATCTTATACACTATCTTGTACACTTTTTTGTAAAAGAGCGGTTGTGAGCGGAATAAACGAGGAAAAAAGGGAGCGCGGGAAAATAAGGAAATGAAAAAACCGAGACGCTTATTGCGTTTCGGTCTTTTGGAGCTGGTGGGCGGATTCGAACCGCCGACCTGTTCATTACGAGTGAACCGCTCTACCTGCTGAGCCACACCAGCAAAACATTTGTTATTATATCATAAATTATCAAATTATCAAGCAAATTTAAGCAGTATCGAAAAATTTTTCGGGAAAATGCGAAATATAAAAAACGTCGCGCGGGCAAAGCACAAAAAAGACCGCCGCGACGAGCGACGGTTTTATCGCCAAGTTGCCGACTGTAACTTTTTGCGCAACCTATGCGCATAGGTGGGCAAACTATCCGAAACCGCTGTTTTCCTTCATGGTCCGTGAGGACAAGGCGTAACATAAGAGACGGAAATCGTAATCCCTGAAAAAGTTGTGGTTGGAAAATAAGTTACATATCGTACAACCCAGGTACATCTTAATTATACCGCATTATGGCGTATTGTCAATACAATTTTATCATTTTGTCGATAAATCGTGTCAAAGTGTTAGTTATTTTGACATAAAACGTTTGACAGCGTTTTCGATAATATGTATAATTAAAACATAATAAAATAATGAGGTTCGTTTATGACAAGGGTTGCAAGGGGCAGCATTTTCAGCGGCGCAAAACATTTTCACGTTCTCACGGACGGTCTTCCCGGGCTTGACGTTTTCAGAGAGCCGAATATGAAAAACTTTTATCTGGTCACGGTTGAGGAAAAGGCAAAGGACACGGGCGTTTCCGTCCTTGCGTACTGCGTGATGCAAAATCACTCGCACCTTATCGTGACTTCCGACGACGTGCAGAACATTTCGGAGTTTATGCGAAGGGTGAACACGACTTACGCCAAGTTTTTCAACCGCATAAACGGCAGGAGCGGATACGTCTTTAACGGAAGATACGAAAGCGACGCACTTAAAACCCCCGACGAAATCCTTGCCGCGATATATTTCGTACACAACAATCCCGTGAAAGCGCGCGTCGCCGTCAACAGCGGGGAATATCTGTACAGCAGCGCGAAAGATTATCTCAACCAACTGAGTTTCATCGACTACAAGGAACTGAAAAGGCTTTTCAAAAAGGTGCCGGAACTTTCCTCGTACGGCGGCAGCACCGACGAATATAAATTCAAAGAGGCAAAACCTTACGAAAACTGCGACGACGTTCTGATGGACCTTATTCGTCGCTTCAACATCACCGACAAAGCCGCTCTTCAAGATCCCGAACTTCTGAAAACGATTATTTACGAATTGCAGACGAGAAGCGGCGTGTCCCTTCGCGACGTTGCGGTGCTTGTCGGGCTTGACCGCGAAAAGATCAGACGCACGGCAAAGAAAATTAATTACAACGTTTAATAAATAACCCCCCAAAAATTATATTGAAACAAGGCGGACGACGTATATTTTTCTCCTTTTATACGCCGTCCGCTTTGTTTTATCCCGCGTTTTTTTGACAAAAGTAAAAATTAAAAAATCGCAAGTCTTTTTTTTACAATTTGAAAAAATCCGCCGTGTAAAGAGCGATTTTCCTGTGATTTTGGACGCCTTAAATACAAAACTTAGGATAAATATTGACTTTAATATATTTATATAATAAAATATATGCAAGAGATTTTTTCTCAAATAAAGTATTATCGGCAAAAAGAAGGAAAATTTTATGAAAAAACTTTCGAGGTTGCTTTTAGTTTTGACGCTCGTATTGCTTATCGGATGCACGTCCGTGCTTCTCGTCGCGTGCGATGACGGTACCGATCAGGGTCCCGCCCCGACCACGCCGTCTTTCAGGGTGTCTTTCATGAAAAACTATCCCGAATCCGGCGAAGAAGACGTGGCTTTCACCAACGTCTCGGTGCGACAGGGCAGAACGGTCAGCGCGTATGAAATTACCGAGGACGACCGTCCCGCGGGATACGATTTCGTCGGCTGGTTTGTCGAAAAAGACGGTGACGAAAAATTCGATTTCGCAACGAAAATCACCCAAAACGTCAAAATTTACGCCCACTGGACGCCCAACGGAAAATCCACGGAAGCCGACCTTAAAGGCGGCGTTTTCACACCTGAAAAAGTGAAAATCAAAACCAAAGAAGGCGAAAAGGAAGTCGATAACGGCGTTTGGAGATACGTCACGGGCGCAAATAACGAAATCGCGCACGAAGAGTCGCGTTTCGACTTTGACACCGACGTTTTAAGAAAGTTAAAAGCGGCAAGCCCGAAAACCACGTATTCGGTATGGAAGGATGAAGAATGCAGCCTGACCATAAACAACGACGCAACAAACCTTGTCGTAAACCTTAAAAACGGCGACAACGTTTACTATATCAAAGCGGTTGCGGAAGACAGCAAAGTCACCGCTGTTTACAAAATCAACGTATATCTTGAACCGAAATACGACGTGAGCGTCATAAGAATTCAGGGTAATTACGAGTCCGGGGTAACGATTTCAGACGTCGCAAAGGGACAAAAGGCCACCGCGCCGAGCATCGCCATGTACGTCGGACACACCTTCGACGGCTGGTATTATTACTCGGAAGAAAAAAGAAACGATAAAGGACAAATTGTCGACGCGGACGAAGACAGCGGCAATATCCTTGTGAAAGTCGGCGATAAGTACTACCTTGCGGACGAAAACGGCAACAGAAGGTTCGCATACGTCGACGAAAACGGCAGAAAAGTCGTATTGTATAAAGGAAAATATTATCTGACCGATAAATCGGGCGCGCGCACTGCTGATGAAGCGACCGAAATCTACAACCGCCTTGACGAAAACGGATTGCCCGTTTACGACGAAGGCAAACCGATCAAAGTAGGCTCGAAAACCGAATATAAATGGGACTTCAACGTAAACGTCATTGACCGCGAAGACATCACAGTGTTCGGTAAATGGACAACCAATACATATTCGATCACGCTCAAAATCTCGGAAGCGGATAAGGCAAAGGGCGCAAAATTCGCAAAAACCAACGAAACCGAACTCTTTATCGGCGGCGTAAACTTCGGCGCGACCGAAAAAGCGATTGAACAACTTATAAGCAACAAAATCGGCGAAACGACCGACAGCAGTCGCCCGGTTGAAAAACCTTTTGCGACGTTCGCAGGCTGGTATTATACCGACGACCTGGGCAACGAAATCAAAGTCGTTGACGAAAACGGCAACGGCGTCCATGCGTTCGACTTTGCAAAAGATATCGATCTTGTCGCAAAATTCAACGCCGTCACTTACAAACTCGTCGTGAACGCAAACGACGACTCAATGATGCAGGAAGTTACGGGCAGCAACGACGCGTGGCCTTACGACCAGAAAGCGACGTTCACCGCAAACCCGAAAGACGGCTATACGCTTGTCCGCTGGCTTCTGAACGGCGAAGAATACGCCCCGTTCGGCGCGAACAAGAGCGTTGAATACAATATCGACGAAAAGCACGCCATCAATAAGACGATTACCTTCACGGCAGTATTTGCCCCGAAAGACATCAACGTAACCCTCGTGGACACCGTTGACAACTACGGCAAGACGTTCGTCGTGAAATACAATTCCGACGTCGTTTTGGGACAAGACGCGATCCCCGACGTTCCGAAACTGTCAAACAACGGGACGAAACGCTTCATCGGCTGGTATTATCTTGACTCGGAAGGCACGAAAACTTACGTCGTGAAATACAACGTCAACAAAAACGAAATTCTTGTCGGCAAATGGGCGTTCACGGAAGACGTAACTCTCACCGCAGAATGGCAGCCGTACGAGTTCCATATCGCGATTTACAAGGCAAAATCAAAGATCGCAATGCCCGACGCGGATATGGGCACAGTCAATATCGGCACGGGTTGGGACGCTTGGACGAAACTTACCGGAAGCACCGAAGACTACGACCTTGAAGGCTATACGAAACCGTTTGACAACAACGCCGAATTCAGCGTTACGGCAAGCGTTTCGGACAACAATTATTACGTCTTCAAATGCTGGAAACGCCTGACTGCGGACGGACAACTCGTGGACGTTGCGGAAGGCGAAGTTGAAAATAATCAACTTAAAGTAAAAGTGCAGGAACAAGACGTCGCGTACGTTGCGATTCTGGACTATAAACCCGTAACCGTTACGTTCGACCGCGGCGACGCACCCGAAACGGTTGTCGTTCCCGAAAACGTGAACGTCGACTTCAACAAACCGCTGGCACTCAAAGTGCCCGAAGGCGCGCCCACCGAAAAAACCTTTGCGGGTTGGTGGTACGGCGAAGTTCAGTACACCGGCGCGGACGGCACGAGCGTCGATTACAAAACGATTACCGATCCCGAATTCATTAAAAACGGTATCAAACTTACCGCAAAATGGGTTCCCATCGAATACTTCGTCATCGAAAACGGCGTTATCGTCGGCATCGATGAAAACAAGGCGAAGAAGGGCGATTCCTATAAAACCGAATTCACGATAAACTTCGACGACGCAGTCCACGCAATAAAAGACGGCGCGTTCAAAAACAATAAGTTTATCAGAAAGATTACGATAAAAGGCAACATTCAGACCATCGGCGAAGAAGCATTTGCAAACAGCAATATCGAAGAAGTCGTGTTTGAAGGCAACTTCAAAGGGCTTACCATCGGCGCGGGCGCGTTCCGTAATTGCGTCAGGATCACGACGATCACGATTCCCGATAACGTGGAACAAATCGGCGATAACGTGTTTGAAGGCTGCTATAACCTTACAAATCTTGCGTATTCGGCAGAAATCCCGCTCGGCAGACTGTTCACGACCGTAAACCCGCAAAACGACAACTGGTATAAGGCGGAACAGGGCGGCGTTACCTATTATCTGCCCAAGAAACTGAAAGAAATCGTCGTTACCAACACCGCTACGGCGATTGCGGATTACGCCTTCCAGAACGCAACGCAAATCACGAAAGTTACGCTTGCAACCGCAAACGGTGATAAACCTTACACGACGGAAATCGGCAACTATGCCTTTGCAAACACGGGCAGCATCGCGGTAAATCTCGGCAGCGTCGAAATTATCGGAAACGCCGCGTTCAGAAACAGCGGCATCGCAAAGTTTGACAATAATGGTGTCGCGACTGTTGAACTCATTGCACTCAAAAAACTGGGCGTAGACGCATTCAACGGTACGACGCGCATTACGTTTGTAGATTTTAGCAAGGCACCCATCGACAACGTTTCGGCAAGAGCGTTTGCGAACTCGTCGATTGCAAGAGTCAACCTTGGCGGCATTAAGACAATTTCGATGAGCGCGTTTGCAGACAGCCAGCTTTCGATAATTTCTGCCGGCGATAGCGTCGAAACGATCAAGAGAATGGCGTTCTATAAGACCAAAATCACCGCCTTGACCGATATTTTCCAAAACGTCGTCGATATCGAAGAAAAAGCGTTCCACGAAACGGGCTTCTTCGAAAACGCAAGCGGACTTGTCGTCATCGGTAAAGTTTTGTATTCCGCAAAGAGCGAAGGAGGCACTATTACGCCTAATACGAACGTCGTTTCGATTTCGCCGTATGCGTTTGAAAATTCGCAATTTGTAACGCTCGACCTTGGGGGCTTCTCCAACCTTAAATATGTCGGCAGTTTTGCATTCGCGAACAATAGTAGCATTGTGGAAGTAATGCTTCCCGCGTCGCTTTCCGAAATCAAGGACAGCGCGTTCAAAGGTTCGTCAATCAAGAAAATCAACCTGTCGGGATGCAGCAATATTTCAAGAATCTGGCAATATGCGTTTGCGGACTGCAAAAACCTTGACACGATTACGTTCGCAACCTTTACGTCAACCGACGATATGGCTGTGAAACTTGCGATAAACGACTACGCTTTCAGCGGCTGCACGGCGCTTGTAACGCTCAATCTGCCCGAAAACCTCGGCACGCTCGACTCGTACGCGTTCAAGGGCTGCACGAAGCTTACAACCGTAAACTTCGTCGCAAATGCGAAATTCATTACGCCCGAAACGACGGAAGGCGGCACCGATCCTGCGCCCGCGGCATACGACCCGGCAGGTCTTGTTACGACAATCGGCGACGGCGCGTTTATGGATTGCACGTCCTTGACGACGATAACTCTGCCGTACTTCATCGCACGTATCGGCAACTCCGCATTCGAAAACTGCACGGCGCTTGCTACTTTCACGACAATGGACGGCGCAGACTCAAAGACCGCCGCGCTTCGTACAATCGGCGACAGAGCGTTCTTCGGCAACACAAGCCTTAATAACGTCGACGTGAACACCACTAAGGGCGTCAACACCATCGGCGTATCGGCGTTTGAAAACTGCGGACAACTTGCAACGATTAACCTTAGCGGCGTGACCAGGTTTGTAGAAGGCGTGTTCAGAAACGCAAAAGCGTTGAAGAGCGTCACTATGAGCGCAAACGCAAGCATTTACGTCGGACAAGAAGCGTTCAGAAACTGCGTGACCTTGTCGGATATCACTGCAAGAATCGCGGCGGTTGAAGACGGCGCGTTCAGAAACTGCATAAGTTTAAGGGCGATTACGTTTGTGTCAAGCGGCATCGAATACATCGGCAGCAACGCGTTCAACGGTTGCGTGCTTATCCAGAAAGTTTCGATCCCGTCATCGGTCGTCGCAATCGGCGACTCGGCATTCGACGGCTGCCGCGGCATTACGTCGCTCACGTTTGAATCCGACGAAACGCTGCAAACGATCGGTTACTCGGCATTCGGCGGCTGCTCGCTTCTGACAAGGGTTATCCTTCCTTCGTCGCTTGTCGAACTTAACGCGTCGGCATTCTATGGCTGCTCGGATCTTGAATACGTCGAATTCGGCGAAAATATTCAGACTGTCGGCGAGGACGCTTTCGCTCTTTGCGCGACCGGTCTCGAAGTAAGATTTACCGGCAAGACAGTTCCCGTCTTCACGGGCGACATCTTCACCGCAACCGAAGGAGCGAAGATCAGCGTAAGACAGGGCTACAAAGCCACTTTCGAGGCGGCACTCGGCACCAAGTACACAATCGTCGAATACACCGCTTAATCGAAATTAAGCATACTTCCTCACGGCGAAAGCCGTGGGGAATTTTTTTGAATTATGAAAATTTACGACCTTATTATCGTTGGCGGCGGTATCAGCGGAATGACTGCTGCCGCCCGCGTTAAAAACAAAAGCGTTCTGATTTTGGACGCCAACGACAGAATCGGCAAAAAACTGCTGTCGACGGGCGCGGGGAAGTGCAATTTCCTGAACGAAAACTTCGACGTCGGGAAATATAACGACGAGAGTTTCGTTTCGGCAACGTTTGAAAAGTACGGTTTTTTTGAAATCAAACGGTTTTTTGAAAGTCTGGGACTGCTTATGCGGTTTGACGAAGAAGGCAGGGGTTATCCGCTGTCGGAGTCGGCAAACACCGTGCTTGACGCATATCGCCGCGCGCTTCAAAAAAACGGGGTGGAAGTCAGAACGTCAGCACTCGTCACGAAAATATCGAAACAAAACGACGTGTTCAAGGTTTCCGGTGGCGTCGATTATTACGGAAAGAACGTGTTTTTCGCGACGGGCAGCAACGCGGGATTCGGGTACGATTCCACGGGCGTTCTTTCGGACTTTGCAAACGTCAGAAAGTTCATGCCGTCGCTTGCGCCGCTTTCAACCGACACGACGTACATCAAAGGGCTGAACGGCGTCAGGGTAAAGGCAAAGGTCGGCTTAATCGTTAATAGCAAGGTCGTGCACGAAGAATACGGCGAGGTGCTGTTCAAGTCGTTCGGACTGTCAGGCATTGCGACGTTCAATAATTCGGCGTACTATGCGCGTCTCGGCGCGCCGAAAAACGCATATCTTTCGTTAAACTTTCTGAATGAAAACAAAAACGAAACTTTTTTGATACTGAAAGGGTTGAAAGAATTTTCAAATGACGTCGGGGAACTGCTTTCGGGTGCGTTCCATAAGATGATCGCGCAACAGATTCTGAATATGGCGGGCATACAGGGAAGTGCGGAAGCGACCGACGAAAATCTTAATAAACTTGCCGACGTCGTTTCCGATTTCAGAATCAAAATCACGGGCGTTTCCGATAAGTCGCTTGCACAGGTTATGAGCGGCGGCATCGACGCGTCGTGCGTAAATAAAAACACCCTTGAAATCAAGGGCGTTAATAATCTTTTTGTCGGCGGAGAGATTCTCAATATCGACGGGCTTTCGGGCGGCTACAACATAATGTGGGCGGTTGCGTCCGCAATTAAAGTTTCCGACGAAATATCAGAAAAGCCTTAAATCGTTGCCGTCAATGTTGGAAATAATCGTTTTGTTCACGTTGAAAAGTCGTGAGAAAACGCGCTCGTTGTAAGAGTTTTTGAGTTGTTCTTCGTTGAGGTTTGTTGTCACAAACACGGGTTTATCGGCTTTTTCGCGCTCGTCAAGTATCTTTAAGAGATATTCGTCGGTAACGTTTTTGATTTTTTGCTCGCTTCCCAAATCGTCTATGATAAGCAGGTCGCAGTCGATGACGTCGGCAAGGTATACGTCGCGTTCCGACACGAACGACGTGTGGTACGACAGCATAAGGGAATTCAGTTTGATTGCCGAAACGTACAAAACGCTGAATCCGTTTTTCATAAACTCGTTTGCGACGGCGTACATAAGATAACTTTTGCCGACGCCCGTGCCGCCCATTATGAGGGCGTTTTTATATTTCACGGAAGGATATTTGTCGCAATATTTTTTGAAAAGTTTATAGTTGGACTCCAACTTTTTTCTTTGTTTCGCGTCCTTGATTTTTGAAAAATCCACGTCGGAAAACGTGACATTTCGGATTTGCCCGATGCCGAGATAATCGCATAAAGTTTCGTAATAACGCTTTTTGAAACAATCGCAGAATTTGCCCGAAAGCACGCCCGTGTCGTTGCACGTTTCGCAGTCGAATTTCGGCAAAAAGTCGCTTTCGCGCATGCCCATACGTTTAAGGATTGCGGCGCGCTCCTTTTCAAGATGTTTTATTTTTTGAAGTTCGTCCGACGCGTCCTGTTTTCTTGCCTGTTTTAATACGACGTCGAAGTTCAAAGAAGAAAGCTCTTTTGTTATGCGTCTGAAATCGTCGTTTTCCATTGCGCGGGCAAGGTTATTGTCGGCGACTTCGACCGCGCGGTCGTGTTTCAATTTGTATTCGTCCTTAACGGCAAGGACGATTTTTCCGCTTTTCATCATATATCGTATTCCTCGATGTCGGGAACGTTTTTGAAGATGCTGTCAAGTTGTTCCTTAGTGTATTCGCGTTCCGTGAAGTTTTTCGCCGACGACTTCGGATTTTCGACGGCGATTGCCGATTTTTTGGCTTGTTCCAGCGTGGTTATGTGCGCGTCGTGCCACTTTGCAAGTTGCTTATTGATAAATTGCAGGGGAAAGCGGCTGTTTGCGGAAAGTTCCGCGGCGTACAGAATAAGGTCGTCGGGCATGCCCCATTCGGTGCACCAGACGCGGTAATATTCGCGGTCGTTTTGCGAAACGAACCTGTTTGTCCCGGCAAGCGACAAAACTTTTTTGATGAACTCGTCGTTCTGGATTTGTCTGTCGATGTAATCGCGTATGGATTCGGACGTGATGCAGCCTTCCTTATAAAAGTGCATTACGGTCAGGTTCATACCCTGCAAGGTTTTGACGTTTGAAGTGAAGCAATATTTCGCGATGTCGAGCAGGGCGTCGTCGTCGAAGCCTTTTGAAAGCCACGGGCTGACGTACGTTTCGATAATATAATCCAGGCTGTCGTAAAACACGCCGATCGTGCGGTTGATTTTTACGGCAAGGTCGTGGTAATGTTCGCGCTCCTTGACGTACTCGCTCATTTCGGACTCGGTAAACTTATTCAGACGGTAATATTCGTCAAGGACGACGTCCAGTTTTTTGAAGCCGCCTTTGTTTTTGCATTGTTTTGCCGCAAAAAGTATCGCGGGCATATCGAAGCCCCAGTTTTTCGTCCATTTGACAAGCATTTGTTTTTCTTCGATATCGGTTGAACCGCGGCGTCCGAGAGCGCGCATAAGAGAGCGCATATCTTCGTCAAGAGAGTTGAACTCGTTGAGTTTCGCCTCCACGTCCTCGACAGTCCTGACGCCTTCGCGCGCCCAGTTTCTTGCAACGGCGTTGATGTAAGGATAGCGCACGGTCGTGCCCTTGTAATTGATGCAATACTGGATAATCATAAGCATTGCGTCGGGCTGAATTTTCGTGCTGTCCATCACGTCGTAGTACTGCAAATACTCGTTGGGCATAATCTGACGGGTGTTGAAAAGTCGTTGCGCCTCCACGTTGAAGTCGGCGAATTTCCCCGAAGCGTACTTTTTCGGGGGCTGTTTTGCGCCTTTTATCGACAAATATCTGACTTCCAGCGGGTTCACGGAAATGATTTCCAAAAGCCCCTGATCCTGCCAATACTTGAAAATTTCAAGGATTTTATCTTCGTCCATATCAAGGACTTTCGCGAAACTTTCAACCGAGTTGTCGCGTCCCGACGGATTTGTGCAAAGATATAACCCATAAAGGTATACCTTTATGTACCCTTCTTCGGCATAGGGCAGATATTCATTCATAAAAAGATTATCGACGAGCGTGAACGACTCCATCAGATAATCGCTTGAAAACTTGCAAAACGACATTTTTATAACCCTTTCAAAAAAAATCGACCTTGTAATTTTCGTTACAAAGGCGTATAATAAACGGTAAGTGAAAGTATAGCACGAATCGCGCGTGAACGGTAAGCAAAAATACGCGCTTTTTGAAAATTTACAATATATTGTGATAACAAAAAAAACCGACACAAATGCGTCAGTTCTCTTTTGTTTCGTCGGCGGGGGTTTCGTCCAGAAAAGCCTTTCTCGTCACAAGCGACGGCACTTTCTTTTTGATAAGCAAAACAAGCGGCACGCCGATGAAGAATATCACGACCGCTTCGGACAGAGTAATCGAAATAAGATTTACCCAGTACGCCGCGTCCGTGCCCAGAAGATACCACATAAGCGGCAATACGAGCGCGTTGAGAAGCACCGGCGGCAACCCGGAAAGCCAGGCGTTTTTAATCTTTGACGTCAGTATGCCGGCAATAAGCGTCGCAAGCGAGCCGAAAATCACGTCGTACACGGGGAAGGTCGAAAACGCGTTTGCGGCGGCGCAACCTATCGTTATCCCCAGAATGCTTTCGGGCATAATATAAGGAAGCATGACAAGCGCTTCGCTCAGCCTGAACTGAACGGGACCGAACGATATGGGTTGCAGTAATAAGGTCAGCGCGAAATACATTGCCGCGACCACGGCGGAATAAGCGATTTTTTTAACGGGAATCCTTTTCACAAAGCACCTCGGTTTTTTTATTGATGTGTTTTCCGAAAACCATCAAGCGCACTATAACACAAAAAACTTAATTTGACAACACTTTTAAGGAGATATTTATGGCAGAATTCAAAAATGCGGAAGAAATGCTGAAAAACTATACCACGCACGGCTGTTTCGTCGTCGCGGGCGAAAGACCGAACGTTATGACCGCAAGCTGGGGCTTCTTCGGAGAAATGTGGGGCAAAAAAGTTGCGGTTGTCCCCGTGCGCGACAGCAGATTTACAAAAGGTATTATCGACGAGAAACGGGAATTCACGCTGTGCGTGCCTTTTGGCGATAAGTACAAACAAGAACTTTTGTATTGCGGCACGAAGTCTGGACGGGATTGCGATAAGGTGAAAGATTTGAACCTTAAAATCACGCCCGCAAAAAAAGTGAACACCTACGTTATCGACGGGTGCGGGGCGTATTACGAATGCAAGGTTTTGCAGGTCATGGACTTTTCGGGACAGGAAATTTCGCCTTTCGTGAAAAAAGCATACGGCGAAAAGCCCGATTACCACAATTTTTACTTTGCGGAAATCGTCGAAGAATATTAAGCGTAAAAAAAGGGGACTGCGAACAGTCCCTTTCGTTTTTAAGTAATCAGTCTTCCTTTACGTTTTCCACGACGAGCTTGTCGAAATCGACGGGCTCCACAAAGTCGCGGGGCAGAAATTTCACGCTGTTGTAATTTGCGAAATGGTGAAAGTGTTGCGACAATACGACGGGCGTCGAAAGGTCGAAAGCGTCAACCGCTTCTTTCAGCATTTCATCGAAAACGTCGCGCGAAACGCCTTTTTTCGACAAAACTATCGAGTTTGTGATTTTGTCGCCGACGTAAGTTTTTATCCAGAGTTTCATATTAAAATCCGCAGTAGGTCATAAAGCGGTCGAACGCCTGCTCGCCTTTTTCGTCGTGCTTGAACACCGCCGTGCAATCGAGAATACGGACGCAGGCGTCGTTGATGTAATCGGTGACGCGGGTTGCCGCTTCTTCTTCTGTAAGACTTGTGCCGAAGTCGTTTGCAAGTTGCGCGATCATGCCGATATGCTTGCTCAAAGGATTGCTTTCGTCTGACAATGCCTTGAAGTCAAGCGGGGTTTTGCCGGTTAATATATCGCGGATACCGTGCGCCTCGGACGACAGACGCCCCGGAAGAATGAAAAGTCCCAACGCCTCGATAATCCCGATGCCTTCTTTTTTGATGTTGTGCAGGTCTTCCGTGGGGTGGAAAATACCGAACGGGTGAGCCTTGTCTGTGCGGTTATTTCGCAAAATCATATCGATTACGTAATGATTTTCGTCGTTAAACCTTGCAATCGGCGTAACGGTGTTGTGCGGCTCGTTTCTTGTCTTTGCTGAAATATCGACGTTTTTGTCGCTGTATTCGCGCCAGCATTTGAGGATATGCGCGGCAAGTTCTTTCACTTCTTTCCTGTCTTTTCCTTCAAGGCGGATCACGCTGTTGTACCAGTCGACAATCGACACTTTGACGTTTTCAAAGGAACTGTGGGTGAAAAACTTTTTGGACGGCGCGCTCATTTCGGGCAATACCTTACTGCCGCCCTGATAATGGTCGTGCGACAAAATGCTGCCGCCGACGATGGGCAAATCCGCGTTGCTGCCGATGAAGTAATCGGGGAAGAGTTCCACAAAGTCGAACATTCTTTCAAAGGTATCGGCGTCGATGTGCATCGGGCGATGTTCGTCCGAAAGCGCGATGCAGTGGTTTTCAAAATATACGTATGGCGAAAACTGGAAATGCCATACCTCGTTGTTGAGGATAATCGGAATCGTACGAAGAGTCTGACGGGCAGGGCGTGCGGCGTTGCCCGAAAACCCGACGCATTCCTTGCAGAGCATACATTTGGGGTATGCGGTCTGCGGCGCGTTTTTTGCGGCAAGAATGGCTTTCGGGTCTTTTTCCGGCTTGCTTAAATTTATGGTAATCATAATATCGCCGCGCGGATTCGCGACTTTCCAGCCGATGTTTTTGTCGATATCGACTTTCCTTATATAATTGCTGTTGACGGACAGGTTGTAAAGGTATTTCGTCGCGAGAGCGGGATCGCTTGCGGCAAGTTGTTCAAACGTGGTGATAACCTGAAACGGCATCGGCATAAGAAGCCCCATGACGCGGGTTTCGAAGTTGATTTTTTCCCATTCTTCGGCAAGGTGATTTGCGACGGCGTATTCGTTGACGTCGTCCAGAATTTCCTGCAAAGGACGGCAGTTATCGACGGGCGCGTCGGCGGGAGCGTCCACTTTCAGAAGGTCCAGAAGGTTATTCCTTCTCAGAATATAATCTTCCTCGTACATATCAAGGTTTTTGCCTGCGTAAAAAAGCAACTCTTCAATAACAACTTTAATATCGTTTGTCATCGTCAAAACTCCTTATAATAATTGCAATTATTATACGATTGTGTTATAATCGCCTTATCGTTATTCCCGATAAAGCAAATTTATTTTAATGTAATTCGGGGAAATATGCAACGGATTTACGGGTAATATGCAAAAAATCACGTCAATCGACGAAATTACTTGTTCGTCGGAGTTTGAAAAAACAGTAACCCATCTTTACGGCTCGGCGGAAGGTCAGACCGAAAGATACAAAAATCTTTACCTTGCCCACGTTGAAAATTTCAACCTTTCGGAAGGGGAATTTTTTTCAAGCCCCGGCAGGATCGAAGTTATCGGCAACCACACCGATCATAATCACGGAAAAGTGCTTACGGCGGCAATCTCCGTCGACACGCTTGCGTTCGTGACGAAAACCGACGACAATATCGTCAGAATCGATTCCGAAGGATACGCCCCGTTTGAACAAAGCCTTGACGACCTTTCTTTCGTCGAAAGTGAGGCGGGCGACAGCAAAGCCCTTGTGAAAGGCATTGCGAAATACTTTGTCGATAACGGCTGCAACGTCGGCGGATTCACGGCAAGCGTTACTTCGTGCGTTCCTGCGGCGGCGGGCGTTTCTTCGTCTGCCTCGTTTGAACTGTTGATTGCCGAAATCTTCAACGCGCTTTACAACGACGGCGCGGTGTCGAAAATGAAAAAGGCGCAGGCGTCGCAATATGCGGAAAACGTTTATTTCTTAAAGCCGTGCGGACTTATGGATCAGTCGGCGATATCTTTGGGCGGCGTTTCGATGATCGATTTCGAAAACGTTGAAAATCCCTTTGTGCTCGGCGTGCAGTATCCTTTCACCGACACCGACATCGTCATCACGAATACGGGCGGCAATCACGCCGACCTTACTTCCGACTACGCCGCAATCCGCGCGGAAATGGAAGAAGTTTCCGAAAAGTTTTCGGAAAAGTATTTAAGGCTTGTCGATTATCAGAAGTTTCTGGACGCGATACCCGCGCTGCAAAACGAAGTTTCGGGCAGGGCGATTATGCGCGCGATACACTTCTTTGACGAAAATCTGCGCGTCGATAAGGCGGTTTCCGCAATCAATATGAAAAACGCCGACGCTTTTTACAAAATCGTGGGCGAAAGCGGCGACAGCAGTTTCAAACTTCTGCAAAACTGCTACGTTCCTGCGGATACGGTTCAGCGCATACCTTTGGGTATCGTGCTTTCGCAACACGTCACGGGCGTGAAAGCGGTGCGCGTGCACGGCGGCGGCTTTGCCGGGACGATAATCGCTTTTGTCGAAAAGGCGGAAACGCACGAATACGTCGAGCATATGAGCGAAGTTTTCGGCGCGGAGCACGTTTATAAACTTTCAATAAGACAGGAGGGCGCTTGTCGCGTCGAATTTTGATGTTATACGACGTTCTTATGAATATAAATCCCGTGGCGTTTCGCATCGGGAATCTTGAAGTAAGGTGGTATGGGCTTATCATCACGTGCGCGATGGTGCTGGGGCTTATCATTCTTATTTTCATGGCAAAAAAGAAAGGCATTTCTTCCGACGACACGCTGGAACTTTTCCTGTGGGTAATTCCGCTGGGCATAGTTTTCGCGCGTGTGATTTACGTATTTGCAAACAATAAGGAATACGGATATTTTCCCATCGAGTCGTGGGACGACTTCGTAAACTGCATCGCGATCTGGGACGGCGGTATCACCATTTACGGCGGTATGGTCGGCGGCGTTTTGGGCGCGCTTATCTTCTGCAAAAGGAAAAAAATCAAACTCGGCACGATACTCGATATGCTTGTGCCGATTGTGCTGTTGTGTCAGGCAATCGGAAGATGGGGCAATTTCTGCAATCAGGAAGCCTACGGACAACTTGTCACCAACGAGAAACTTTTCGGGCTGCCGTTTTCGGTTTATATCGACGCAGCGCACGCCGTGAACGGGGCGGGTTGGTATCAGGCGACTTTTTTTTACGAATCGGTCTATAATTTCATCGGCGCGATTTTGACGTATTGTCTGTGGCGCAAAAACAAAGTGAACGGCGCGCTCGTTTTCTTTTACGCCGTATGGTACTGCGTGATTCGTCTTATCCTTGACTTTTTGCGCGTGGACGGACTTTTGTCGACGAAAATCGCCTGCGTCATCGTTATACCCACGTTCACCGCTTTGGGTATCTGGTATTATTTACACGGACTTAAAAAACTCGACCACGATAAGGCCGCGCTGGAAGTCGAGGAAATGCTCGCTTCCGACGATTAAAGGAGAAATATGAGAAACTTAACCTTGCTTACCGACTTTTACGAACTCACGATGATGAACGGATATCTGAAAGAGGGCATCGCCGACAACGAGGCGTGCTTCGACGTTTTTTATCGTGGCGGAAACAAGCTCGAATACGCAATGTGCGCGGGGCTGGAACAAGTCGTGGACTACGTCAACAATCTGCACTTCGACAAGGAAGATTTGGAATACCTCGACGGGCTGAACGTTTTCGGGAAAGAATTTATCGAAAGGCTGAAAAACTTCAAATTCACGGGCGATATTTACGCCGTGCCCGAAGGCACGATTGTTTTCCCGTATGAGCCGATATTGACAATCAAAGCGCCCCTTTTCGAGGCGCAACTTCTGGAAACCGCGATACTTTGCGTGCTTAATCATCAGACGCTCATCGCGACGAAAGCGGCAAGGCTTTGCCAGAATACCGACGCGAAAATTATGGAGTTCGGTTTAAGGCGCGCGCAAGGTCCCGACGCAGGCATTTACGGCGCAAGGGCAGCGTATATCGGCGGTTGCAGAAGCACCTCGAACGTGCTTGCCGGACAAATGTTCGGTATCCCCGTGAAAGGCACGCACGCCCACAGCTGGGTTATGTCTTTCCCCGACGAACTGACGGCGTTTCGTGCGTATGCGGAACTTTATCCCGAAGGGTGCATGCTGCTTGTCGATACTTACGACACCTTAAAAAGCGGCGTACCCAACGCAATCAAAGTCTTTGACGAACTCAAACAAAAAGGATATAAACCTCTCGGGATCAGGCTTGACAGCGGCGACCTTGCGTATCTTTCCAAAGAAGCGCGCAAAATGCTGGACGACGCGGGACATTCCGACTGCATCATCTGCGTTTCAAACGACATCGACGAGCAGGTTTTGCTGAGTCTGAAAGCGCAGGACGCGAAAATCGACCTTTTCGGCATAGGCACCCGCCTTATCACAAGTTACGACGCGCCTTCGCTCGGCGGCGTTTACAAACTTTGTGCAATCGAGGAAAACGGAAAACTCGTGCCCAAAATCAAACTGTCCGACACCCAGGCGAAAATCACCAACCCGGGGCTTAAAAAGATTTTCAGGATTTACGACGAAAACGGCTTTGCAAAAGCCGACCTTATCGCGCTCAAAAAGGACAAAATCGACACGGATAAACCTTTGACGATTTTCCACCCGCAATACCCGTGGAAGAAAACCACGTTTGAAAAATACAGCGTGAGAGAACTGATGGTTACGGTGTTCAAGGGCGGAAAACAAGTGTATAAACTGCCGTCGCTTGAAGAAATCGCGAAATATGCCGACAACGAAATCGCGCATTTTTATCCCGAGTATTTAAGGACGGTGAACACGCAGGAATACAAGGTCGACCTTTCCGACAACCTTTACAATCTCAAAATCAAAATGCTCACGAAAAACAGCAAAAACAGATAATTATCGTCGTTTTTCGACAAAAAACTCAAAACTTCAAAAGACCTTCGTCGGTTACAATATAGCCACGGAGGTTTTTTTGTGGGTAAAAAAAATTTAACGTTCAAAACGGAACTTAACGGTTACAAAAAATGCGAGGTCGACGAAAGACTTCAAAAAGACGCAAGGCGCATCGAGGTGCTGGAAGCGCAGGTCGCGCTCGTCGACGGGTTGAAAGATGAAAATCAAAGACTTGCGTCGGAAGTCGAAAAGTACAAAAAATGCGAGGACGAGGTCAAGAACGTGCTTGCCGTCGCGACGAAAAAAGCGTTTGACATCAAAACGGATATGAAACTTCAATACGCGCTGGAAACCGAAAGGCTGAAAATTTTCAAGGCGAAATGGACAAGCGCGTACGACGAATTGAAAAGGAAATACGGCTTCGATACCGACGCCGCAATCGTCGAAAGCACGGTTACCGACGTGTCCTTGAAAATCGAGGCTATTCTCAACAAAGATTTCGGGATACGACTGACCGACGACGCCACCGACGCCGAAAAACAACTTATGGAAGAAGCGGACAGACTTTCAATCAGTCAGGACGAAATAAATAAACTTGTCGAAAAATTGAAAGGGGAGCTTAAAAACGTGTCGTAGCCGCTTGAAAACGCGCGCTTATTATTGTATAATATAAGTATGGAAGACTTATATTTATATACTACAATAGCAATTATTCCCCTTGTCGTGCTGACGCTGATCGCAGGATTCGTCGTTCAGTTCAGGTTTGCAAAGTACTCAAAGGAAAGCAATCTTTCGGGGCTTACGGGCGCGCAGGCCGCACGAAAAATTCTGGACGAACACGGGCTTTTCGACGTCGCAATCGTGAGAATCGAAGGAAATCTCACCGACAACTTCAACCCGAAAACCAACGTCGTTTCGTTGTCGCCGAAAGTGCACGACGGCAATACTATCGCCGCGGTTGCGGTTGCCGCGCACGAGGTCGGACACGCGATACAGCACGCGGAAGGCTATGCGCCGATGAAACTTCGCGGCGCGCTTGTTCCCGCTTGCGTCGTTACATCGAAAGCGGCTGTGCCTCTTCTGCTCATCGGCATACTGCTGGAAATCTTTTTAAGCCAGAATCCCGCGTCGAGCATACTGTTTTTCCTGGGAATCGCGTGCTACGCATTGTACGCGCTGTTCACGCTCATCACTCTTCCCGTTGAGTTTAACGCGTCGAGAAGGGCGGGCGAAAACCTTGTCGATTACGGCGTTATCGACGCCCGCGACGAAAAGAAGGTCAACGCAATGCTTCGCGCTGCGGGCATGACTTACGTCATGAGTTTTGCGATGGCGCTTTTGCAAATGCTCAGGATCATCGCGATTTTTGGCGGATCGAGAAGCAGGAAAAAGTAATCAGTTTATATCGGTTATAAATCCGTCTTTTACGGTGAAATCGAACACGCGGGGCGTGATAATCGGCTCGGCTGAATAAGAAATCAAAGCGACTTTTTTAAGGTCGCTTATTTTTTGCGCGTTTTGGTGTTTTATCGGCGAAATTTCGTCAAAAGGCTTGAAATAATCCAAAAAAACTTCGGGGCTTTCCCTGATATCCGGCGCAAGACACGCCGTCGCTCTTTCAAAGTCTTTCGCGGCAAGCGATTCCAAAAATAAATAAGGGATAAGTTCGTCGGGATAAACGCGGTCTTGAAGATACGAAAACTCGGTTTTGCTTTTTACCGCCGCGCCCGAAAACGAATACGTCGTGGTTTTCACGCGGGAGAGCATGTCTTTCAGATATTCGGTTGCAATTACACCCGCGTACGAAAACGACACGTCGTCCGCCTCAACCGACAACAGTTTTCGGAAGCCGCCGTCAAAAAGCATGACGAGGACGTATTGTTTTTTAGCGGTTCCCGAAATCACTAAGAGCAGTCCTTCCTTTGTTTCGGAAAAGGAAATTTTCGGGGAAGACAGCGGCGGGATTTCCACCGTCTTTACGCCGCCCGAACACTCGAAAATAGCGCGGGTTTTCGTGTCTTTATATATCGTTACGATTACTTCGTCGCCGTTATAAGTCGTCGAGTTTTGCGCGATAGGGACGGGCGGGGCGTATTCAAAGTACTTTTGCGGCTCGATAATCACGTCGTACGCGCCGTTTTGCCAGTCGATAAGTTGCGCCGAGCCGTAAACCCGCACGGTATTTTTTACGTCAATGACGGCATAGGACGGCACGTATATTTCGTTTTCGCAATTTTCCTTTGCGGCAAAAAGCATAATCGCGCCGTCGTTTTGTTCAATCGAGAAAGGCGCGTCGTGCGACGCGTTGTTTGCAACGATAAGCCCGTTCGGGGCAAAATAAAACCTCGCCATACAATAAATATACGGCGAGGCGTTTCGTTTTATGAAATTATTATGCCTTGGTTGCGGACGCGTCTTTTAAGGTATAGGTGAAATTGCCTTCCACGAACTCCACAAGCGTTTGTTTGAGTTTGTAGTTGTGGTGGTTTGAAAGCGCAATGTCCGACTTTGCGTAGTACGCGCGGAACGCCTGATTTGTCGAAACGGGGGCGGAAGTAAGCGCGATATATACGACCTGACAATCCGTTGAGTTTGCCTCGCCGCCGATCGTGTATCCCTTGTTTTCGGTTGCGCCCAGGGAGCATTGAAGTTTCACGACGTTGTTTTCACCCGGGGCAAAAGTGTTGAACGCAAGGTTGAACTTTTTGTCGAAACTCGCGCCGCGGATAATCGTGTAAAACTGCATATTGTCGTAGTAGGGCGAAGAAATATCGTGTTCGGATGCCGCCGTTCCTTCGGGAATCGTGTCGCCGTCCGCCTGATAAAACCTGACTTTTTTGCCGTCGTAGACGACTTTCTGCGTTGTTTTGACGCCGCCTTTTTCGGTGGTCAGCACGCTTTCGGACGGCAGGAAACTGCCCGATTTAGAAAAGCTGACGCTGCCGTTAATTGTGGTGCCGTCGTCCATCGTTTGTTGTCTTTCGATGACGTAGCCGTTTCCGACGGGTTTAATGGTGAGAGTAAGCGTGCCCGTAACGAGCGTTTCGCCGACTTTCCCGGATACCGAATAAGTAAACGTTTCCGTAAAGCCGCCGTCGCACCAGTTAAGGCGCAAAAGTTTGTCCGTCGCGACGTTGCTGTTGCACGCGGTAAGCGAAAACGCAAGAACCGACGCAATAATTACCGTTAAAATAACAAGAATAACCTTTTTCATATCGGATAGTATAGCATACTTCCGAAAAAAAGCAAAGCATATATAAAGTATTTTGTGCGCGCGCGTTGCTTTAACGATAAAAGTAATGTATAATTATTATATATTTATACCTTATTTTATTTATTGATTATGAGCGTTAAATTCATTCTTTCAAACACGTTCGGTTTTTCCGCCGACAATATGTATCGGCTTATCGCAAAAAACGTCGGAAACGGCAGGCAAATCGTCATCGTACCCGACAAGTTTTCACTTGCTTTTGAAAGGAATATATTAAAAAAACTCGGGCTGACCTCGACGTTCGACGTGGACGTTACGTCGTTTATGCGACTTGCCGTGAAAGCAATGCGCGGGAAAAATCAAAAATGTCTGACGCCCGAAGGCTCGGTCATGCTGCTGAAAAGGGCAATCGACGAGGTGAAAAACGACCTTACAGTTTATAAAGACGTCGACGACGTGACTTTCCCCAGGGAAATGTACGCCGTCATCACCGCTCTTCGAAACAGCGGCGTCAATGCCGAAAACACGTTGGCGGTCGACGACGAAAAACTGAAAGACGTCGGTATTATTTACGAAAAATATCTTGAAATACTGCACAAATCGTTTATTGATTCGACCTCGCGGCTCGAAGCGTTTTCTGCGGGTATCGGCGACGAATTTTCGGACGCCGACGTTTATATTTTCGGATTTCCCGATTTCACCGCAACCCAGTATGAGATAATTTTCCGTCTTTTCGTCCACGCAAGGAACGTGACCGTCGGGCTTATTGCTCCCGACGACGACGCGAAAAACAAAAGGTTGTATCCGAGCCGCGCTTTCAAAAAACTCACAAGCGGGCTTTCGGACGCGAATATCGCATACGACGTAACGTACGCTTTCGTCGGGCTCGACAACGTCAAAAAACAACTTTCAAACCTGTTTTCTTATGCCAAACTTCCTTCCGTCGAAACCGACGGAAAAGTCGAGATTATCGAGGCGAAAAACATCATGGACGAGATGGAATACGTCGCGAAAAACATTCGCCGCGCGGTAATCGAACAAAAGTTGAGATACAAGGACTTCGCCGTCGTCGTGCCGTCGTCGGACGACTACGAAAACGACGTCAGAAACGTCTTTACGCGATACGACGTGCCGTATTTTCTGGACAAAAAAATACCTTTTTCGTCCGCGCCGCAGGCAAGATATATTTTGTCGGCGATCAGGTGCGAGTCCGACGGCTTCGATTTTTCGGACGTCAACGCGCTTATCAAAAATCCGCTGTTTTACAAAACCTCGGAAGGGTACGAAAGCGTGCAACTTTTTGAAAATTACGTGCTGAAAAACGCGCTTTCAAACAAACTTTGCAAAAAATTCAAAAACGAAGCGGCGGAAAGCGTCAGAAAACGCATATTCGACGTAACCGCGCCTTTTTCGGGGCTTGACGGAAAGGACGTCAAAGAATACGTCGCCGCGCTTAACGCTTTTTTGGAAAACGAAAAAATCAAGGAATATTCGGAAACCGTCTCGGACGAAATCAAAACCGTCGAAAGCAAGGCTGCCGAACAGTTTTACGATAAGTTCGTCGATATCGTCGACGAAATGCAGGTCGTCTTAAAAGATACGACTTTCTCGCTTTATGAGTTTTCGGAAACCTTAAAAGGAGTGTTTGAAAACGTCAAAGTCGCGCTTGTACCGATGTATCTCGACAGCGTTTACGTCGGACAAAGCAACGAAAGTTTCTTTGACGGAATAAAAATAATGTACGTGTGCGGGGCGGTCGAAGGACTTGTGCCGCGCTCTGTTGCAAATACCGCCGTGCTGGGCGTAAAGGAAGAAGAAAGCCTTTTGAAAAACGGGCTCGATTTATACCCGTCGAAGAAGGAGAGCGTGAAAAACAACGCGTTTGAACTCATATCCCTTCTGACAAAGCCCGAAAAAGTCGTCGTGTCGTATCCCGTAAATTATAAGGGAACGGAAGGGCGCGCGGCGGCGTTTGTCGCGTCGATGACGGATTACTTCACCGTCGGCGGCAGTCCGCTTTCGCTCGTTCGCACCGACAAAAAACGCGCGTTGACCAAGGATGAGGAGTTGAAAGAGTACGCCTTTGACACGGCAACTTACGAAAACGGCAAATACAAACTACTGCTGTCGAAATCCGCAAAATCGAAAGTCGACGCCGGCAGTTTCTTCTCGCTGTTGCCCGACGAAGAAAAATCTTACGTCGAAAAACTTATTGAAACGTCCGACTCGCAAGAAAGCGTGAAAATCAACACGTCGCTCGATCGGGGCGTATTTTCGGCAAGCCAGCTGGAAACGTACTTTGCCTGTCCGTACAAACAGTTTTTGCGCTACGGCATAAGGCTGAAACCGCGCGAAGAAGGTGTGCTTCGTACACTTGAAACGGGCACGCTCATGCACGCGATTATGGAAAAGTTCGTGAAAGAAAAGGCGTATGAAAATCCGACGGACGAGATTATCGCAAGCGTTTGCGACCGCGCCGTGAAAGAACAGCTCGAATCCCCCGATTTTATGCAGTTCGACGCCGCGAAAAACAAGCTTTCTTTCGACCGCGTGAAAAAAGAAGGCGCGAAAATCTGCAAGGAAATCGCCGCGCAGTTCCAAAAATCCGACTTCAAGCCGTACCTTGCGGAAGCGAAAATCGGAAAGAAGGGCGAGGCGAATTTCGAAGGGCTTAAAATCAAAAAGGATGGGAAAGAGTACGTCCTTGTCGGAAGTATCGACCGCATCGACGAAAATGACGGGTATTTCGCGATAATCGATTATAAAAGTTACTCAAAAAATCTTTCGGTGAAAGACATTTACAGCGGCGAAAAAATCCAGCCTGTTTTGTATATGGACGCCGCGAAAAACAAGGATCTGAAATATCCCGTCGGCATGCTTTATCAACCCGTTTCGGTGGGATATAAAACAAAAGGCAAAAACCGCTTCAAAATGAGCGGATTCATAATAAATAATCCCGATATTATTACGATGATGGACAACACGCTGACTGCGGGGAAAAGCAGCGACTTTCTTCCCGTTTCGCTGAAAAACGACGGCACCACGTGGAAACGGGACACCGTTGTGTCCGATACGGCGTTCCTTGCGTTTGAAAAGTACGCCGAAAAACTTGCCGAAAAGGCGATCGGAGAAATTCTGGACGGCAACGTCGCGCCGTCTCCGCTTGCGAGTGCGTGCGGCTACTGCGATTATAAGGATATGTGTCCGTACGAGGGCGACGAAAGGTTTGTCCGCGACGGCTTCCCGAACATATCTTCGCCCGAAGACCTTATGACGCTTGCAAACGGCGGCAAAGTCGAAAGCCGCATCAAAAAGGAGACGAACGAAGATGACTAAGTGGACGAACGAACAAATTAACGTCTTTGACGCAAGCGGCAACGTTCTCGTATACGCCTCGGCAGGCAGCGGAAAAACGTCGGTCATGGTCAAAAAAATCGTCGATGACGTCGTGAAAGGAGTGCCCGTCAAGGATATTCTCGTCGTGTCGTACACGAAAGCGTCGGCAACGGATATGCGACTGAAAATCATCAACGCGCTGTTCGACGTCGCAAAGGACGAAAACGTCAAAGACGTCGACAAAATCCGCGAAGAAATCGACAACCTTCCGTTTGCCGAAATCGGCACGATGGACTCATTTTTGGGAAGACTTATCAAGGAAAATTTCGAATACCTTAAAATCTCGCCGAAAGCGCAGCAAATGGACGAGACCGAGTCCAAGGATATGAAACGCCGCGCCCTGAAAAAGGTGATGAACGACGAATACGAAAAGCAGGCGGAAGACTTTATCCGCGTTGCGTCGCGTGCGTCGGGCATCGTCGACGACACCCCGCTTTCGGAAATAGTGTTGAAAATTTACGACGCGATTTCCATAAACCCGCGTCCCGACGAGTTCAAGGCGATGCTGCTTTCAAGCGTCACCGACAACCCCGACAGCGTTTACGGAAAAGTCATACTTGATTTTTATCGCGACCTTGCGGCGGAAACTTTGCCGTTTGTGAAAAGGACGATTGACGTGACCTCGCTCGAAGGCGCGCCTGTTTACGCCGCCGCACTCGGACATTCTGTGGAAACTTTGGAAGAACTTTCGGATATGTGCACGGCAAACGACGCGAAGAAAATAATCGAAAGATACGTAAAACCGAAATTCAGTGGCGGAAAATCCATAATTTCCGACGAAGATAAGGCGCTTGTCGCGACGGCTCGCGACAAAACCGCCGAAATAATCGAGAATCTTTCCGAAAAACTTTTCGTCGATTACACAAATTATAACGTGAACGACGCAAAAGAGTTTATGCGCGTCGTTATGCGCGTCGTCGAAGAATTCGACAAAGAGTACGAAAGACTTAAAAAACGCGAAAACAAAATCGATTTTGCCGATTTGTCGAAATACGCCGTAAAACTTCTGAAAGACGAATCCCGCAGGGAAGAAATAAGACAAAAATTCTCGCTCGTGTTCGTGGACGAATATCAGGACATCAACCCGTTGCAGGAAGAAATTTTGTTGAAAATCACCGACGGAAATCTGTTTATGGTCGGCGACGTCAAACAAAGCATTTACGCCTTCCGAAACGCCGACTCCAAAATCTTCACCGACAAAAAGAAGTCGTTTGAAACGGGAAGGTCGCAAGGTCGCGCGCTGCCGATGACCGCGAACTTCCGAAGTGAAAAGGGCGTTCTGGAATTTGTCGACCGCGTATTTTCGGGGATAATGACGCTCACTCACGGCGGGTGCGATTATAAAAACGAAAGCCTTTTCTTAAAAGACGGATTCACGGGCGAAATGTCGAAAAACGCGCGCATTATGCTTGTGAAAAACGATCCTTCGCGCGAAGAAACCGAAATTTCCGGCGTTTACAGCGTAATGTCGCACGAAAGAAACTCGTCATTGGACGAAATAAGCGGCTATACGGAAGGCAGTGCGGTTGCCGAAGAAATCAGGAAAATAATCGGCTCAAAATATGTCAAAAGCGACAACTCGCCACTCGAATACAAAGATATCGCGGTGCTTTTCAGGAAAAGGGGAAGCGGCTCGGACGGATTTTTGCGCGCGCTGACCGACAACGGTATTCCTTACGCCAGCGACGGCTTTATCGAAGGCGCGGGCAAACGATATATAAAAGAACTTTCCTGCTTTATAAAAGCGGTCGATAACTCGCTGGACGATATCGCGTTCGTCGGATTTTTAAGGTCGCACTTCGGAAATTTTTCGGATGAGGACGTCGCGAAAGTCGTGAAGTATTATAAAAGCGATTTCGTTTACGACGCCGTGAAAAAATGCGCAAAAAAGCCTGACGAACTTTCGGAAAAATGCCGAAACGCTCTGGCATTTTTGTGGGACGAAAGAAAAAGAGCGGCGTTTTGCGGCGTGAAAGACTTCTTGTACGAAGTGGTCGGAACGACCGCGTTCGACGCATACGTCCTTGCCGGCGAAAACGGAAAAGACGATATGACGGCGGTCAGAAAATTTATCTCGGACGGCGCGGCGTATCCCGATTTGCAATCCTTTGCGGCGGCGATACGAAACGGCGACGACGACGATTGCACAAACCCCGACGACGAAGCGGACGCGATAAAAATCCTTACCGTCCACGCAAGCAAAGGGCTTGAATTCCCCGTCGTATTCCTTGCAAGGTGTGACGCAGGCTGGGGCGGCGAAGTGAGAAAAAGCGACATAGTTTTTGACAGAACCCTCGGCGCGGGCATAAAACTTTTTGACGAGGAAACAAGGTTAAAGGCGGATTCGCTTGCCTATACCGCAATAAAACTGGAAGCGAAACGCAGGGAAGCGGACGAAAACATAAGGCTTTTGTACGTTGCGCTGACGCGCGCGAAAAACCGTATTTACGTCACGGGAATGACAAATAAAACGCTTGAAAAGAAGTTCGATTTCCCGACGCCGGTCATCTCGTCAATGAGATTTTCCGACCTGATTACGTACGCCGCGGCAATCGACGGGGGCTTATACGGGCTTATCGACTTCGTGGAGCCGACCGTTGAAAATCCGAATGAAGTCGCAAAAAACGGACTTTATCTGTTAAAAGGCGATGATAAAACACGAAATGCGTTGAAAAAGGTGCTTGATTTCATTTATCCGTTTGAAAAATCGAGCCGTATAAGCCCGAAATATACCGTAACGGAGATAAACAGGCTTGTCCGCGACGAAGAAAACGAAGGATTCACGCCGAGTATGATAAATCCGTCGTCGGATAATCGCCGCACGGGTATCGCGTATCACGCCGTCATGGAAAATATCGACTTCTCGACAAGCACCGTGAGCGAGATAAACTATCTTTTGAAAAACCTTGTCGAAAACGGCGTCCTTCAAGACGGCGACGAAGAACTTGTCGACGCAAACGATATTTTAAGGTGTATTCAAAGCCCCGTCATTCAGGAAGGGATAAAGGGCAGATATATCCGCGAAAAATCGTTCATGCTTTCGTTGCAGGCGGGGGAAGTCGGCGGTGACTCGTCCGACGATATTCTGGTGCAGGGCACGATCGACCTTGCGTTTTTCGGCGAAGAAAACGTCATAGTCGACTTCAAATATTCGGGACTTCCCGACGAAAAACTTGCTGAAAAGTACGCGCGACAACTCAAAACGTATAAAATCGCCGTCATGAAAGCCTACGACGTCAAAGTTGATAAAATCCTGTTATATTCTTTCAAAACCGGGCATTTTATAGATATAAAGTAATTTTTTTGCTGAAAACTGCGCGTAATTATTTGCAATTAACTAATTTTATGTTATAATAGCATAGATTTGTAACAAGCATTGTTTTACTACGCGAAATAAAGGATGTGTTTTATGGTTGCTCAATTGTTGTCAACAGTGGAATTTTGGCAGGCTTTCAGCGTTCCCGAAAGGGCACTTTTCTGCGGTTTGGTTATCGTACTCGGGCTGACGCTTATCGCATTCGTCGTATTCGGCGGCATTCTCGGAAAATTGTCGGGACGCAGGTTCATTAAATCCTGCAAAACAATCGGCAATTTCGCAAACGAATCCGGCGTTATCGACGACGGTAATCTGGAACAGTTCGAGGCAACTTGCTTCAACGAGAAAACCGACAAAACTTTTATGGAAGGTTGGGAGGCGTTCAAAGGCGCACGTTTCGATTATCCCAGCAAATACGTCGATTCCGACAAGATAAAGGCGAAATATTCCGGCAAAAAGTTTAAGGTCGGGCTTATTTCGACCGCAATCGCGTTGCTTGTTTTCGCACTTGTTTTCGTGGTTTACGGGCTTGTTCAGGTCAAGAGCGCCGGAGGCGTCGATATCACGGTTTACTGCGTGGTGCTTGCGCTCCCGATTATTCTTATGCTGTCATACGCTTTCGTAAAGCCCGAGAAGAAGACCGGCGCCGCATTAGACCAGATGCTTGAAGACCTCGACACCGCGGTGAAACTCCAACGCCACGTTGAACGTAAGGTTGACAACAGCCGCCTGTACGAAATCGAAAATCGCATCCGCGACGTCATCATTCACGAACAGTCCAAACCTATTCCTTCAAAGAAGGATCAGCTTGAAAAACAAAAAGCGCAGGAACTTGAAATGGCGGACGAAGACCTTGACGATATCCGCGACGAAATTTTCGCTGACGACAACGTAGAAGAACCCGTTGCGGAAGAATCTGTTGCGGAAGAACCCGTTGTGGAAGAACCCGCGGCGGAAGTCGAAGAACCCGTCGAAAAACCCAAAAAGGTTATCCCGTTCGAGCCGTTCGTAAAAATCCTTGACGAAGCCATCGAAAAAGGTTATTCCAAAGCGACGATGCGTAAAATGGCAAACATTCTCGTGCTTGCTTTCGGAAAATTCCAGGAGCCCGCTCAACGCGAAACCCTTAAAAACTCCATCAGAAAATTCATCGTCCAATACAAAGCGGCGGTTGAAAGAGAAAGGGCGGCGGAAGCGGAATATGTCGCGGCAGACGCGGCGACTCAGCAGGAAGCCTACGGCGAATGGCAAAACCCCGACGCAGAATAATATAAAATGCAATATCCCCGACAAATCGTCGGGGATTTTTTTTGCGATTAAAGCGGAAACGTCGCAAAATTTTGACGGTTTTCTTTGAAAAAAACTCTTTTTTTCCGTAAACGCGGTTTTTTTCTTGCCAAAAAATTTTTGAAGTGTTATTATTTCATTATCTTTTTGAACACGAGGTGTTAATAATTTACTATGGACGACCCTTTAAGTAAAAAGCAAATCAATATTGTTGACACCGTTCTTTTTGCGTAAGTAATTCTTTCCTTGTACGATGAGCGCGGTGTCCCCGTGCTTTTATTTTGTATTGGAGGAAGGAGAAATGCTTCAAATTTACTATACCGACGAAAATAATCAGCTTTTGTCGCTTGACGTCGAAAACGGCGTCGAAAACGTCGATCTCACCGGAAAATGGATTAACCTTTCAAACCCCACGGACAAAGAAATCGAACTCGTGAGCCGCGTTACCGCGCTTCCCGAGGACTATATCAAAGCCGCGTTGGACGAGGAAGAGCGCGCCCGTATCGAAGTCGAAGACGGGAATCTTCTGACGCTTTTCGATATCCCGGTTATGGAAGACGACGAGGGCAGCGACTACTATACTTATTCGACCTTGCCGTTTGCTTTCATTTCAAACCAGAAAACCGTCGTTACCGTTTGTCTGAAAGAAAATATCATCACGCAAAACTTTATTATGAACCGCGTGAAAAGTTTCGCGACGTATAAGCGCACAAGGTTTTTGTTGCAGCTTATGTACGTTTCAAGTACGAAGTTTTTGCAATATCTGCGCCAGATCGACAAAACCAGCACCCGTATTCAGGCGGAACTGAACAAAAGCATGAAAAACAAGGAACTTATCCAACTTCTGGATATCGAGAAATCGCTTGTTTACTTTTCGACGTCCCTTCGCGGAAACAGTTTCGTCATCGACAAGATTCAGCGCACCGAAGGCGTGAAGTTTTATGAGGAAGATCAGGACCTTTGGGAAGACGTCGGTATCGAAAACCGTCAGGCAATCGAAATGTGTAATATTTATCGGGACATTCTGACGGGCACGATGGACGCGTTTGCGTCGGTCATCAGCAACAACCTGAACATCGTCATGCGTACGCTTACCATTCTGACGCTGCTTGTCGCGATACCTTCCATGATTGCGGCGTTCTGGGGAATGAATACCGGCGTGCCGTGGGAAGGGAAACTGTACGGCTTCTGGATTGTCGTGGGGATTTCGATTGCGATTTGCCTGGTTTTGGGCTTATTTATGTTCAAGAATCGCGGCAGAAAGATGAGCGTTACGGAGCTGTCGCAGCGTGTGGGAATCACCATGGCAAATATATCAATTTTAAAAAACGGCAAGGCAAAGGCAATCAAGGTATCCACGCTTGCAAAGCTTTGTGAAGCACTTGACTGTCAGCCGGGAGATTTACTGGAATATAGAAATTGCTCTTGCGATAATGGAGAAAATATAGTATCATAAGTGATTGGCGTGCGCCACCTTGGGCGTACAAACAGCAACGTATTATGGGAGGCAATTGACAGATGAATAATTATGATGTGATAATCATTGGAGCAGGACCAGGAGGTATCTTCGGAGCATATGAGCTTATTGAGAAGAATCCTGACTGCAAAATAGCAGTTTTTGAGGCAGGGCATGAGCTGGCTAAGAGAAAATGTCCTATCGATGGAAAGAAAATAAAGAGCTGTATTTCCTGCAAGAGCTGTTCTATTATGAGTGGTTTTGGCGGGGCAGGTGCTTTTTCGGACGGAAAATACAATATCACAAATGATTTTGGTGGTACTTTGTATGAGCATATCGGCAAGCAGCCGGCCATTGATCTGATGGAATATGTTGACGAGATTAACATGAAGTACGGCGGTGAGGGCACAAAGCTTTACTCTACAGCAGGCACGAAGCTCAAAAAGGTCTGCATGCAGAACAAACTCAAGCTTTTGGATGCTTCGGTCAGACATCTCGGAACTGACATTAACTATGTTGTTCTGGAAAATATGTATGCACATCTGAAGGATAAGGTGGATTTTTATTTCGATACACCTGTTGAGTCGGTAGAGGTGCTGTATGATGAGAATACGGCAGGTGCGGATGCTTGCAGTTTACAAGAGGCTCACAC
>OQWI01000151.1_pt1 | contig 33060 bp, 26 predicted proteins | sample 1691551 | NCBI WGS metagenome assembly OQWI01 (sample SAMN03418259, study PRJEB22391) | human gut metagenome | biome: human-gut; feature: organic feature; material: feces | host: Homo sapiens | place: Tanzania | collected 2013-01
TAGGATACTTTGCCAAGTATATTAGGATACTTTGCCAAGTATATTAGGATACTTTTTTTGAGAAGAAGCGGCTGATTTCATGAAATGGTGCTCGCATGTTTCTCCACAGTCGGCTATGGCATAAATGCTGCGGCCGCAAACATGTCAAATCAGGCACTAACAGGATATGAAATCTAATGACCCGATTTGGGTTAAACTTTAATCTTGTCGAATCCCTCACCGTAAACGCCTTGAGCCTTTGTCTGCGAGATGAAGGCTGTGGGGTCAATCATCTTGATGAGTCGGAACAGTTCGATAGACTGGTTTTTCTTGATGACGACCATGAGTATGCTCACTGGCTCATCGCTGTAGCATCCTGTGCCATGAAGAAGTGTGGCAGAGCGGTCCATCTGGGTCCTTATCTTGTCGTATATCTCTTTAGGGTGCTTGGTGATGATGAAAAACTGCACCGATTGCTGTATGTAGTTCATCACATAGTCGAGCACGGTGGAGCATACGAACATCTCCACAAAACCGAACACGAGACGACGCCAGTCGTGGAAGATGAAATAGGAACAGCTGATGATGATGATGTCGAGGTAAAGGAGCATGCGGCCAAGGCTGATGTTCTTGTATTTGTTGACAATGGCAGCAATGATGTCGGTTCCGCCTGTGCTGCCCTGGTGAAGGAAGCATTGGGCCAATCCCATTCCGCAGAGGGATGAGCCGATGATCACAGCCATGAATTCCTGTCCGTCACCGAGTATCTTGTGCAGATGCTCTTGCGACATATCGTTGCCGCCATGTATGATGCGCTGCATGACCCACAGGAGGAAGGTGAGCGACAAGACGCCATAGATGGTCTTGAGGCAGAATTTCAGTCCGAGTATCTTTACGGCTGCAAGCAGCAGGAACACGTTGAAGATAAGGTAGCTCACCTGAAGCTCGATGCCTGTGACGTAGTAGATGATGGCGCAGATGCCCGTGAGGCCGCCTGACACGATGCCGTAGGGAAGGAGGAAGGCTGTCCATCCAAGTGAATAGAGGGCAAGGCCGAGGGTGATGAACAGGTAGTCCATCGCCTCATACTTGAAGTTGAAGTTTTTCTTTAGCATAATAAGTCTATGTTCGTTTGTGAAATGCCTTCATGGCATCTCTGGTTTTATGGTTGGTAAAGTGTGGTTGAGGCTTGTTGGCCTGTGGCTGTGGAGATTTGGTGTGTGTGCCATAAGGCTTTGGTGTGACGGTTGCCAATGGGCATGATGCACAGAGGAAAAGACGCTCAGTGAATTGTGCACATGACTGTCGGCTTTTGTTTGGAAGGAGCAAAAGCCCCAGGACACTTTGCGGCATTCTGGGGCTTTTGACTTATTGGGTTAATCTTCTGCATTCTCGTTGATAGCCACGTTGTCGTCTTCATCGAGCGTGCGGGGCATGTACTCTTGTCCGTCGATGGCCGCATGGATGTTTCTTTCGATTTCCTCTGCCAGGTCGGGATTGTCGAGCATGAGTTGCTTTGTGGCGTCGCGACCCTGTGCCAGACGGGTGTTGTTGTAGCTGTACCAGCTGCCGCTTTTCTTGATGATGCCTGTGTTGACGCCGAGGTCAACTATCTCTCCGCTCTTGCTGATGCCTTCTCCATACATGATGTCAAACTCGCATTTGCGGAATGGAGGAGCCACCTTGTTCTTCACAATCTTAACCTTTGTGAGGTTGCCGAGCACTTCGTCGCCGTTCTTGATAGGTGTGCCCTTGCGCACATCAATGCGCACACTGGCATAAAACTTGAGCGCATTGCCGCCTGTGGTGGTCTCAGGATTGCCGAACATCACGCCTATCTTCTCGCGCAACTGATTGATGAAGATGCAGGTGGTGTTGGTCTTGTTGATGTTGCCTGTCATCTTTCTGAGAGCCTGGCTCATGAGGCGTGCATGCAGGCCTACTTTGTTGTCGCCCATGTCGCCTTCTATCTCAGCCTTGGGGGTGAGGGCGGCCACTGAGTCGATGACGATGATGTCTACTGCGCTGGAGCGTATGAGCTGGTCGGCTATCTCAAGCGCCTGCTCGCCATTGTCGGGCTGGCTGATGAGAAGGTTGTTTATGTCGACGCCAAGCTTCTCTGCGTAGAAGCGGTCAAAAGCATGCTCTGCGTCAATGAAGGCAGCTATGCCGCCGGCCTTCTGGCATTCTGCTATGGCATGGATGGCCAAGGTGGTCTTACCTGACGACTCAGGGCCGAAGATTTCGATGATGCGTCCTTTGGGGTAGCCTCCCACGCCAAGAGCTGAGTCGAGTCCGATAGAGCCTGTGGGTATTACCTCAATGTGCTGTATGTTGTCATCGCCCATCTTCATGATGGAGCCTTTGCCAAAATTCTTTTCTATGTTGTCCATGGCAGCTTGCAAGGCTTTGAGCTTGTTCTGCTGCGGTGTGAGTGCCTCGTCTGAGGCTTTCTTGTCTCTTGCCATTTTTTGGGGGTATTGCTATATTTGCAAGGTATAGGGCAAGAGGCCCTATACCTTATTAGTGTGAAAAGCTTGCGGTGTGCATGAGAGGCATCGCTTGTCTGATAGTGTCATTATATGTGCGCTTCTTCATTCTGCGTGAATGTCAGACATCATCGTGTGGCGTGCATGCTTTGGCATGCCACTCCTGCGATGCGCTAAGAGTGTGTTATAGCTCGAGGTCTCCGCCGTGTATCTCGTGCCAAGGCAGGCCTTGCTTGTTGAGCTGTTCCATAAATGGGTCTGGATCGAATTCTTCCACGTTCCACACTCCTGGACGTTTCCAAAGTCCCTTCATGAACATCATGGCTCCTATCATGGCTGGCACGCCTGTGGTGTAGCTGACGCCCTGCATGCCTGTCTCTTCGTATGCTGCGCGGTGTGAGCAGTTGTTGTAAACGTAGTAAGTGGTTTCCTTGCCGTCTTTGATGCCTCGTATGCGGCAGCCTATGCTGGTCTGGCCTTCATAGTTCTCTCCAAGATCTTGTGGGTTGGGGAGCACGGCCTTGAGAAATTGCAGCGGAACGATCTTCACTTTGACAGGTCCGCTGCCATCGGCTGCTTCGGCTGTGTATTCTATCTCGTCGATGCGCGACATGCCTATGTTCTGTATCACATCGAGGTGCTTGAGATACTGTTCGCCGAAGGTCATCCAGAAACGCGCGCGTTTGATGGTCGGATAGTTTTTCACAAGCGACTCTATCTCTTCGTGGTGGAGAAGGTACGATTCCTTCGGGCCTATCTCGGGATAGTTGAGTGGCTGGTGAATCTCGAGAGGCTCGGTCTCTACCCATTTGCCGTTTTCCCAGTAAAGGCCTTTCTGGGTGATCTCGCGTATGTTGATTTCTGGATTGAAGTTGGTGGCGAATGCCTTGTGGTGGTCGCCTGCATTGCAGTCGACGATGTCGAGATATTGAATCTCATCGAAATGATGCTTTGCTGCGTAGGCGGTGTAGATGGATGTGACACCTGGGTCGAATCCGCATCCGAGGATGGCTGTGAGTCCGGCTTGCTCGAAGCGCTCTTTGTATGCCCACTGCCATGAGTATTCGAAGTGCGCCTCGTCCTTTGGCTCGTAGTTGGCTGTGTCGAGATAGCTCACTCCGCTTTGCAGGCAAGCCTCCATGATGGTGAGGTCCTGATAAGGCAGGGCGAGGTTCATCACGAGGTCTGGCTTGTAGCTGTTGAATAGAGCCACAAGTTCTGGCACGTTGTCGGCATCGACTTGCGCAGTCTTTATGCTGCCTGGAGCTGCCAGCCCCTTGTCCTCGATAGCCTTGGCGAGGGCCTTGCACTTTGATTCCGTGCGGCTTGCTATCATGATGTCGGTAAATATGTCGCTGTTTTGAGCAACCTTGTGTGCAGCCACCGAGGCTACGCCTCCTGCACCGATGATAAGTATTCTACCCATTGATATACGTTGATGTTATAAGGATTATTTTTGTTTACAAAGGTAGCATTATTTTGTGAGATATTATCAATAAATCGAAAGTTTATTTTGCAGTGTGACAAGATTTCAATCTAATCTTATCATTTTGACAAGACGGCTCAGTTGCCATGCGTCGACAGCATGTTTAGAAGGATATATATATGTGAGGCCATCATTTGCGGCCGAAGTCGGCAGGGATTTCTCCCCATAGCTCTGTGGGCCACTTGATGATAGGGTTGTCATAGCTGTTGGCGTGCAGCCAGTGTTCGGCACGCTCTATGAGTTGGTATAGCTTTTCTGTCTTCTCGTTGCGGTCGAGTGTGGTCTTGCATTTTTTGCGTTTTACCCAAAGCTGCGCATTGACGCTGTCGCTGTATATGGGCATGGTGTAGAGGCCTTTCTGTTTGAGAAGGGCAAGGCCGTGCACGATGGCAAGGAATTCGCCTATGTTGTTGGTGCCGTAGACAGGTCCGAAATGGAATATCTCCTTGCCTGTGCGCAGATACACGCCACGGTATTCCATCTTGCCGGGGTTGCCGCTGCATGCAGCATCGACGGCTATGGCGTTGTTGATTGCTCCTTGTGGCAGTGAGGGTGGCGCGCTGGTTGTCCTTGGCTGTTGCTGTGTTGCTCCAGCTTCCGCTTCATCAGGTTGCTGTGCTGAGGTTTCCGCATGAGAAGTGCCGTTATTGCTGGCCTGCTGCATTTTTTGCATGTAGGCATCATATCCCATTTCGTATGCTTCTTCTGCTTCCGCTTCGGTTTTGAACGACTTGTATTGTGCTGCGGAGAATCCTTTCACTGCCTGTTGGCAGCTTTCCCATGTGGTGTACACTCCATCTTCAACACCGTTCCATACCACGTAATACTTGTTCTTTGCCATTTGTTGTTCATTTTCGGCAAAGTTACATGTTTATTTTGAGATACACAAGCAAAGGGTATAAAGAAAGAGGCGCGCCGGCATGCGGTGCGCCTCTTGTCATATATGTTCAGATTGCAAGTTTATCTGAGTTTGCTCATTAGAGCTGTGGGCCTGCTGCAACGAGTGCCTTGCCTGCTTCGTTAGTAGTGTACTTAGCGAAGTTCTTGATGAAGCGTGCTGCGAGGTCCTTAGCCTTCTCTTCCCAGATAGAAGCGTCAGCATATGTGTCGCGTGGGTCGAGGATAGCTGGGTTGACGTTTGGAAGAGCTGTTGGCACTTCGAAGTCGAACATAGGAATCTTCTTTGTCTCAGCCTTGAGGATTGAGCCATCGAGGATAGCGTCGATGATGCCGCGTGTGTCTGGAATAGAGATACGCTTGCCTGTGCCGTTCCATCCTGTGTTCACGAGGTATGCCTTTGCGCCTGACTTCTCCATCTTCTTAACGAGTTCCGCAGCATACTTTGTTGGGTGGAGCTCAAGGAATGCCTGGCCGAAGCAAGCTGAGAATGTTGGAGTTGGCTCAGTGATGCCACGCTCTGTGCCAGCGAGCTTTGCAGTGAATCCTGAGAGGAAGTAGTACTGAGTCTGTGCTGGTGTGAGGATAGATACTGGAGGCAGAACACCGAATGCGTCAGCTGAGAGGAAGATAACGTTCTTTGCAGCTGGTGCTGATGATCCTGGCTGGATGTTGTTGATGTGGTAGATTGGGTAAGAAACACGAGTGTTCTCAGTGACCTTCTTGTCGCTGAAGTCAATCTTGCCGTTTGCGTCTACTGTCACGTTCTCAAGGAGAGCGTTGCGCTTGATAGCTCCGTAGATGTCTGGCTCGTTCTCCTTAGAGAGGTTGATGACCTTTGCGTAGCAACCGCCTTCGAGGTTGAACACGCCCTCGTCATCCCATCCGTGCTCGTCATCACCGATGAGGCGACGCTTAGGATCTGTAGAGAGGGTAGTCTTTCCTGTGCCTGAGAGACCGAAGAAGATAGCTGTGTTCTCACCGTTCATGTCGCAGTTTGCTGAGCAGTGCATAGATGCGATGCCCTGGAGTGGAAGGTAGTAGTTCTGCATTGAGAACATACCCTTCTTCATCTCGCCGCCGTACCATGTGTTGATGATAACCTGCTCGCGTGAAGTTGTGTTGAAGGCTACGCAAGTCTCTGAGTTGAGGCCGAGCTCCTTGTAGTTCTCAACCTTAGCCTTTGAAGCATTGTAGATAACGAAGTTTGGCTCGAACTCAGCGAGTTCCTCAGCTGTTGGACGGATGAACATGTTTGTAACGAAGTGAGCCTGCCATGCAACCTCAACGATGAAACGTACTGAAAGACGAGTGGCCTTGTTTGCGCCGCAGAATGCATCGACTACGTAGAGGTTCTTGTTGCAGAGCTCCTTTACTGCGAGATTCTTCACCTGTGCCCAAACTTTCTCAGACATTGGGTGGTTGTCGTTCTTGTAGTTCTCAGATGTCCACCATACCTTGTCGTGTGACTGTGCATCATCAACGATGTACTTGTCCTTAGGTGAACGGCCAGTGAAGATACCAGTCATAACGTTAACTGCGCCGAGCTCAGTAACCTGACCTACTTCATAGCCTTCGAGGCCAGCCTTTGTCTCCTCTTCGAAGAGTTTCTCGTAAGAAGGGTTGTGTGCGATCACTGTAGAACCAGTGATGCCATACTTTGTCAAATCTAATGCCATAGTATTGTTTGTTTATAATGTGAATAAATATCTTTTTACCGTTTATCTTCCTGTTTGTTTGTGACTTTCTTTGGACTCATGTGATGGCTTTTGCGTGCCACATGCCCTAAATCAGCACAAAGTTAATAATTTCTTATCTTTACACAAAATGAGTGGCGCGGATTTTCATAAATTTTCAATATGTTTATGTGAAAAAGTTTGCTTTTTATCTCATTTTATAAAGTGGTTGTAATATTCGGTTTGCAACTCTCTGTGACGTGGCTCTCTTTATCCCAAATCTAATGTCCGAATAATCTTTCTGTTTCGGCCTGATGACCAATTTGGGTTTATTGCTGTTGGGGCTGCCTCTGCTTTCTTTTGCCTGTTTTTGAAGGCACGCTCTACTATAATGATGTCTTCAGGCGCATTATGACTTAAAATATTTTGTCATGATAAAATAAATGCCTACTTTTGCAGCGCTTTTGATGAAAGGCTTTTTGTTTTTTTCTTATGCCTGTTCAACAAAGGCCATGGTGCATCGGGATGTAGCGCAGTTGGTAGCGCACTACGTTCGGGACGTAGGAGTCGCGTGTTCGAGTCACGTCATCCCGACTATTTCCCTTCTTCATCCTAATATAAGCCTAATGCCCTGCATGGGCATTAGACGAGGGTGATGCGAGTGGCATGCACATCTTCTTTAAGAAACAAACTGGCGCATTCCCTGAACTTGGAAGGCGACTCGCTTGTGAAATATTGGCATGTGCCGCCTTTGGTGAGGCGTTGCTCCATCTCTGGATGCCTGTGAAGGTAGTTGCTGAGGCTTGACGCTATGTATTGGCCTTGGGAGATTACTTTAACTCCTGCTGGCATGTATTTATTTATCTTATTGAGAAGAAGCGGGTAGTGCGTGCATCCAAGGATCACTGTGTCGATGAGAGGGTCTTTCTTCATGAGTTTGGTGATAGAGTCGTTGACGAAATAGTCGGCCCCAGGTTTGTCAAACTCATCGTTTTCCACCAATGGCACCCACATGGGACACGCCTGCCCCACGATGGTGGTGCCGGGGTAGAGTTTCTCTATTTCCAGTTTGTATGATTCCGACTTTATTGTGCCTTCGGTGGCAAGCACGCCTATGTGTTTTGTCTTTGTCATCTCGCCTACGATTTCAGCTGTGGGGCGGATGACGCCAAGCACCCTATTGTCTGGCGCATTGAATGGCAGATATTGCTGCTGTATGGATCTGAGTGCCTTGGCTGATGCTGTGTTGCAGCCCAGGATGACGAGTGGACAGCCAGAGGCGAAAAGTGTCTTGACGGCTTGCAGCGTGAACTCATACACCACATCGAAAGAGCGTGTGCCGTATGGTGTGCGTGCATTGTCGCCCAGATAGATGTAGTCATACTGAGGCATGTGTTTTCTTATGCCATCGAGGATGGTCAGTCCGCCGTAGCCAGAGTCGAAGATTCCTATCGGTCCTTTGTCGCTATGTTCCATCGTGTTGTCTTTTGATTTATTTGATTCCCATCTGTGTCAGCACGGCATCAGTGCAGTCTTCGCCCACGCCGCCATCTATGTATGGATATGCATTGGCATCGGTGTTGAGCACGTATGCGTATCCATTTTTCTTGCCTACAAGGTATATGGCATTGTTGAGGGCTTTGCGCACTGGCTCCATGAGTTCTTTCTCAGCGTTGGCAAGGAGTTCTTCTGCTTCTTGCTTGAACTTGACGCTCTGTTCCATGAGGAGCTGAAGCTCTTTCTGGCGTTTGAGCATGATGTTTTGAGGAAAGTTTTTCTGTCCGTCGAGATATTCAGCGAATTTCTTTGAAAATTCCTGTTCTGCACGCTGCGCCTCTCTGTCGTAAGTCTCTTTCAGTTCGTTGAGGCTTTTCACGGCTTGTGCGTAGTCAGGCATTGCGTGCATGATTTCATTGTATGAGAGGAAGCCAAAAGGCTGAACACGAAGTTCGGCGGGCTGTTGTGGATTTGCAGCTGTTTGGACAGACTGTGGCTCTGTAGCCTGTGTGACGGTGTCGTCAGGCAACTGCATGACTGCTGTTTCGCCTCCTTGAGGAGAAACAGAAGGCACTGCCTCTTGAGCTGACATGAAGCCAGCGCAAGCAAGCAGTGCTATCATTGTGATTGTTTTTCTCATGTTGTGCATGTTTGTTACTTCACGCCTTTGTTTGATGTTGTTCGTTCCACAGAAAGTGAAACACGGCATGCTTGTTATTTCACGCCAAGCTTTGCCTTGACCTTGTCTGTGATGTCTGTTGCTGTGGTGCCGATGAATGGGATGCTTGCTGCGTCGAGCACGTATGCGAAACCTTCTGCCTGGCCCACTTCCTTTACAGCGTTCATCACTTTCTCCTGGATGCCAGCCATCTTGGTCTGGTATGTCTTCTGAAGTTCTTGTTCACTTGTCTGGCCAAACTGCTGATACTCCTCATATGCTTTCTGCAGTTCCTGCTCACGGTAAGTGCGGAGTGTCTCTGAGAGTGTAGCCTTTTCTTTCTCGTAAGCGTCAGCCTTTGTCTGAATGTCTGTCTGCTTGCGCTGAAGCTCATCCTGGAACTGTTTCTGAAGGTTTTGGATCTCTGTCTGAAGCGCTGTGTAGTCGCTCATGCCCTGAACAATGTCGCCTGATTTGACGTGTCCGATTTTCTGCGCAAAGATTGTCATTGGCAATGCCAAGAGAATTGCTAAAATAATTTTCTTCATTTTCTTCTATTTGTTGTTTTAGTTGTTGATTTGTCTTGTTATGTATTATTTAGTCGTTGATTTGTCTTATTAAGTATTATTGCATCAGCACAAGCCTCATGGAATGTGCATGCCATGCTGGCTTAGATGTTGATGTCGAGCTTGTGTGCTTAATATGAGTAACCCAATTTTGTGAGTACCTCGTCGCTGATGTCAATCTTGGGAGAGGCATAGATGATGCTGCCGCCAGATGCACGGTCGAGCACAAGCTGGTAGCCTTTTTGGTCGCAGATGTCTTTCACAGCGTTGTAGATCTCATCTTGTATTGGAGCAAGGAGGCTTTGGCGCTTCTTGTATAATTCGCCTTCGCTGCTGAAGTATTTCTTCTTCAGTTCGCTTGCTTCTTTTTCCTTTGCCATTATGGCCTCTTCTGCCTTGGTCTTTTGCGTGTCTGAGAGGAATACAGATTCCGACTGGTATTTCTTATATAGGGTCTCTGCTTCTTTGAGAAGCACTTCCACCTCGTTTTCCCATTTCTTCGACACCTGGTTGAGCTGTTCGTTGGCGCGCTCATAAGCTGGAACATTCTTGAGGATGTATTCCATGTCGACCAATGCAAACTTCTGGGCATTGGCAGCCACTGCGGCCACCATCACCATTATTGTGAGAATCATTTTTTTCATGTCAATCAAATATTATAGTGTTAATACTGGATGTTTGCGTTTGTATGATGTGTCGCGCCAGAAAGCCTTGCCGCTTCAGCCCAATTTAAAACTCCTGTCCGAGCACGAAATGGAACTGGCTTCCGCCATAGCTCTTAGACCCATTGATGTTGTCGAATCCATAAGCCCAGTCGATACCCATCATACCTACCATAGGAAGGAAGAGACGCACACCGAAGCCGGCTGAACGTTTCATGTCGAATGGGTTGAACTTGCCCACTTCTGTCCAGGCGTTGCCTGCTTCTGCAAATGCGAGCGCATAGATGTTGGTCGAACCGTTGAGCATGAGAGGGTATCTCAGTTCCATGGTCATGCGGTCGTAGGCGTAGCCGTAGTTGTAACCCTGTGTCAAGGCGCCGTTGTCGTATCCTCTCAGACCGATAGTTTCGGAATAGTATGATGATGAGTAGCCTGACATGCCGTCACCACCCACGTAGAATGTCTCGAACGGCGACTTCTTGTATTTGCTGTAGCTGCCGAGAAGACCGAAGTCGAAGCGGGTCATCAGCACGAAGCATTTGTCGCGCTTGCCAAGCGGCACGTAGTAGCGAGAGTTGAATTTCCATTTGTGGTATTCTATCCAGCGATACTTGCGCTTCATGTCTTTCTGGTAGTTGGCATCCTGGTAGTTGGTGGCCATGTTCTTGTAGTCAACGCCGTCAAACAGGGAGTAGGGCGGTGTGAACGACACAGATGCTGATATGGTGGAGCCTCTGCGAGGGAACATCGCATTGTCTATGCTGTTGCGCGATAGATTCAGCGTCAGGTTGATGTTGTTGCAGTTGCCGTTGGTGATGAGGAAATATTCCCAATCCTTCATCATATAGCGTGTGTAGCCAAGAGAGGCCGAGAAGCTGAATCGGTTGTCGGGCCAGGTGAGACGCTTGCCGAAACCTATGCTCACACCCAGCATCTCTATATACTTGTCTGGGTCGTAGTAGTTTGAGTAGTTGTTGTAGTATGAGCTGTTGTAGTTGCCGTAGCCATACATCATCGAGTAGTAGTTGTTGTAGTATGAGCTGTTGTAATAACTGCTGCTGATGTCGGTCTGGCGTGAGAAGAATGCGCTGACGGAGAATTGGTTAGGACGCTTGCGCCCGAACCATGGGTCGAGGTAGGAGATGGAGTACGACTGGTAGTAGCTGCCGTTTGTAGATGCGCTGATTTCCACTTCCTGTCCGTCACCCTGAGGCATGATGCCGCGGTGCAGCTTATCTTTTCCCAAGAGGTTGCGCATGGAGAAGTTGGTCAGTTTAAGGCCAACCTTGCCTATCACGCCAGTCTGTCCCCATCCAAGAGAGAACTCAATCTGGTCGCTCGACTTTGGCGTGAGGCCAAGTTCGATGTCGACGGTGCCGTTAAAGCGGTCTGGCACAGGCTTGGGGTTCATCTGTTCTGGGTCGAAATGTCCCATCTGAGCTATTTCCTGCACCGACTGCTTGAATGCGTCCATGTTGAAGAGGTCGCCTGGCTTCATGTAAAGCTGGCGTCTCACCACTTCCTCATACACGCGGGTGTTGCCGTATATCTTCACTTTGTTGATGGTGGCCTGTATGCCTTCGTATATGCGTATTTCCAAATCGATGGAGTCGCCTACCACATCACGCTCCACGTCGTTGATCTGGTTGAACACATAACCATCATTATAGTAGGAGTTGCTCACAGATAGTCCATCTGTCTGGCCTCTCAGACGCTTCTCGATGTGCACTCTGTCATACACATCGCCCTTATTCATCTGAAGCACTCTGTTGAGAGCGTCGGTGCTGTAGATGGTATTGCCCACCCATTCAATGTTGCGGATGTAATATTTATGACCCTCGTCGATGTTGACATACACGTCTACCAAGTTGTCGCCCACGTCAACCACGCTGTCAGAGTAGATGAGTGCGTCACGGTATCCCAGTTCGTTGTATTTCTCTATGATGCGGTCTTTGTCTTCTTCATATTTTTCTTGAACGAATTTCTTTGCCTTGAATAGACTCTTGAATCCCTTCTCGTTGGTCTTCTTCATCAAACCTCCAGAGAAGAAACCGCCATGGAATTTCTTTGTTGGTATGTTGTCGTTTCCTGTGATGTGTATCTTGCGGACTTTCACTTTCTCCTTCTTGTCGATGTTGACATCAACAATCAGTTGCCCTTCTTTAGCGGGATCATCGCGCTGCACGATGTCTACCTCTGTGTTTTTGAAGCCTTTGTCGGCATAGTATCTTTTGATGATGATTTTTGCCTTGTCGGCCATGTTGGGCGTAATCTGATTTCCCTTGATGATGCCTATCTTCTCTTCTATGTCGTCCTGTTCCGACTTCTTCACGCCATTGATGTTGATCAGCGACACACGTGGGCGCATGGCGAGCTTGATCTTCAGATAAACAGTGTTCTCCACTATGCTGTCTGCCTCAATGCTCACAGCTGAGAAAAGTCCATGTTTCCAATAGCGTTTGATGGCATCTGTTATGTCCTTGCCAGGCATCTCTATCACTTCGCCCTCCGATAGTCCGGATATGCCTATGAGGATGTAGTCCTCATAGTTTTTCACGCCTTCCACTTTTATTCCGCCTATCACGTATTTTTCGCTATGGTTGCCATATACTATGTTGGGCTGCGTCTGCACCTGCGCATTGGCATTGATGGAAAGAAGCATCAGAAGTGCGGATGCCAGTATGGCTATTCTATTTCTACTCATGTATGTGTTGCTTTGTTATATAAACATTTTTGTGTTATACAGATGATGAACGTTTGCAGCGCGCGCTTTCTTGGATGCGCGCCAGACTGTGCATAAATGTATATGGCGTTTATACGGTTGCTTGTTGTATATTTTTACGCTGTTATATATAATAATGTAGCTTTATGTATATGATATATATATAATGTGACGTTAATGTTTGTTTGTCACTTGTTCGCCTGTCTTGCCAAAGCGGCGTTGTCTGCCTTGGTAGTCAACGATGGCATGGCATAAGGCCTCCTCGTCAAAGTCGGGCCAGAAGGTCGGAGTGAAATAAAACTCTGAATATGCGCATTGCCATAGCAGATAGTTGCTCAGGCGCTCTTCTCCTCCAGTGCGTATCATGAGTTCGGGGTCGGGCATGAAACTGGTGGCGAGGTTGTGGCTGATGGTGTCTTCACTGATGTCTTCAGGCTGCAGCAAACCGTCTTTGACTTGTTGGGCGATCTGCTTCATGGCCTGTGTGATTTCCCATTTTGATGAGTAGCTCAGCGCAAGCACCATGCATGTGCCAGTGTTGTCTTTTGTGCGTTTCTCAAGATATTCGCATGCTTCCTGCACAACCTTGGGCAGCCGGCATGTGTCGCCGATGACACGGAAACGGGCATTTTTCTTCATGAAGAGTTCTTCCTCAAGATGCTTGAGCAGCAGAGCCATCAGGGCAGCTATCTCAGCTTCGGGACGGTTCCAGTTTTCGGTGGAGAACGTGTAGAGTGTGAGATATTCCACACCGAGGTTGACTGCCGCTGTCATGATGTCGTGCACTCGTTCTGCACCAGCTTGGTGTCCGAATGTGCGTTCCTTGCCTTGTGCCTGTGCCCATCTGCCGTTGCCGTCCATGATGATGGCTATGTGGCGTGGCACCCGATTCATATCAACTTGTTCTTTGTACATCTTGTGTCTTATTCGTTATTACACTTGCGGTATTTGGGGCATAGGTCGTATGAGATGTAAAACATCGTCATCGAGTAGCTGTCTTTGTTCTTCAGGAATCCGCTCTTTATCCTGTAGGGGTCTTCTATGCCGTCAAGCTTATCGCTCATTGTGAAGCGCATCGACCAGTCGAGACCTATGTTCCATCGTGGCTTGAGCTTGTATTTGATGCCTGCTCCAATTGGGATGTTCATGGTCAGCGCATTGTCGCAGTATGTGAATCCCAGTCCCATCTGTATGTATGGAACGAGCCTTTTGTGCCCTTTGTATCCGCTCCCTGTGCCGTAGCCCCAGAAGTTGAGCTCATATTGCGCGCCTACATCGACCAGCGGATTGTCAAATGCCCATTCCTGTTCGGGCAATTCGGGGTATACGTTCTTCTCCTTTGTGGCGTCGCCTTTGATTTTTGCATAAGCGATGTCAAACTTGAGGGCCATGCGTGGGTTGATGTTGTATCTGCCCATCAGGCCTGCGCTCATGGTGGTGTTCTTGTAGAATCCGTTCATGTTGGCATCGCCCATGTAGAAGTTTGGACCTGCCATCATTCCGAGTTCCATGGCATACTCCAAGTCTTGGGCATGTGCGCCTGCTGCTATCAGAAGAGCTGCTATCAGAGAATAGAACCTTTCCATATCTTTCCGTTTTCCTGGATTATCCAGAGTTTTGAGCCTACTGCTATCATGCTTGCGGCTCCGCCTTGCGGTGTGAGTTCGGCTGGCAATGGGTATTTTTCAGGCAGTTCATGCCATGAAATGCCGTTGTCATCGGAACGGTACAAATGCTTGTATGCACCGTTTTCAGTGCCAAGGGCATATAACGACTCCTCATATCTCGTGGTGCTCATGCAGCCGAGATGCGGCAGGCCGTAGATGTTGTCGGTTGTCACCTCAATGTATGCCCATGGCATGTTGGCATTGCTCTTTGTGGAAGTTTGCTTGAACCATGCCACTCCATTGTTGCTGTTGCTGGCCGACAGGCCTGTCATGACAGCTATGCTGATGTCTTCATTGGTCTTTGACTTGTAATAAAAGAAATTGCAGTTGTTGTCTGGCAGCATGTCGATGTTTTCTGTGCCATGAATGCTCCATGTGCTCATGTCGGCTGTGCCAATAATGCTGTTGCCGTCAAGGGCATATATGTATGAGCCGTCGGCTGCCAGAAGACGGTCCACTTGGCGGTCTGAGGCTTTTTCCCATGTTGTGGCGTCATTGCCGCTTGATGAGTATATTGTGCCATTGCTGTCTATGCCATAGAATGTGCCGTTGCGCTGGATTATCGAGCTGCTCTCCACGGGAATGGCTGCCGGGACGCTCCATGCTGTTCCATCGTTGTCTGCTGTGCATGTGGTCACATTCTTTCCGTTGCCATCTTTGGCGAATGCCATCACTTTGCCGTTGTTGTGGTAGAGGCGGCTGCTGCCCACTATGCTGAGGTCAGATGCCGAGGATTTCCATATCAAGGTGTCTGTGGCTTGTTTGCGCTTGTAGATGTCAAGCTTATATGTCTTGCTCGACACTCCGTCGGAGGCAACGCATACAAGTGTGGCAGTCTTGCTTGCGTCGATGGAGTCTGAACCAGATGTGAGTGTGTAATACAGGTCATCCTCCTTTGGCATCTTGTACCAAAGATTGCCGTAGCACACGAATGAAGGCGACACCTTTGTGAGGTCAACCCAATATGGCAGAGAATCTGTTGTGTAGATATGTCCGTTAACCTGATCGATGTTGAATTTGATGTCTGTGCCCAATATGCTTTTGGTCTTAATGACATCTTTTTCATTGCCGTCCTTGTCATATTCCTTCTCTGTCACATAGCTTGTTATCTTGCCTACGGCGAAGGAGGTGATGACGCATTCGGGCGATGTTTCTGTGGTCTCGTCATCACTTATGCATGATGCCATGCAGAGTGACATCGCCAAAAGGGCAATGACTCCCAATAGCGTATGTTTAAAGTCTGTAATCTTCATCTGTTTGTATGTCCGTGCTTTTTCAATGTACAAAATTCGTACAAAATTACGAACATTTTTTGCATCTACGAAGGCTTGAGCCTTATTTTAACGGTTTTTATGTTATTATAGCCGCTGTTTCTTAATAAAATAACTCATGAGGCCTTATACGGATACAGTGTCAGCCTTTGCTGCGCAATGTGCTGCATAGTTCTTTCATGCCTTCGCTGGCTCCTTTCATGATGTGGCGCACGCCGAGTTTGGGGTCGTATGGCACATTCTTAGGGTCGATGAGGTAAATCTTGCATTGGCTGTTGGTGAAATTGAGCAGCCCTGCTGCTGGATACACATTGAGCGATGTGCCTATCACCACCAGTATGTCTGCTTTGCTCACCTCCTCCACGGCAGGTTCAATCATAGGCACGCTTTCGCCAAACCACACAATGAAAGGTCTCAACTGGCTGCCGTCGTTGGCCGTGTCGCCCATCTTGATGTCAAGATGGTCTTCTGACAATGTCACTATGCAGTCTGGGTCGTTGGGATTGTAGCTTGATGTGGCCTTCATCAGTTCGCCATGCAGATGGATGACCTTTGAACTTCCAGCCCTTTCGTGCAGGTTGTCAACGTTTTGCGTCACCACAGTGACATCAAAGTCATTTTCCAAACTTGCCACCAGCCGATGTCCCTCGTTTGGTGCCACTTTCATGAGTTCTTTGCGCCTGTCGTTGTAGAATTTGAGCACCAGTTCCGGGTCACGCCTGTATCCCTCTATGCTTGCCACTGCCTCCACAGGGTAGTGTTCCCAAAGTCCGTCGCTGTCGCGGAATGTGCTGATGCCGCTTTCTGCCGACATGCCAGCTCCTGTCAAGAATACCAGTTTTTTCATAATGCTGAGATTTTAGTATTGGCAAAGATAGCACTTTTTGTTTGTTTCATCACGCCCCTGAAGAAAAAGAATGCTTGGGCCTGTCATTTATTCTTAAAAAACGTCGCTCTCCTGAAAAAATAACTGTCATGACTTCGCTTTCTCTGATTTTATGCTTACCTTTGCCATGTTCTATGGATCATCATCATAAAAACGACTCAATCAGGAAACGTAATAATATGATTCTCTTAAAAAAACAAATAAACATCATTCTGCTGCTTGCTTCATTTTTAATGGCAGCCAGTGTCTCTGCAGCTCAAGCAGACGATGAGTGGAAGGTCTATTCTTCATATCACAATGCAACAAAGGCGGTGAAGGCCGATTCGCGCATATTCGTGCTTGCTAATGGCAACCTCTTCAGTTTCGACTCTGAAGACAACAGTGTGTGTACCTACGACAAGACAAACTTGCTGAGTGATATAGATATATATGACATAGGCTATTCTGCATCGACAAAACAGCTCGTAGTCCTTTACGCCAATGGCAATATCGACCTCATCGGCATGAACGGCGTGGTTTGGAATCTGCCCGACATGAAGAAGAAATCTCTGTCGGACAAGACGCTTAACGAATTGAAAATAGTTAATACCCATGCTTTCATCAGTTTAAATTCAGGATTGGTCCATATAGACCTTGCCAAGCGTTATTTTGTCAATCTCTACACTTTCGACACGAAGGTTACAAATGCAAATATGCAGGGCGACAAATTGTATGTCAAGACAAGTTCTGGCATAATGGAGGGTGATGTGACAGCAAATCTCAGCAACAAGGGCAACTGGAAAACAGTGTCAGCCGCTCCTGTCGCTTTTGGACTCACGCAAGCAGAGAAAGATGAGGCTGCATCCATGCTGGAGAAAGTTGATGGCATCAACATCAATTCGCCCATACGCAACATATCCTACAAACTCAACATGCAAGGAGAACGTCTTCTTGTGGCAGGAGGAGCCTTCTCTTATTCTGGAGTGTCATATCCTGGCACAGCAATGGTGTACGAGTCGGGCAAGTGGGCCGCCTTTGATGAAGAGAAAGCCATTGAGCTGGTGGGAGCAAAAAACTATTACAATGTCACCGATGTGGTGCAGGATCCAGATGACCCCTCACATCATTGGCTCGGCACAATGAAGAACGGCATATATGAGTTTCGTGACTTGCAGCTCGTGAATCATTACACATGTGACAATTCGCCACTCACAAGCATCTTGCCCAACTCAGCAGCTCCACAAAACTTTGTGCGTGTCACAGCGCTCAATTATGACGGCAGTGGCAATCTTTGGATGTGCAATAATGAGTGCGACACCATTGTGCGCATCCTGAAAAAAGACGGCAAGTGGAAATCCCTGTACATAAGCAGCATAGCGGGCAAACCTACATTTGACCATACTGTGTTTGACAGAAGAGGCTGGGCATGGATGGTGTGCAGGCGCACTACAAACCAGAAAGGCGCTTCTGGCTTTGCCATCATCAATGCTAATGGAACAATCGACAATACGGCCGACGACCATTATAAATATCTCAGCACTATTGTCAATCAAAATGGAGAACGTTATACGCCCGACCTCTGTTACTGCGTCACAGAAGATCTCAACGGCGCCATTTGGATAGGATGCACCCAAGGCATCTTCATGTCTTCCGCTCCAGACCAGGTCTTTGAGACTGGTTTCACAATGACTCAGCCCATTGTGCCTCGCAATGATGGTTCCGGACTTGGCGACTATCTCCTTAACGGTGTTCCTGTGAAATGCATTGCTGTCGATGGGGGCAACCGAAAGTGGATCGGCACGCTGAGCAACGGCATCTATCTCATCAGTGCTGATGGCATGGAGACTATTGAGCATTTCACAGAAGCCAATAGCCCTCTCATCTCTGACGAGATAAACGACATTGCCATCAACGGCAGCACAGGCGAGGTTTTCATTGCAACAGCAAAAGGCTTGTGCTCTTTCCAGGGCGATGCTACAGACCCGGCTGCAAGCCTTAAATCAGACAATCTCAAAGTGTTTCCTAATCCTGTGCGTCCAGAATACAATGGCAATGTGCACATCACAGGACTCATGAGCAATTCTGTAGTGAAGATTGTAAGTGCTTCAGGCAATCTTGTCACAGAAGGCACGAGCATAGGCGGCGAATATTCTTGGAACTGCTGCCATGCTACAGGCAAGCGTGTGGCATCAGGCATCTATTATGCCCTTTGTACAGATGAAGAAGGCAAGGAAAACGCTTGTGCCAAGATACTGGTCATAAAGTGATGGAAAGCGCATGGGCATCCTTGGTCAAGGTACATGGCATCTATGATGAAAATGAGACAAACGCACAGCGGCCACCAGTCTATCATCTGGCGGCCGCTGTGCGTTTGTCTCAAATAGGTCATTAGACCGAAACGGGTTTATGTCGTTGATGTCGCTATCATTCTTGCAGATACACTCTCTGCACACGGTTGCTCACACCTGTGAGGATTTCATAAGGTATTGTTCCCACAGCGTCGCTAAGCACGGTGATGGGTAAGTTTCTGCCGAATATCTCCACTGAATCGCCATCTTTGCAGTCGATGCCAGTCACATCAATCATGCACACATCCATGCAGATGTTGCCTACATATTCTGCCTTTTGGCCATTCACCAGGCAATAGCAGTTGCGGTTGCCAAGATGACGGTCCAAACCGTCAGCATAGCCTATAGGGATGGCTGCTATGCGACTGTCGCGCTTTAGTGTTGTGCGGCGAGAGTATCCGATGGTTTCTCCTGCAGGCACATCGTGTATCTGCAAGATAGTGGTCTTCAGTGTGGCCACACAATGCAGCATCTTGTTGGTGCGAGGGTCTATGCCATATAGCCCTAATCCAAGTCGGACCATGTCGAGATGGTATTCAGGGAAATGCTCGATGGCGGCAGAGTTGCATATATGACGTATTATCTTGTGCGAATAAGCGTCCTGCAACTGACGGCTTGCCTTGTCGTAGAGTTCAAACTGATGGCGTGAGAAACAGTCAAACTCGTCTCCGTCGCTGCCCACGAAATGACTGAAAACAGAGCATGGCACCAGTGCTGTCTGACGTTTCAACCGTTCTATGAGTTGAGGCATGTCTTTTTCAGGGTCGAAGCCGAGGCGGTGCATACCGGTGTCGAGTTTGATGTGTATGGGAAAATTAGTGATGCCTTCTTTCTCCGCTGCTTTGATCAGTTGGTCGAGCAGACTGAAACTGAACACCTCTGGCTCAAGCCTGTAGTCGAAGAGCATCTTGAATGATGTTGTTTCAGGATTCATTATCATGATGTTGGCTGTTATGCCAGCTTCTCGCAGGTCTGCTCCTTCATCAGCCACAGCTACGGCAAGATAGTCTACTCCGTTATCTTGCAGCGTCTTGCTTGTCTCCAGTGAGCCCACGCCATATCCGCTCGCTTTGACCATGCACACCATCTTTGTCTCAGGCTTCATGAAGTGGCGGTAGTGCCGCACATTTTTCACAAGTGCGCTGAGGTTGACCTCCAATATTGTCTGATGCACCTTCAGTGTGAGCAAATCGGTTAGTTTGTCGAAATGGAATGGCCTTGCACCTTTTATGAGAATGAATTCGTTATGCAAATCTTCAAACACCTCACTGCGGATGAGCGACTCCGTGGTGAGAAACATGTGGCGCTCCATTGGAAAAAACTCTGCGCATGATGATATCTTAGGTCCCACCCCAATGACTTTCTCAATACCCCTTGAGGCTGCCATCTGCGCCACTCTTGAATAGAGCGAGCGGGTAGATTCCCCGCTTTGAAGTATGTCGCTGAGAATAAGTGTGCGGTGCTGCTTCTTTGTTTCAGGGCGTCTGCTCATGAAGTCGAGGGCTATGTCGAGTGATTGCACATCCGAATTGTATGAGTCGTTGATGAGTGTGCATCCATGCTTGCCGTCCTTCACTTCAAGACGCATGGCCACCTGTTCCAGACGGCTCATGCGCTGGCATAGTTCGTCAATGCTGATGGATGTCTTGAGAGCCAGCACCGTGGCGAAGCATGTTATGGAATTGCTTATTGAAGCGTCGTCGATAAACCGTATGCTGTATTGGCCTCTCATGCCATCGTGCTCAAAGTGGATGGTGGCTTCGTCTTGTCCTTTCTCAATGCTGCATACCTTGAGCGACACTCTGTTGACGGCTTCAGGCAAGGCATCAGCGCATCTGCGTATGGTGGCGTCTTCAGAGTTGATGACCACAGTTTGGCATCCTCTGAAGAGACGCATCTTTTCTGCACATTTGATGTCGTACGACATGAAGTTTTCCTGATGAGCCACTCCCAGATTGGTCATGACGCCTACAGAGGGCAGTATGATTCTTTCCAGCTTGTCCATCTCTCCTGGCTGTGATATGCCAGCCTCGATGATGGCCAGGTCGTTGTGGTTGCTGATGAGCCATACGCTGAGCGGCACGCCCACTTGGCTGTTGTAGCTTCGTGGCGAGCGGCACACGCTATAGTCGGGCGAAAGCAGTTGGTAGAGCCATTCCTTGACTGTGGTCTTGCCGTTGGACCCAGTGATGGCCACTACAGGAATGTTGAGATTGCTGCGGTGGTAGGCGGCCAAATCTTGCAATGCTTTAAGTGGCGAGTCTACGATGAGGAAATTGGCGTCAGCCATATGGCTAATGTCGTAAATGCCTTCATTCACCGACTTGTCTGACACGACAAAGTTCTTCACTCCGCGCCTGTAAAGTCCTTCTATATACCTGTGCCCGTCGTTCTTCTCTGTTTTCAGAGCGAAGAAGAGCGTCTCCTCTGGAAAGCAGAGACTGCGGCTGTCTATCAAAAGCCAGTTGATTTTTGCCTCGACGTTGCCTCTGCGGCGAGCGCCTGTCACATGTTCGATGTCATCAATGTTGTACATAACTCTTATTTGCTTATTTGCCTGTGCTGTCGGCGCGCCCATTCTTTAGCGGCCTTAGCCACGGCATCTTTTGTCTTGTTGTCAAAGTATGTGTCTTGAAACCTTTGCCATATGTATTCCACAGCCTTCTCTGAAGGGTGGATCATGTCGTCGGCATAGAAACGGTAGTCACGCAGTTCGTCCATCATTATTTCGTATGAAGGGAAATAGCTGCACATCATCTGGTCTGACACCTTGCTGCATCCTTCGTCAATGGCGCCATTTTTTCCCCCTGTGAGGCTCATCGTAGGAGCAATAGCCTCTACAGCGCTGAGCAGCACGCCTTTTGATATTTGGTTGGCATGATATCCATCCCTTTTGTGCCTTATGGGACTTATGGTGAAGATCACTTTCAACTTTGGATTGATGGTGCTGAGAAGCTGCAGTAGCATCTGCCATTGGTCGGCAATGTCGTATGCGCTCATGCACTCCCTCACAAATAGGGTGTCGGGCATTTTATGGCAGTTGGCCACGAGCCTTCCTGAGTCTTTAAGGCGGTAGATGATGGCTGTGCCAAGCGTGATGATGAGCGCGTCGGCCTCTCGCAGCCAATCGGCCACACGGTGCATGGTGATGTTCATCCTGCTTATCAGCTCATCCTTGTCGGATGAAGAGAATGTGCTGTGATGCATCCATGAATGCCACAGTCCATCTTGTTCATTGCGCAGCAGTTCGGCAGAACTTCTGTCGTAGTCGCTCTCGCTGATGGAACGCAGCAGGCTGGCCGCTATGCTTGCAGGGTTGTAGAGTGTGCCAAACGGGTTGACCATCACGTTCATGCCTCCTCTCTCCATCTTCATTCCCACTTCATCGGCAAAGCAAGAACCGAGCAGCAGCATCTTGGCGTCGCTTCGGATTTTCCAACTTGATTGCGGAATGTCTATGTGTGTCATCAGTTCCATGCGCATGTGTCATTTTGTTTCATATACAGAGGACAAAGTTACGTCAAAAAAACGAGTTGGTGAACTGATTTAATAGATAATTAGTGATAGGCACAATAAAATTAAATATCTTTTCTTAACTTTGCATGTTGAAATGTGTGCGTGGATGCACTCAAGACAGATATTTAGAAACATTTAAATATATAAATCTCATTATGGCAAAAAAAGCTCTTTTGATGATTCTCGATGGATGGGGAATCGGTAACAAGGGTAAGGGTGATGTCATTTTTCAGACTCCAACCCCTTACATGGACTATCTCGACGCAAACTACCCACATTCAGAACTTCAGGCTTCTGGAGAAAATGTAGGTCTGCCTGACGGACAGATGGGCAACTCTGAGGTGGGACATCTCAATATCGGTGCAGGACGCATTGTATATCAGGACCTCGTAAAGATAAACCGCGCATGCGCTGACAACTCGATTCTTGAAAATCCTGAGATAAAGGCAGCCTACAGCTATGCAAAGCAAACTGGCAAGAACGTGCATCTCATGGGCCTCACATCTACAGGCGGCGTGCACTCATCTTTCAACCATATCCTCAAACTCATCGACATCGCTAAGGTTTATGGCATCAGCAACTGCTATGTGCATTGCTTTATGGACGGACGCGACACCGACCCAAAGTCGGGCAAGGGTTTCATTGCAGACCTTCAGAAACACATCGACGAGGTGGGAGTGGGCGCAATCGCTTCTATCATAGGACGTTTCTATGCTATGGACCGTGACAAGCGTTGGGACCGCATCAAGGTTGCTTATGACCAGCTCGTGGGAGGCAAGGGACGTGAAGTTGCCGACATGGTTGAGGGTGTGCAGTCGTGCTATGACAGCCACACTGAGGAACATAAGAACACAGACGAGTTTATGGAGCCACTTGTCAACTGCAATGTGGACGGACGCATCAAAGAAGGCGATGTGGTGATATTCTTCAACTATCGTCCAGACCGCGCAAAGGAGATGACCATTGTGCTCACACAGAAGGATATGGAAGAGCAGGGCATGAAGACCATTCCTAATCTTGAGTACTACTGCATGACTCCATACGACGCTTCATTCACAGGTGTGCACATCATATTCCCTAAGGAGAATGTGCCCAACACACTTGGCGAGTATATCTCAAGCAAGGGACTCAAGCAGCTTCACACAGCTGAGACAGAGAAATACGCTCATGTCACATTCTTCTTCAATGGAGGCCGCGAGGCACCATTCAAAGGTGAAGACCGTGTGCTTGTAGCCAGTCCGAAGGTTGCCACTTATGACCTCCAGCCAGAGATGTCTGCTCCTGAGGTCAAGGATAAGCTTGTTGCCAATATTCAGAAGAATGAGTACGACTTCATTGTGGTCAACTTCGCTAACCCTGACATGGTGGGCCACACAGGTGTGTATTCTGCCATAGAGAAAGCTGTGAAGACTATCGACCAGTGTGTCAATGAGGTTGTTGAGGCTGCCAAGGCCGCTGATTATGAGGTTATCATCATCGCTGACCATGGCAATGCTGACAATGCTATCAACACAGACGGTTCTGTAAACACAGCTCACTCGCTCAATCCAGTGCCATTCATCTATGTGACAGCTAACAAGAACGCAAAGGTTAAGGATGGCGTTCTTGCTGATGTGGCACCATCTATCCTTCATATCATGGGCCTTGAACAACCAAAGGAGATGACAGGACACAACCTCATCGAAGACTAAATATTAACAATAGGGTCACTACCTGCTCTTTGCAAAATAAACGGCAGGGGTGACCTTGTTTTTATATAAATCATAATCATGAAGAAAATTCTCACAGCAGCCATGCTGCTCATCAGCACTCTTGCGAGTGCTCAGGTCAATGTGCAGTTGCACTATGACCTTGGCCGCTCCCTCAATCCTGATGGCGAGCCAAACCGTCCGAACGTGACAACCACAGTGGAGATGTTCCGTGCAGACAAACTCGGTTCCACTTACTTCTTTACCGACCTTGACTATTTTTCAGATGGCGTAGGTGGAGCATATTGGGAGGTGAGCCGCGAGTTCACGTTTGCTAAGGCGAAAGGCAACAGTGCCTTTGCTGCGCATGCGGAGTATAATGGCGGACTTAGTGTCAACAAGTATCAGAATGAGTTTGGCACGCGCTTCCAGCAGGCTGCGCTTGCAGGTCCGGCATGGAACTGGCACAGCAACGACTTCAGCAAGACATTCTCTCTCCAGGCCATGTACAAGCAATATTTCAAGAAAGACAACCTCGATGCTCATGCCAGCTTCCAGCTCACCACAGTGTGGGGCGTCACTTTTGCTGATGGCTTGTGCACATGCTCTGGCTTTGCAGACCTGTGGTATGGCTACACTCCAAGATTCAATGCTGCTGGCGTGCAGAAAAAGGGAATGGTGTTCATCTCTGAACCACAGTTCTGGTTCAATGTGTGGGGCAAAAACCGACAGAGCGACAAACTCTCTATAGGCACAGAGGTTGAGCTCTCAGACAACTTCATCTGGGCAAGCAACAACAGAACGTTCTTTGTAAACCCTACTGTAGCTGTGAAGTATACATTCTAAGCAACACATCCCTTGCATATTATCAAGGAGACACATACTTTTGCTGTCCGCTGCAGTCGCATCCAGCGGACAGCATTTTTTTATTTGAATGAGGCATGCTGAGATAACTCATCCTGTCTCTGAATAAATGGAAAGGGCGTCTGCACAGAAGAAATAGCAGCAATGCGAATGATTTCGGATATCTGCTTGCCTGCTTGAAATTAACGTGAATACGTTTGAGAACAAAAAGAAGAAGAGAAAATGAAAAAGACAATACCTGTGATTGGCATGGCGTGCTCTGCATGCTCTGCCAATGTGGAACGCAAGTTGAAGGCGCTTGATGGCGTGAGTGACGCATCTGTGTCGCTGGCAGGACGAATGGCCACTGTGGAATATGACCCAGACGTCGTATCGCTTATGGACATGAAGAAGGAGGTAAACAATGCAGGCTTTGATCTTGTGATAGAAGATGGAAGAAGCGCTGATGAGATAAACCGCAGGGAGTATGTGCTGCTTGCACGCAAGACCGTAGCTTCATGGATTTTGTCGCTGCTTCTCATGTCTGTGAGCATGGGGTGGGTTGGTTTGGATGCAGGTGTGGCTGACACTGGGTTCAACAATCAGATTTGCTTGATGCTGGCTTTGATGAATATGGTATGTTGCGGCCGTCAGTTTTATGTGTCTGCATGGAGGCAGATGCGGCATTGCACAGCTAATATGGACACGCTGGTTGCTCTCAGCACGCTGGTGACCTTCCTTTTCAGCGCATTCAACACTTTTGCGGGAGAAACCATATGGGGAGAGAGAGGCATAGAATGGCACACTTATTTTGACGCGTCGGCCATGATAATCACTTTTGTGCTTACAGGCCGCATGCTTGAAGAGAAGGCCAAAGACGGCACGGCGAGCAGCATACGCCAGTTGATGGGATTGCAGCCAAAGACTGCAAGAGTGGTTGTTGACTCAAAATTGGAGGATGTGCCTGTGGCCACTATCGATAGAGGCGACATAGTGGAGGTGAGAGCTGGAGAGAAGATTCCTGTGGATGGCGTGGTCACGATGGCCGAGAGTTTCATGACGCCAGATGCCGCATATGTTGATGAGTCGATGATTACGGGTGAACCTACACCTGCAGAGAAGACTGCTGGCAGCGAGGTGCTGGCAGGCACCATTCCGAGTCAGGGCAAACTCAGAATGAGGGCATGCCACACAGGGGAGGACACAGCACTGTCGCAAATCATCCGCATGGTGCAGGAGGCGCAAGGGAGCAAGGCACCGGTGCAGGGTGTGGTTGACAAGGCCGCTTTGGTGTTTGTGCCAGTGATAGCATGTTTGGCGGCCTTGACCTTTGTGGCATGGTGGGTGGCAGGAGGCAATGCAGCTCTGCCGCAGGCCATCATCTCTGCAGTGTCAGTATTGATTGTGGCATGTCCGTGCGCCATGGGCCTTGCCACTCCTACAGCGCTTATGGTGGGCATGGGCAAGGCGGCACAGAAGCATGTGCTTATAAAGGACGCTTCAGCATTGGAAAACCTGCGCAAGGTAGATGCCATTGTCATAGACAAGACAGGAACGTTGACCATACCCAACAGAAGCATCGACTTCACCAAGGCCGATGCTCTTCCGCCAGAAGAGCGAGAGACGCTGAAGCCTCATGCTGCTGAGGCTATAGCTGAGTTGAGGAGGTACGGCATTGACGTTCACATGATGAGCGGTGACAAAGAAGAGGCTGTGGGCTATTGGGCCAAGAAGTCGGGCATAGATCACTATCAGAGTGGCGTGCGCCCTGACGACAAGCAGGCTCTTGTGAAGCGTCTGCAAGGCGAGGGCAAGCATGTGGCCATGGTGGGGGACGGCATCAACGACACTCAGGCATTGGCCATGGCCGATGTGAGCATTGCCATTGGTTCTGGCACAGATGTGGCGATGGACGTGGCACAAGTCACGCTCATGGGAGAGGACCTCAGAGCCTTGCCAGAAGCTGTCAAAGTGAGCCGCGCCACTGTGGGCATGATATGGCAGAATCTGTTCTGGGCCTTTATATATAATATTGTGTGCATCCCTTTGGCGGCTGGTGTGCTCCATCTTTGGGACATCGACTTCCAAATCACCCCCATGTGGGCAAGTGCGCTTATGGCTTGCTCAAGTGTGAGCGTGGTGCTCAATTCATTGAGGATGCGACTTTGAATGGGTCTTCATATGAGAGAAAGGCATCTGCGCTGCAAAGCGGAGGATGAATAAACGCAGACGCCGTACATGATGTTGATACATCCATGTACGGCGTCTGTTTTGTCCTAAATCTAATGACCTGTTGTGGATTAGGCAGCAGAAGTTTCTCCTTTCTTTTTTCTTGCTGCAATCATTATATAGCATAACAAGGCCAGGAAAGATGCGAGGATGATGACCATCTGCATGGTGTATTTCTCAGGCTCAATCCAAAACTCATGGAAGAAGTCGAGGCGTCCCAGCACTTCTACAGGCACCCAAAAGACTATCACCGTGGCGATGGACATGCGTATGTTTGTTCCCCACGAAGGCAGACGCAGTTGCTTGCGGAACATGAACAAACTGCCGATGAAGCATCCTGCAGCAATGATTGATGTGACAGGGTGATGGTCGCCAAGGAAGTTCTTGTCGTAGCAGAACATGAGAAGCAGGTAGCTTGTCCAAAGAATCATGATGAGTTCCATGAAGGTGACGATGGAGGTGTGGCGTGTCATGGGGCGCATCACTATCTCATCTCGCTTGCTGCGGAAGCACATGCGCTGAATCCAACTGATGAAGTTGCAGCCGTTCTTTGTGGAGAAGATATAGAGTGTCATCACCATGGCCCATAGACCGAAAGTGGCAGGGAGAATGAGGTATTCAGGTCGTGTGACCACCTCACCGTTTTCTATCTCAGGCTGAGTGCCGTAGCGTGTGGCATAATACTGGAAGAGAAATTCAATCCATCCAGTCCAGAAAAATAGTCCTCCGAAAAGACCCCATAAGGTCTGCTTTGTGTCACCTTTCACAAACACTCCTATTATCACCATTATAAGGCCAGCCAGTCCCATGTAGAAGCCTGCCTGATGGACAGCCGTTTCGTCCATGGTCTTTTCCATAATCATCATCAGCGCATGTCCGAGTGGCATAGTGAACAATACCACAAGGAAGGATGCGATAGTTTTCCACCAATAGTTTTTCTTCATTCTTGTTTTTTTGTTGTTTGTATCTTTGTTACTAATGTTTTTATCGTGTACAAAGGTACGTAGTTTCGCTCATGTAGGCAATAATCAAAAATGATGACAGTGGATGATGCATTATGAGGGAAAATAATCATTTGTAGGCATTGGCAGCAAGCATGCGGCAATGCGAGGCAAATGATTATTTCAAATGATGTGACAGGCTTCACTCGCTCAATTCTTCTTTCTTCTGCGTATGGCATATCCTGTCCATAGGCACCATATGGCTGCAAGGCCCGTGATGAAGATGAATATATATGTGGCGATGTTGCCGATGAAGAATCTTCCAGTGTGTATCTCGAGTGCTACGTTCCATAGCGACATGGGCAGGGTTTTCATCCATTCGGGCTGCGGCACGAGTCTGTTGGCTCCATCATGATATTCTGCCACAAGGGTGATGTCCTTTCCCCTGTCGGAGATGAAATGCTGGCTGATGCCTGAGATGGCCTTCTTCCCGAATGGCGCGCCTGCTTTCTTGGGAGCGACTTTGCCTGTGAAATAGTCGGTGGCAGTGTTGTCTTTGCGATTCCATCGGAAGAGTCCGCTGAATGAGCCGCAGAGCCAATGCCCGTCAGAGTCTTTCTCCATCACGTTAAGGCCCATCACGCTTACTGGGAATGGCGCTTTCACCTTTTTGATACATATCTTGGATGCATCGATTTGGCCGTCTGCATTAAGGCAAAGGCCATGCATGGAATAAAAGCCTGCTGAGGTTGAAAGCAGCCAATCGCAGGCTGCATTATCATAGCGCATGACACGTAATTTGTCGTGCCATGGGTTGTCGCTGTCGAGTGCAGTGCCAGGCAGGATAGGCATCTTTGTCGTTGCTAAAGCTATCATTACTGGCGGACGCAGACACCAGCCCGTTATGGCCACAAACAAAGTAAGAATGATGGTGTATTTGCCCACATTGTCATGCAGGGAGAATGAAGAACGAAAAAACTTCATGCCTCTATGTCTCCTTCTTATGTATTTGGGTAAGAGCCAGCAGAGCAGGCCTGTGGCACACAGCAGGATGAGCAGCAACGCAATGGCGTCAACAGCCAGTTGGCCGGCCATGCCGAATAGTTCGCCGCTATGCAGCAACCACATGGTGCGAAAGGCGGTGGTTTGCTTCTTGTAGCCGGCTGGAGCTGGCAGCTGCACACGCTCGAATGTGTGGTATGGAGGCAGAGACATATATATGAACGAGCGACTCAGAGCAATGAGCGTGTCGCCCTGCAGGGCAATGTCCGACAACTTGTCTCCAGGCTCTATGCTTATAGGCAGGCTGTGCCACTTGCCATGAGCGCCGAACCGATACAGGCCTACGGTGGATGCGGCAAAGAGAGGTATGTCGCAATGCGATGTGATGGTGTCTGCGTCTGCTTCGGCCACCACATTCCTTATTTGTCGCCAGTCGGCTCCCTCTGGCAGTCCTTCGTTGAAATCATCGAAGATAGAGCCTGTTGAATCTGTTATCCAAATACCGTTGTTGCCGTACAGCAATACGTGGTCTCTCACTTTGGTAGTGCCGCGTAGCAGTCCTCCATTCCAGTCCTTATACTCATAGCGTGAAGGCAAGCAAGCTCTGCTTATGTCAATGTCTCTTATGAGCGAGCGGTGGTTGAGCAGAATGCCTGACACGCAAAACATGAGCATGAAAAAGCATACAGCCAGTCCGAACCACTTATGATGTTTTCTCCAATTTTTTTTCTTCATATAATGAATGTCTTTATGATGATATTTTTGCAGGTGCAAAGGTACAGCATTTATTCATAAACTGCAATACTCAAAAATGAGGATTGGCATATATATAAGCTTTTCTATAAGTCAATAGTTCATTCAAAAAGAAGAAATGTATGGCTCAAGATATAGAGCGCCGAATATATGAATATCCATGGATGCATGCTTAGAAGTGTGGCCAATTATGAGCACCAGCTTATAAAATAATTATGAATACCTGCTTAATCACAATTATATTGACTATCTTTGCATTAACTTTATACTAATTGACAACATATTAACATGGATACACATACTATTGACAAACTGCTGGCGTTTCTTGATGCCTCCCCTGTGAACTTTCTTGCAGTCAGAAATTGTGCTGACATTCTCGACAAAGCAGGCTTCAGCCGCATAGACCCATGCATGCCTATTGGCAAAGTGAAGGCAGGCGACAAACTTTACGCCACAAAAAATGATTCGTCAATCTACGCTTTCCAGATAGGCAACAAACCAATGGACGAGACAGGCTTCCGCATGATTTGCGCTCATGCCGACTCTCCCACTTTCCGCATCAAGCCAAATGCAGAAATCAATTGCGAGGGAGGTCTGGTGAAACTCAACACAGAGGTCTATGGAGGACCTATCATGTCGACATGGTTTGACCGCCCGCTCACATTGGCTGGCAGAGTCGTGGTGAGAGGTGCTGACATCATGCATCCAGACACTCTTCTTCTCCATGTGAAGCGTCCGCTCATGCAAATAAGCAATCTGGCCATACATTTCAACCGTGAGGTGAACGATGGCGTGAAGCTGAGCAAACAGAAGGATATGCAGCCCATACTTGGCATCGTCAATGGAGTGTGCGAGAAAGGCAACATGCTCATCAATCTCATTTGTGACGAACTGCATGTGAAAGCAGACGATATACTTGATTTCGACATATATCTCGCAGATGCCGCACCTGCTTGTCTTTTCGGCATGCATAATGAGTTTGTGTCGTCAGGACGCCTTGATGACCTGTCAATGTGCTTTGCAGGTCTGGAGGCACTTGTATCTTCGCCTCAGACAGACACCACAAAAGTGCTTGCCATCTTCGATAATGAGGAAACTGGTTCGCAGACCAAGCAAGGTGCGGGCAGTCCGTTCCTCGCTTCCATGCTGCGAAGGCTGGTTATGGCTCAAGGTGGAAATGAGGAATCCTTCCTGCAGGCTGTTGAGCGCGCTTTCATGGTGTCGGCCGATAATGCCCATGCTTGGCACCCTAACTATAACGAGAAATATGACCCTACTAACCATCCTGTGCTTGGTGGCGGACCTGTCATCAAGTTTAATGCAGCGCAGAAGTATGCGAGCGATGCTGTGTCGGCCGCAGTCTTTGCGGATGTGTGCAAGGAGGCAGGGGTGCCATGCCAGCGCTTTGTCAACCACAGTGATGTGGCTGGTGGAAGCACATTGGGCAATATCCTCGCTTCATCGCTTCCTGTGAGAGGTGTGGATATGGGTAATGCCATACTTGCCATGCACAGTTGCCGTGAGACAGGAAGCGTGGCCGACCATGAGTATTGCGTGATGGCATTCACAAGGTTTTTCTGTTAAGCAGGTATTCATGATTATTTGAAAATAAGATAGCTTCACACCTTGGTTTTATAAAGTAATTTTGAATATCCACTTTCCTACGTAATGATATATATGCACGCATCAAGCAAAATGGCATTGTTCCTATGCTTATGTTTCTGTTGCCTCTGTTCCGTTGTGGCACAGACTCCTGACAGTCTCGGACGCATACGCTATAAGTACGACTTTATTGTGCCTGACAACGGCAACTTCGTGGCTGCCATCAAGGCTGCCAACAACCGCACAGACAAGAACAAGCGATTCCGCATCTTCATCAAGTCGAGCATGTACCGCATCAAGGGCGAGGGCAATCCCATCAAGATAACAGAGAATGGCAAAGAACTGATTATCCCAAGTCCGATGACTGTGCTCACAGCTCCCAACACGAGCATATGCGGCGAGGGCTTCAAGCATACCCAGATTGAGTCGATGCCCATGCACGAGGGCATCAGCTGCACATCGACGCTGTTTCTCAAAGGAGCCGACAGCACGTATATACAGGATATAGAATTATGGTCCAACTACCGCAACGACCTCAATGCTTTCGCCAACCGTGCCGTGGCTCTCAACGAGAAGAACTGCAAGGGAAACATCTTCAAAAATCTCTCGCTCATGAGCACGCAGGACACCTATTACACCAACGATGGAGGCACCACTTATCTGGAGGACTGCACTATCAAAGGCACTGTCGACTTCATCTGCGGTGGAGGTACGATATATTTCAACCGATGCAACATCGAACTGCGTTCTCGTGGCGATGCGGGTAAGCGTGATGTGATATGCGCTCCAGCCACAGAGGCATTCAGACAATATGGATATGTGTTCAACAGTTGCCGCATCTATGGCGATTCAGCACAGAATAACCGCTTCATGCTTGGCCGCCCATGGAAGAATGCTCCTCAGGCTGTGTTTCTTGGCACGGTGATGACGATGCGGCCCGACAGCACAGGGTGGACTGAGATGCATGGCACGCTGCCGCGTCTGTTCGCTGAATATGAGAGCATGGATGATGATTTTCAGATTCTCTCCACATCTGCCAGACGAAAGCAATACAGGGATAAGAACAACATAAGCACTACTGTTCTCTTCAATACGCTTCTATCCGATGATGAGGCTGATAAGTATGATATTGACAAGGTGTTTCCTGGATGGCATCCCGATGTGAGATCCCAGCTCATAGATCCTCCATTAGTGCAGATAAAAGGAAAAGGAAGCATCTATTGGGACGATGTGCCTGATGCATGCCTCTATGCTGTGTGCAAGAATCGCGATGTGGTGGCTTTCACTACCGTACCTCACTATAATGTGCCACGTGGCACAGCAGAAGGGTCTTGCTACTCGATACGTTGCGCCAACTTCTATGGAGGACTGGGCGATAGCAGCAATGAGGTGGTTTATCCTAATAGATGACATTGTGTATTCATGTCATATATATATAATATTTGAAGGCACAATGATATTCCAATAGGTTTGTACAGCCAAAACATAATAACTGAATTTTGTAGTCAAGGAAACAAATAATTATGAACACCTACTTATAAAATAATTTTGAACACATACTTATTATATTGTATTGCTGTCTGGTAAACTTTTTGAGCACAAAAGGTTTACTGGACAGTAATCGTTTTTTTTTAACATTTATTAAATGTGAAGATTCGGGGTGTAACTATTCAGCGGTAGGTGCACGACGAATCGTCAAACCT
>OQWI01000155.1_pt1 | contig 32832 bp, 20 predicted proteins | sample 1691551 | NCBI WGS metagenome assembly OQWI01 (sample SAMN03418259, study PRJEB22391) | human gut metagenome | biome: human-gut; feature: organic feature; material: feces | host: Homo sapiens | place: Tanzania | collected 2013-01
GTCTGGCTTTAGCGACCGTGTTGGCGAACATGCAAGCAACGGTCGTGACGTAGGTGTACAGATTCAAGGCGACTTCCTAAAGAATAACGCAGGACGCAACCTTGTACACTATCAGGTAGGTGTATTCAATGGACAAGGTACAAACCAGAAGGATGTAGACCAGCGCAAGGATATTATCGGTGGCGCATGGGTTATGCCTATAAAGGGATTGCGTATTGGTGCATTTGGATGGACAGGCTCGTATGCACGCAAGGGTACATGGACTGAGGTTGACGCCAATGGCAATACACATGACAAGAGTGGTGTGCGCTCTGTATCAAAAAACCGATATGCCTTTAGTGCCGAATATGCTGCAAACGACTGGACAGTACGCTCTGAATATATCCATAGCCAGGGTTATGGTTTCAAGCAATCAATGTCAAGTGGCAAGGAGACCGACTGCAACATAAACTATGCAGCAGGCGACAAGGCCGATGGCTTCTATGCTCTTATGATTGCTCCGGTTGTATCGAAGAAGTTGTATGCCAAGGCTCGTTACGACATATATCGTCCACGTGCCGAATGGTCTACATCTAAGACCAACTACGAGATTGGTGCCAACTACTGGATTGGCAAGTCGATAATGATTGGTGCCGAGTATGTGCGTGTAAACGACCGCAGCTTGAAGAAGCACGACTATAATATGGTGGATGTAGAACTTGACGTAAAGTTCTAAAAGGGTTTCCAACAGACTTAAAGAAACAGAAAAAGGAGTTAGACTCTTCATTTTTTATGGGGGGGGGAAAAAATCAAAATTTTCTCCTTCTCCTTTTTTTATGATATAATAAAGCGGAGAAAACCTATTTAAAGACTATATTTATAAAACCTATTAACAAAATTATTAATTAAACTGAAATGAATAAGTTAATTAATCACTCTTCGAGCAAAGCTCATCATAAGGATGACGCTGACATTTTTCGTGAGCAAAGCCTACGTGCCATACGCCGTCGCAAGCTATGGTCTAAATACCTGTTCTGGGGATTGACCATCTTTGCAATTGCATTGGCATTATTTGCAATTTATATATGTGTATTTGGTGTTTAACACCTATTATAAATGAAGCGTTAACACACAAAACATCAACAAAAAACTCGTTGCATATCCATGTTTGGATATACAACGAGTTTTTTTATGTAATATTCCTAATGCTTAACTCTTGAAATACATACATTTATAATTGATTGAAAACAATATTCAGTTTCTTAGCGTAACCTAAATTTTACTTTATCTTGTTTTGCGGGTCTTGTATAAGAATAAACATAATAATATATGATGTATCTCGAAAAACAAACAATTATCAATAGAGGATCTGTCTTTGTGTTTGGTTTGACGTTTGCTTTTAGTGCGCAAGCGCAATCTAATGACAAGAGTGTAGTGGACATAATAGAGAGTCAAATGATATGGGTAGAAGGCGGAACATTCATGATGGGACAAACAGTTGTGGATTCCAATGAATCGACCAACAAAAGTGCGGCAAGAGTAGAAGGACAAACTCCAGACGACGACTCCCCACATGTAGATGAGCTTCCTGCCCATAGTGTAACGTTAGATGGTTTCTACATCAGTTGTTACGAAACTACGCAGCTAGTATGGGAGGCTGTAATGGGATCGAATCCGAGTTTTTTCCCTGGTGCCAATCAGCCGGTTGAAAGTGTCAGCTGGAATATGGTGCAGACATTCATCAATAAACTTAATAATACATACCACACAAATTATCGTCTCCCAACCGAAGCCGAATGGGAGTTTGCAACAAGAGGCGGCAATAAAAGCAAGGGATATAGATATAGTGGTAGCGATGTCGTCGACGATGTGGCATGGTTCAGCAACGACGAATTAGAGCATCCGCAGCCAGTAGGCGGCAAGACACCTAATGAACTTGGACTATATGATATGTCGGGAAATATATTCGAGTGGGTTAACGATTGGTATGGCAAATATTCATCCAAGCCACAAGTCAACCCTAAAGGACCTGATAAAGGTTCCGATCATGTATTGCGTGGCGGCAGCTGGAAGCATAGTTCAAATGGCATGCGTGTGTCCTTCCGTACAAGTATACCAACTACCCGACTTAATAAATGTGGCTTCCGACTTGCCAAAAGTGCATCTATTGCATCAGCTGTGCAGTCGATTAATAATTCTGTTAAGATTCTGTCTATAGCTTACTATACACTTGACGGAATACTGGCGAATAATCCTTCATCACATCATATATATGTAAAGGTTATCCGGAAGGAGGATGGAAGCGTTACTCGTAATATGGTGGTATATTAAGGCAAAACCTTAATGAGCCAAACAATACCCTGTAAACACCCTAATCAAAAACTAAATGACCACGAAAAAACAAAGGCTCTATGCGTAATAATGCTATGCGCAAAAACATGAGAAATGTTTATGAACACTCGCACAATTATAACAACCAAAAGAAATAAAAGAATGAATAATTTATATTACAGACCAAGAAAGAAAAGAGTTTATGATGAAAAAGATGAAGCCGACCTGTTTCGTGAACAAAGCCTACGTGCCATACGCCGTCGCGAACTATGGTCTAAATACCTGTTTTGGGGAATGACCATACTTGCAATTACAGTATTTTCATTTGCTATATACGTTTGCATATTTGAAGTTTAATACTTAAGTATTCATATTCAAAAACATCAATAAAAAAACTCGTTGGATATCCAAGTTTGAGATATCCAACGAGTTTTTTTGTTATATTTCTAATGATTGAATATTGCTTATTAGCTAACCTTGTTAAGCTTCTTGATGATAGAGAAGATGAAGATGGCACTAACGAGGCAGATAGCTGCCAATACGCCCCAGATGATAGGCAACGAAACGTTGGCACCCCAAAGCAAACCAGGAATCATTACGAGCTGGTTGCCGATGGCTGTGGCTGCAAACCAAAGACCCATCATAAGACCGGCATACTTAGGAGGAGCTACCTTGGTGACGAAGCTGATGCCGATAGGCGACAACAAGAGTTCAGCAAAGGTGAGCACAAGGTAGGTAGAGATGAGGAGGTTGGCGCTAACGCGTGCTGGGTCGGCACCCTGCTCGATAGCCTGAGCCTGATCCATAGGAGCAAGCAAGCCCAAAGAACCACCTATCATGATGCAGAAGGCAATAGCGGCAACAAGCATACCAAGACCAATCTTGCGAGGACTTGTAGGCTCTTTGCCCTTGCGATTGAGCCATGAGAACAAGGCTACGCTAACAGGAGTGAGGGCTACAACATAGCAAGGGTTGAACTGCTGGAAGATAGGAGCCTTAACGTCTACTACGCCATCGAGGCTCACGTACTTATAAGCGAGGAATGCAATAGCAGCCAAGATTATCAAGCCCGAAATGCCTCTACCCTTCATGGTCTTGCTCTGAGCAATACCAAACGCACCATAGACGATGAAGATGCAAGCCACGAGGTTGGTAACGTCGAATGCCATAGACTGAAGACCTACGGATGTGGTCTGAGTGTAGTCGCGGGCAAAGAGAGTAAGGGTGTTACCATTCTGATGGAATGCCATCCAGAAGAAGATAACTACGGCAAACACGAGGCAAAGGCAAACGATGCGCTCTTTGGTTTCGCTCTTAGAGAGTTCAGGCACGTTGGCTGCAGCATTATTGCTTCCCTTGTTGTCTTCGCCTGCAAGCACATGGCTATAGGTGCCACGGAAAGCATAATAGATGGCGATAGAAACGATAAGGCTCAAGCAAGCCACGGCAAAGGCATAATGATAAGAGTCAGCCTCAGAAACGCCAAGCGACTGCTGTGCCCATTCCATAATCTTGATGGCTGCTGTTGGAGCAAACATAGCACCAATATTGATAGCCATATAGAAAAGGCTGAAACCGCTATCGCGCTTGTCGGAATATTCAGGAGCGTCGTAGAGTTTACCAACCATTACCTGGAGGTTGCCCTTGAAAAGACCTGTACCGAAGCTAACGAGCAATAGAGCTGCGCCCATGGCGATAACGGCTGTGGTGTTGGCTCCGAGAGGAACAGAAAGCAAAAGATAGCCGATAAACATGATAACGATACCCGATGTTACCATCTTGCCAAAACCAAACTTGTCGGCTGCAGCACCTCCTATAACAGGAAGGAAGTAGACCAACATGAGGAAGGTTGAATAAATACCACTTGCAAGACCTGGTGCGAAACCGAAGTTGGCCTGCAAATACAATAAAAAGACTGCGAGCATGGTATAGTAACCAAATCGCTCTCCTGTGTTGGCTAAAGCCAAGGCCCAAAGACCTTTAGGTTGTCCTTCGAACATAATTTTGTCGTTTAAGATTAGTGATTATTACTGAATTTATTTAATATTCTCGTTTTTAGTTCTCACGATATCGAAGAGATAGGTTAGCTTGACGCTAATGTTGTTGAAATTGCTCGAACCGAAATAGTCGCGCTTAGAGTCGCCATAGATGTTGCCAAGTCCATAATAGTAGCGACCCTCGAGAAGGAAATGCCCCACGCGAGGAATGCTAAACTCAAGACCTGCGCCAGCTGCTATTCCGTAGTCGAACTTGTTTTCGATAGCCATGGTGTCTTGTGCGCAAACGGGGTTCACACGGTCAGTCATGTTGCGGTCGGAGAAATTGAAGTTGGTCTTGGTAGTCTCGCTCAAGCAATAGCCAAACTGCGGACCAAGGTTTACGAAGAAGGCTACGCCCTTGCGTTCCCTACCCCACGCCAAATGCGCCATGACAGGAACCTGGATGTAGTTGATGGTGCGTTGATATTCTTCGGGCAGCCCTGTTGTGGAATTTATCACGGGCTGGTCGTTGACATCAAGAATATCTTCTTTCCATCCCATCTGGCTATAGTTTATTTCGCCATAAACGGAGCAGATGGTATTAAAATATTTCTCACATACATACCTCGCAGACAAACCGGCATTAATGCCTCCTAATTGTGATTGCGACACCTTAGGGGTGAACTTCACGCTCGACATGTTGTAGCCGCCATTTACGCCAAGTGAAAAGTCGTTGCGATGAACGCCTATCTGCGCAAAGGCAAACGAAGGCAACAGCATGAGCATCAAGATATAGGATAATTTCCTCATGAAATTTTTGAATTACCTCTTAATATTAATATGTTATCGATTCCAAGCCTCCATCGAGCATATAATGGATTAGCATGTAGCAACGATTTTGCCATCCGCCCTCCTTTCCGCCTGGTGCAAATGTTCGCTCAAACGAAAGTGGAGTTTGCAAAGGAAACTTGACCTGCTGACTACGATAGCCGCAGAAGTTTTTGCCAAAGTGGCGAATGCCGCGCACGAAGAACTGGCAATGGTCGTAGCCAGTAATGGCGAAGCGTGGTTGCGCATACTGCATAGGTTCGCCAAACCAACGGCTGTATGAGCGCTCAAGGTTGATGGTGTTGGCATTAACCGCATTATAATAGAATGTGGTTGGAATATAAGTATTAAACTTATGGAAGTTTGTAGACTGATACTTAGTGTACATCAGCCACTCAGTATAGCCGAAGAGCGAGATGCTGATGCCAGGCACGTTGGCAACGAGGCCGTTAAGCTTAGCTATAGCCACGTTGAGCTCAGGCGAACGACCGGTATTCAGGACAACGATGTTTGGCTTGGTGCGCGAGAAAGCCTTTAGGAACATCTGCTCGGAATTTTTGAGATTGGTGATGGAATAATCACGCTTGGCAAGTTGCAGTTTGTTGCGCAAAGCGAATGTGAAAGCGCCCTTCTTGCTTGTGCTGTCGTTGCAATCGATGAATACAGGATAATGATTAGGGAAACGCTCCAAGAACGCCTTGACGGCAGCATTATTCTGCTCGTCGGGATTCTGATAAACCTGATAGATATTGGTGTTGTAGCACACGTCGCTACCATATATCGAGAATGGCACCACGAGGCGAATGTCGTGCTGCTTGCAGAAGTCGCCAAGAGGTTTAACCTGATGAGTATACAAAGGTCCGAAGATTACGTCGCAATCGGCAGCACCAGGCTGGCTGAGCAACGCATTCACGTCGCCATCAATAGGCAGATTCCACGCCTTGACGTCGGTAGAAATGCCCTCACGCTTTAGCGAGTCGCACGCCATAAGGATGCCACGATAATATTCTATCATTCTGCGTCCGTCGCCATCTACATTATGCAAAGGCAACATCACGCCAATTCTCACATTCTTGCTCACCTTGGCTGCAGGCTTGGCAGTTTGCGGTTTGGCAGCACTTGGCGATTTGGCGAAAGGAATAAAAATCATGTCGCCTTTTTTGAGTTCATAACCCTCGGTTTTCATCACGGGGTTAGCCTCGATAAGTTCAGGAAGCGTGATGCCATATTTGCGCGAAATGCCAAACAAGGTATCTTTCTTCTTTGCCTTATATACGTCTTGCCATTTATTCACTTGGGCATCGGCTCCAAACACCAAAAATAGAGCTGCCACAAAGAGCAAAAGCCTCGAAATATGTTTCATATCCAATAAATTTGATTTATTCATGTGCAAAAATACAAAAAAAGTGTGGTTTAATCAACTTTATTAGTTATTTTTGCAAGAATATAAGCTACGAATATGAAAAATAGAACGATATTTACATTACTTGCTGCGTTTTGCATGCACTTGGCGGCATGGTCGCAAACCATTCCTACCATAAATCCGCAGTTCACTTATACCGACGACGAGGGACAGGAACAGACTACCACAAGTGCCTCGGAATCGGCTCCGCTCGTTGCCACTTTCACTTCGGGCACAGAAAATGCAGACGGATGGGAAGCTCACTACGAATGGCATTTCTATAAGGACGGAAAGCGAAGCGAGCCTTATTTAATAAGGTATGACGAAACTACAGATTATACCTTTACTCAGGCTGGCACCCATTTCGTTGAGCTCTACGCCATCTTCACACAAGGCACAGATACCGTGGCTTATACCGAGGAGTATTGGACCTCGGAGGGTTCGCCTCTATCAATCTCGATTTCTGAGAGCAAGCTCAATATGCCTAACGCTTTTTCGCCTAATGGCGACGGCATCAACGACATCTATAAAGCCAAAGAGGGCTACCAAAGTATTGTGGAATTCCATGCCTACATCTTCAACCGTTGGGGACAGAAACTCTACGAATGGACTGACCCTGCAGGCGGATGGGACGGCAAATACAAAGGCAAGGATGTGGCGCAAGGCGTGTACTATTGTCTGGTGAAAGCCAAGGGCGCAGACGGCAGAAAATACGACATCAAAACGGATGTGAATCTGCTTAGAGGATATACAGAAAACGGAACCAACAGCAACGAATAGTTCAGGTAGAGAAGAAACAAAGAAAGAGAAGAAACATGGAAAAGATTGAAGTTTTTGGAGCTCGCGTACACAACCTTAAGAATGTTGACGTGGAAATGCCACGCAACTCGCTTACCGTAATCACGGGACTCTCAGGCTCAGGCAAATCTTCGTTGGCTTTCGACACTATCTTTGCCGAAGGACAACGCAGATATATTGAAACTTTCTCTGCCTACGCCCGCAACTTCTTGGGCAACATGCAACGCCCTGATGTTGACAAGATTACGGGCTTGTCGCCTGTTATCAGTATCGAGCAAAAGACCACCAACAAGAATCCTCGTTCTACGGTTGGCACGGTTACGGAAATCTACGACTATCTGCGTTTGCTCTTTGCGCGTGCTGCTGATGCTTATAGCTACGCAAGTGGCGAAAAGATGGTGAAATATACCGAGGAACAGATTGCGCAAACCATTCACGAGGCTTATCTCGACAAGCGCATCTTTATCTTGGCGCCTCTCGTCAGACAACGTAAGGGTCACTATCGCGAACTCTTCGACTCCATGCGTCGCAAGGGCTATCTATATGCAAGGGTGGATGGAAAGATTGAAGACCTGGTAGAGGGAATGAAGGTTGACCGCTACAAGAACCACAATATCGAGGTGGTGATTGACAAGATGCAGGTGAAGGAAGGCGACAACGAGCGACTTGCCAAGACCATTCAGACCGCCCTCAGACAAGGCGAAGGCACCATGATGATTCTGGATAAGGATAGCGGAGAGATTCGCAACTTCTCGAAGAAACTCATGGACCCCGTTACCGGAATTGCTTATGGCGACCCTGCGCCAAACATGTTTTCGTTCAATTCGCCCGAAGGTGCTTGCCCACGATGCAAGGGCTTGGGTGTGGTCAACGAGATTGACATGACCAAGGTGGTGCCTGACGACAAATTGAGCATCCACGAGGGTGCAATTGTTCCTTTAGGAAAATACAAGAACCAACTGATATTCTGGCAGATAGAGGTTATACTCAACAATTATGACTGCACCCTGAAAACTCCTTTCAAGGATATTCCTGCACAAGCCGTCGACGACATCATGTTTGGCTGCATGGAGAAGGTGAGAATACCTAAAGAGAAGGTTCACACGTCGTCTGATTATTTCACCAATTATGATGGCGTGATAAAATATCTGAAGACGATAATAGAAAACGACGAGAGCTCAGCCGGACAGAAATGGGCTGACCAATTCTTGGCGATGACGGAATGTCCGGAATGTCACGGCATGAGACTGAAGAAGGAGTCGTTGGCTTACAAACTTTGGGACAGCAACATAGCCGAAGTTGCCAACCTCGACCTCATAGCGTTGAAGGAATGGCTCGTGGCGTTGCCTGAGCATATTTCTGAAACTCAACGCAAGATAGGAAGCGAGATTCTGAAAGAGTTGACCACGAGGGTTGACTTCTTGCTCGAAGTGGGTCTCGACTATTTAGCGCTCAACCGCCAAAGCGCTACCCTTTCGGGTGGAGAGAGCCAAAGAATCCGTCTTGCCACTCAGATTGGCTCGCAACTCGTCAACGTGCTATACATACTCGACGAGCCAAGTATCGGACTTCATCAACGCGACAACTGCCGACTGATAGACAGCCTAAAGCAGCTTCGTGATCTTGGCAACACGGTATTGGTGGTGGAACACGACCGCGACATGATGTTGGCTGCCGACTATATCGTCGACATCGGTCCGAAGGCTGGACGCAAGGGGGGCGAAGTGGTGTTTCAAGGCACTCCGCAAGAGATGCTTCGCCAGCACACGCTCACGGCTCAATATCTGAACAACGAGATGAAGATTGAGGTGCCGAAGGAGCGACGCAAGGGCAACGGCAAGAGCATCATCATTCGTGGCGCAAGGGGCAACAACCTAAAGAATATCGACGTGGAATTTCCTCTCGGCAAGCTGATTGTGGTGACGGGAGTTTCGGGCTCGGGCAAGTCGACCCTCATCAACGAAACCCTGCAGCCTATCCTTAGCCAACATTTCTATCGTTCGCTCAAGAAGCCGATGGCTTACGACAGCATTGAGGGATTGGACAATATAGATAAGGTGGTGAACGTAGACCAAAGTCCGCTCGGCAGAACTCCACGAAGCAATCCTGCCACATATACAGGCGTGTTCTCCGACATTCGCAGCCTCTTCGTAGGTCTGCCCGAAGCTCAGATTCGTGGCTACAAGCCTGGTCGTTTCTCGTTTAATGTGAAGGGCGGACGATGCGAGGCTTGTGGCGGAAATGGCTACAAGACCATAGAGATGAACTTCCTGCCCGACGTGATGGTGCCTTGCGAGGTTTGCCAGGGCAAGCGCTACAATCGCGAAACTCTCGAAGTGAGATACAAGGGAAAATCTATTGCCGACGTGCTCGACATGACGATAAATCAGGCGGTAGAGTTCTTCCAGGCTGTACCTGCAATATTGCAGAAGATTTCAGCCCTTCAGCAGGTAGGATTGGGCTACATCAAGCTCGGACAGTCGTCGACTACCCTCTCGGGAGGCGAAAGCCAACGTGTGAAACTGGCTACAGAACTGGCTAAGCGCGACACGGGCAAGACTCTCTACATCCTCGACGAGCCTACTACTGGTCTGCATTTCGAAGACATTCGCATTCTGATGGATGTTATTCAGAAGCTCGTGGATAAGGGCAATACCGTAATCATTATCGAGCACAACCTCGACGTCATAAAACTTGCCGACCACATCATCGACATCGGTCCTGAGGGCGGAAGAGGTGGCGGACAGGTGCTCGCAACCGGAACGCCAGAAGAAGTAGCAAAGTCGAAGAAAGGCTACACGCCACGATTCCTGAAAGAAGAATTGGAAAGGAAATAACTCATAAAACATAAAAAGCCGAAGAATTAACTAACAAAATAATTAATCATGATGAATTACAGAAATCTATTGTCTTTTAGCTTTTTGCTGCTTGCCCTCACAGCTTGGGCGCAGCCAAATGGCACGGGCAACTATTATCAAGATGCCAACGGAAAGAAAGGTAAGAGCTTGAAAACAGCTTTGTTTGGCATTATCAAGAGCCCAAATGTTGTATCATACAAAGGTCTTTGGGATGCTTACAAGAAGACCGACCTTCGCTCAGATGGCAAGATTTGGGACATGTATTCCGACATTACCAACTTCGACCCAGACAAAGGTCATGCTGGCAACTACTCGAAAGAAGGCGACATGTACAATCGCGAACACTCGTTCCCTAAGAGCTGGTTTAACGATGCTAAGCCTATGTATTCGGATATTGTACATGTGGTTCCTGCCGATGGCTATGTGAATAATCGTCGTAGCAACTTGCCTTTTGGCGAGACTGATGGCGACGTATTTAAATCCCATGGCAGCTTCAGCAAGGTTGGTGCTTGCTCGCTTCCTGGATATTCAGGAAAAGTTTTCGAGCCTAACGACGAATATAAGGGCGACTTTGCCCGAATCTATTTCTACATGGCTACATGCTACGAGGATAAGATTTCGTCGTGGAGTAGCGACATGCTTTCTCACAACTCTTATCCTGCTTACAAGCAATGGGTTATCGACATGTTGCTTCGTTGGGCAAAGAACGACCCTGTGAGCAAGAAGGAGATAGACCGCAATAATGCCGTTCAGCGTGTGCAGGGCAACCGCAATCCTTTTGTCGACTATCCAGGACTTGAGCAGTATATTTGGGGCAACATGACGGATGTGGCTTTCTCGTACGACAACTACGACTCCAACATTCCTGACATTCCAACTCCTGACCCTAACCCAGATCCTAATCCTAATCCTGACCCTAATCCTGATCCAAACCCAGACCCAAATCCTGAACCTAATCCGGACCCAACTCCAACTCCTGAACCTTCTGAGGGCGAGCAGGTTTACACTCTCGTAGCTTCGGCTGCCGACCTCGCTCCTGACACATATTATCTGTTGGTTAGAGAGAATGAGAATGGCAACGATACCAAACTAAAGAGCGTGGCTCTATCCGACATGCTGTCTACAGGCAAGGCTTTCGGCTATGCTAACGTTACGGTAACCAACAATACTATCGTTACAAAGGTTAACGAAGAGAAATGTCCTCACGAGCTCTATATTGCAAAGGCTGACGATACTTACACCTTGTGCGACGTGAAAATCAAGAAGTATCTCTCGTTGACTTCTTCTGATAATGCGCTTGGTGCAAACGAAACCGTTACTGGCGATGGCGAAAAGTGGACCATCACTTTCAACGAGAACAACGCTATTATAGCAAACAAGAAGATTCAGGAACGTACCATCCGCTACAACGCAGGTAGTCCTCGCTTTGCTTGCTACAAGGGTTCTCAGCAGCCTGTGCAGCTCTACAAAAAGGTTGTTGCCAACAGCATCAAGAACACTAAGGTTTCTGCCAAGGCAAACAACGTGGTCTACTCTATCGACGGTCGCAGAATCATGAAGATTGGCGATGGCGACAACCCTTACAGAATACTTCCAAAGGGAATGTATATAATAGGTGGACGCAAGGTTGTTGTTGGAAATTAATCCGCATGCAGGAAATTAATCCTGCTTGACAGAAAAAAATCTAAGAAGATAAACAAAGAGTTTAATGTCTAATCACATAAACTTTCGCAAACTATTGGCAATAGGCTTTATAGCACTCTTTTCGTGCTATAAAGCCTTTGGCATGCGTACCGACTCGTTGATGTTGGAACGCATGTTTCGTTATGCAAAAGCCATACAAGACAAACAAAGCTCTATCAACCACAACTACAACTACACACGCTTTAGCCTCGACATAGAAAGGAAAAACTTCACTCTGCTAACCATTCCTTCGATGTATGCCGTGGCACGAACCGGACAACGCACATTTATCGACGAAACCTACAACCGCATTTCGGGCTACGGAACCGACACCATGCAGACTCACACCATGCTTCGAGCTACCACGATTCCGCATCGAAGCGTAACCATGGAAAATGTGCTGAAATATCTCACCCCGAAGATTTATCAGGAGACGATAATCGAAAACTACCTCATCTCTCCTTTCGCAAGGATAAACAAGCGATTCTATAAATATAGAGTCACTTTCTACAACGGCAACAAGGTGGCTAACGTCACCTTCACTCCTCGACGCAACAACACCCAACTTGTGAGTGGCTACGCCATCGTGGACTACTATACCGGTCGCATCATAAAATGCTATATAGCAGGCGAATACGACATGGTGGACTTCGGAATGAATCTCACCATGGGCGACGAATATCGCAACTCTCTGCTGCCCACAAAGGTTGACCTAACCACACAATTCTCGTTTGTGGGCAACAGGATAAAAGGAAAGTATGTTTCCTACTACGACCGACCAAAGAAAGACAGCATCACCAAAGCCGACAATATCGTAAACCTGCGCCCCGACCATCTCTCGCCTTACGAGCAAGGGATGATAGATTCATATAAAGAAAAGAATAGCAAACCCGACTCTACGAAGCATAAGAGCAGCTCAAAATTTTGGGACGCCATCTCCGACCATACTCTCAACAGAATCAGGCAAAACTTTGGCTCCAAAGGCTACGTCAGGGTAAACCCCATTCTAAACCCTCTTTACCTTGGCTACAGCCAGCGTCGCGGCATTACTTACAAGTTCGACGTCATGGGAACCTATATGTTTTCGGAAAATAGCGAGCTCTCGGCAAGGGTGAAAGCTGGTTACACGTTTAAGCTGAAACAGCTATTGATGAACATTCCTATCACGTGGTATTTCGACAAGAACAGAAATGGATACACTCGTATCGAATTGGGTAATGGCAACCACGTGGGCAACTCGATGCTTGCCCGACACCTGATGGAGATAATGCCCGATTCGGCTATTGTTTCGAATACTAACAACTTGAACGATTTCCACAACAACTATATGAAGATGTACGCCAACATCGACTTCAACGAGTATTTCGGACTCTTGGGCGGTCTCACCATGCACTATCGTAAGGCTGTGGATGTGGAAGCGTATAAGAAACTGAACCAACGCTACACTTATCATTCGTCGGCTCCGATGTTGGAACTCAGGTTGCGACCTTTGGCGTGGCAGGGTCCTGTAATCACGGTCGACTACGAGCGAAGCATCAAGGGACTACTCAACTCCAACATCAACTACGAGCGTTGGGAGCTGAATAGCGAGTATATTTATCGACTCAACAAACTGCAGAATTTCCATTTCAAGTTTGGCACGGGATTCTATACCACCAAAGACAAAAACGGATATTTCCTCGACTTCGAGAACTTCCGCGATAATATAGTGCCTGGAGGATGGAACGACGATTGGAGTGGCGAATTTGAATTGCTGCACCAAGAAACCTACAATCAGTCCGACTACTACATTCGCGCCAACATGAGCTACGAGAGTCCGCTATTGATACTCAGCTGGTTGCCGTATGTGGGCAAATATATGGAGATGGAGCGCATCAACGTGAGCACTCTCGACGTCAAGGGCATTCATCCTTATATCGAAGCCGGCTACAGCTTCACCACTCGTTGGTTCTCGTTTGGCATGTTTGCCTCGATGAAGCAATGGGAGTTTGATGGCGTGGGCGTGAAATGGGGATTCGAACTGTTTAGAAAATGGTAAAAACATCTTAGAAACTGGAAAAACAACATCATGGACAACATATTGACCGTTTACAGCGCAAGTGCTGGTAGTGGCAAGACGTTTACCCTTGCCGTGAAATATATAGAGCTGCTGATAGAGCAACCCGAAAACTATAGAAAAATTCTCGCCGTAACTTTCACCAACAAGGCTACCGACGAGATGAAGTTGCGTATTCTGAGCCAACTCTACGGTTTGGCTCATTCCCTACCCGACTCTCAGGCTTATGCCGACAAGATAAAGGAAGACTTCCACGAGGCGAAAAAGCCCATCTCTGACGAGCTGATAAAGCGGAATGCGGGCAAGGCGCTCCACTATCTGCTCCACAACTACAATTATTTCCGCATTCAAACCATCGATGCTTTCTTCCAACAGGTTACTCGCAACATGGCTCGCGAGCTAAACCTCAACGCCAATTTCAAGCTCTCGCTCAACGATAGTCAGATTGAGGAGAATGCCGTAGACGAGATGATTGAACAGCTCACGCCAAAGAGCAGCGTGATGAAGTGGATATTGGACTACATCAACGAAAACATCTCGGAAGACAAAAGCTGGAATGTCATCAACTCGATAAAGAATTTCGGACTTACCATCTTTTCCGACATCTACAAGGCTCACGAAGAGGAGCTTAACGAGGTGTTCCAACAGCCCGATTTCTTCAAGAATTTCGACAGCCTTATGCGTGGCATCATGAAGCAGGCTGAAGACGAATATCGCAAGGTCTACGACGACTATCAGGCGCTTATGCAGGCCAACGGAGTTAGCTTTGCCGACTTCAAGAGTGGCAAGAGTGGCGCTTGCGGATATTTCGAGAAGTTTGCCAACGGCATCAAGGCGATGGCGGGCGTCGACGACGACAAGCATTTCAACAAAACGGCTCAAAAGGCTACCGAAGACGTAGGCGCTTGGGTTAAGAAGGGCGACTTAGGGACGAGTCTTGAACAGGTGGCGATAAAGTTGATGCAGATGCTCAACGAAACCGAGGCTAAGCGCAAGGACTTGTTGAGCAGCTACAAATCGGCTTCCAACACCATTCGCCACATCAGCAAGTTGCGCCTTCTTGGTTCTATCAAGGACAAGGTTGACGAGGTGAACGCCTTGGCTAACAGATTTCCGCTTAGCGCCACTCAGGCTTTGCTCAACACGATGATTGGCACGAGCGACGCTCCCTTCGTCTACGAGAAGATAGGCACGCAGATAAGCCACATCATGATCGACGAGTTCCAGGACACGAGCCTTGCTCAATGGCACAATTTCAAAGTGCTGTTGGAGGATTGTATGTCGCAAAATTCTGCCTGCCTCATAGTGGGCGACGTTAAGCAGAGCATCTATCGTTGGCGTTCGAGCGACTGGCGACTGCTCAACAACATAAGCCAGGAGTTTCCGGGCTACAACATAGAGCCTACGCCGCTCGATACCAACTATCGTTCGGAGGCTAACATCGTGAAGTTCAACAACGCTTTCTTCGAGACTGCAGCCAAGGAGGAGTTCAAGGATTTTGCCAACAACGAAAGTAACGTAGACAAAATCTACGCAGAGGAGGCTGTGTGCCAAAAGATTCATCCTAAAAAGGCAGACAAGGCTCACAAGGGTTTGGTTCGCGTAACCTTGCTTCCTATCGACGACTACGAGAGCGTGACCATGCAGCTCATAGCCGACCAAATAAGCATGCTCTTGCAAAAGGGCGTACGGCAAAGCGACATCGCCATCCTCACGCGTACCAATAAGCACATCGCTTCTATCGGAGCTTACTTGATGGAAGAATTGCCTGAGGTTACATTAGTTTCTGACGAGGCTTTCGTTCTCGAGGCTTCGCTTGCTGTAAGAACCATCATCACAGCCATGCGAGTGATGGCAAACGATGCCGACGAACTGTCGAAAGCCACTCTCGCCCGCTATTCGCAACTGCTTAGTGGCAACGCAGATGCTGCTACGGCTATTCTCAACGCTTCTGCCAACTTCGATGCCTTGTTGCCTGCAGCATTCAACAAGGAGGCGAGAGCGCTCTTGGCGCAGAAACCTACTTACGAATTGGCTGAAACCATCTGCAACATTTTCCGTCTCGACAAACTGAAAAACGAGACTGCTTATCTCTGCAAATTCTTCGACACTTTGGCTTCGTTTCTTGCCGACACGCCTGCCACAATAGGCGACGTAATCAACGAATGGGACGAGAATATGCACAAGAAGGCTATCGAGAGCGACAAGGTGGAGGGCGTTAGATTGCTCACCATTCATAAGAGTAAGGGACTGGAGTTTGACAACGTGATAATCCCGTTCTGCGACTGGAAAATGGAGCAGGCCGCTACGCTTTGGGCTTCGCCTAAGGAGAGTCCTTACAATAAGTTGCCGCTTGTGCCGTTGGAGTTTAGCAAAACCAAGCTCTCAGGCACCATCTACGAGGCTGACTACAACGAGGAGCACATGCAGAATATGGTCGACAACATGAACTTGCTGTATGTGGCTTTCACTCGTGCCGGAAAGAATCTCTTCGTCTCGTGCAAAGATGCCAACCGCAAGGGCTCACGAACTTCGGGCACTCGTGCCACCATCGTGGCTTCTACGCTCAACGCCCTTGCCAACTCTGAAAAATTCAAGGGGTGCACCATGGCTGAAAGCGAAGACGCTACGGTTTTCAACTATGGCGAACTCTACGTCAAGGAGCCTAAAGCCAAGGAAGCAACTGCAGAAAACAACAAGGCTGAAACCAACGTTTTCACACCCGAGATAACGCCTCTGTCGCTCAATCTCGACAACTATTCATACAAGCAAGCCGACGTAGACTTCCGACAGAGCAACAAGAGTCGGGAGTTTGTGGCTGCCGACGACGAGGGTACCGACGAGGAGCAAGAGGCTTACATCAAAACGGGCACCATTCTTCATCGCATATTCTCTACCATCGAGACTTCTGCCGACATCAATAAGGCGCTAACCCTATTGGAGCAAGAGGGCGAACTATACTCGTCTACCACATCCAAGGAGAAGCTCATGGAGATGCTCCACAAACGATTGGAGAGCAAGAAGGTGAAGGAGTGGTTTTCGCCAGGATGGCAGATTTTCAACGAGTGTGCAATATTAGACCTCGACCCAACCACGGGCAAGGTGATTAATCGTCGCCCCGACCGAGTGATGATGAATGGCAAGGAAACCATCGTTGTCGACTTCAAATTTGCTGCGCCCAACATCGACCACCAACGCCAGGTGGCGCAATACATGCATTTGCTCTCAAGCATGGGCTACTCTAACGTGAAGGGCTATCTATGGTATGTTTACACTAACAAAATCGAGGAGGTCAACGCATAATGACAAACAATAAATCATTCCTTGAGTCTTTGGCTCAAGACATCATAAATCGTTTCGGCACCGAACTTGCCGACGTGGCTGTGGTTTTCCCTAACAAGCGTGCTTCGCTGTTCCTCAACAAGCATTTGGCGCAAATAGCCAAAAAGCCTATCTGGAGCCCTGCCTACATCACTATTAGCGACTTGTTTCGCAAGCATTCAGAGCTTGAGGTGGCTGACAGCATAGAATTGGTGTGCCGTCTCTACTCCACCTACTGCCAACATGTGCCTGCAGGGGCTAATGCTGCAGCCAACAGTCTCGACCATTTCTATGGCTGGGGCGAACTGCTGCTTGCCGATTTCGACGATATTGACAAGAATCTTGGTAATGCCGAGAAGATTTTCTCCGACCTTGGCAATTATCAAGACCTCACCACGGCTCCTGCCGACATGCTGAGCGAGGAACAGATGGCTCAGCTAAAGCGCCTGTTTGGATATTTTGCCGAGACTCAGAGTGAGCTAAAGCGTCGCTTCAACGAGCTTTGGGGCAAGCTGCTCGACATCTATACCGACTACCGTCAGCAGCTACGCCAAGCGGGCTTGGCTTACGAGGGAATGCTCTATCGCGATGTGGCTGAACAGCCCGTGATAGACTTCAAATACAAGCACTATATTTTCGTTGGTTTCAACATGATGCAGCTGGTGGAACAGCAGCTCTTCACACGACTGAAAAACGAGGGCAAGGCAACCTTCTATTGGGACTTCGACCACTATTATATAGACGCCAAAAATCATCTGCCTAAGGGCGAAGCTGGCGTGTATATTTCGAAGTATCTAACCGACTTCCCTAATGCTTTAGACAACCTCGACGAGGCTGTTTACAGCAATATTTCTCAACCAAAAGATATTACATTTCTTAGTGCACAGACCGAGAATATTCAGGCTCGCTACATCAAGCAATGGCTTGCCGAAAAACATCGTGCCGACGATAGCGAGCGCACAGCAATAGTGTTGGCAGACGAGAAACTGCTGCCTACCGTGGTAAACAATCTGCCGTCGGGCTTGATGATCAACATCACCACGGGCTATCCGCTCTCGCTCTCGCCAGCTGCTTCGATGCTCAACTTGCTGCTCACTCTTCGTGCCGACTTGCTCTCTACTAATGGCAAATCGTTTCGCCTGAAAACGGTCAACAAGTTGCTCGTCCACCCCTACTCGGCTTTCATCAGCCCGAAGGTTTTGGAGCTGAAAGAGCAGTTGATAAAAGACAGAAATTACTTCCCTACGAGTCGCGACTTGTCGGTCGACGAGGGTTTGTCGCTTCTCTTTGCTCAGCCTGCCGACGCCTCCGACACAGCCGAAACCATGGAATGGGTGGCTAAGGTTTTGGAATATACGGGCAAGCATAGTAGCGACTACGAGGATGCTTTCTTCCAGGAGTCGTTGTTCCGCACCTACACTTTAGTCAATCGCATAAACCTATTGATTACTAAAGATATACTACAAATACATCTACAAACACTTGAACGACTCGTTGCCCAGATTGTTGGCGCCACGAGTGTGCCTTTCCATGGCGAACCTGCCGAGGGAATACAGGTGATGGGAGTGTTGGAAACAAGAAACCTGGACTTCGACCATGTGCTTTTCCTTTCGTGCAACGAGGGCAACATGCCTAAGGGTGTCAACGACTCGTCGTTCATTCCTTACTCCATTCGCAAGTTTCATGGGCTCACCACCATCGACAACAAGATTGCCATCTACGCCTATTATTTCTATCGCCTGATGCAAAGGGCTTCCGACATTTCGTTGGCTTACAACACCACAACCGAAGGCACTCACACCTCGGAGATGAGCCGATTCATGCTTCAGCTCATGGTGGAAAGTGGTCACGACATCAAGCGCAAAAGCATCATGGCGCAGCAGTCGCCAGCCAAAACTTTGCAACACGAAGTGGCGAAAGACGACAAGGTGATGGAGAAAATGCTCACACCAAAAGAGGGCAAAGAAACCATCAGCATCTCGCCTTCGGCTATCGGAGTTTACCTCACTTGTCAGCTGAAATATTATTACATGCACGTGGTGGGTCTTCGCGAAAACGACGAGACCGACGACGACGATATTGATGCCCGAATATTCGGAAATATATTCCATGCTGCAGCCGATTTCCTGTACAAAGATTATAAGGGACGGGTGTTGCAAAAGTCTGACTTTGGCAACCTCAGAAAGCACATCGACAATTGCGTGGAGAAAGCCTTCGTGAGTGTGCTCTACGAGAAGGATCCTGAGACCACTCGTCTGGGCAAGCTCAACGGTCTGCAGGAGATAAATTCCATGGTTATAAAGAAGTATCTGGGCAAGCTCATCGAGGCTGACGCCAAGCAGGCTCCAATCACCATCATCGACACGGAGAAATGGGTGGAAAAGATGCACAACATCAACGTTGGTGGCAAAACCATCAAATGCAAGGTTGGTGGCATCATCGACCGCATAGACCGCATAGAAAACTCAGACACCATTCGCATCGTGGACTACAAAACGGGGCGTTATCCTGCTTATTGGCCAACGTCTGTAGACGACATCTTCGACCCTGCAAAAAACAAGGATATTCCTGCCAACTACTACATCCAGACGATGCTCTATTCTACCATCGTCAAGGATAAGGTAGAGGACAAGAAGGTGAGCCCGGCATTGCTGTATATTCAGAAAATGTCGGCCGACGACTACGACCCTATTCTGCAAATCGACAAGAAGCCTATTGCCGACATCGCAGATTATCGCGACCAGTATGTGGAGCAGCTCGACAATCTCTTTGCCGAAATCTTCGACCCCGCCACTCCTTTCGCCCCTACTGCCGACACCACCCGATGCGAACATTGCGCCTTTGCCAACCTGTGCAAATAAAATTGGCACACACTTTGCACATATATTATAAAAAAGGTATAACTTTGTACCCGAAACACAACAGAAAATACAAATATATGACAAGTCAGTTTTCGCCCAAAGTATCGGAAATTCTCGTGTTTAGCCGCGAAGAAGCCACACGATTAGCAAGCCGCTCGGTTGGTCCTGAGCATTTGCTACTTGGCATAATGCGCGATAAACAAGGAGACATAAACCATATTTTCAGCAGAATGTCGATAAACATGGATAACATAAAACACGAACTCGAAGACAAAGTTCGTGAAGACGACATTACTCAACCAATATCAACATCCGAGCTGGTGCTCAACGACCAAGCCAACAAACTATTGAAGCTTGCTGTGCTCGAGGCAAGAATGCAACACTCGCAGATTGTTGACGTAAACCACCTGTTGCTCGCCATTCTCCACGACCAAAACAACAACGGAGCCAAGGAGGTGCTGGAGAGCAACAATATCACTTATCAAGACATGTTGGCATACTTGCAAAAGCCAAGCAAGCCTGCAGAAGGCATGAACCTCACCAGCGACGACGACTATGACGACGAGCTCGACGAGCTCGACGAGGAACCAAGAAGTGCCTCTAACTCAGGCACTTCCAGCAGCGCTACTACAACCACAGCCAAGAAGGTGGGTGGCAAAACTCCCGTGATAGATAATTTCTCTACCGACCTCACAAAGGCAGCCCTTGAGGGCAAACTCGACCCTGTGGTAGGAAGAGAGAAAGAGATTTGTCGCGTCACAGAAATATTGTGCCGCCGCAAGAAAAACAACCCTATCTTGATAGGCGAACCGGGTGTGGGCAAGAGTGCCATCGTAGAGGGATTGGCGCAGCTCATAGCTACGCGCAAAACATCGCCTGTGCTCTTTGGCAAACGCCTCGTGAGCCTCGACATGACAGCCATGGTGGCAGGAACAAAATATCGCGGACAGTTCGAAGAGCGCATTCGTGCGCTATTGAAAGAATTGGAGCAAAACCCTGACATCATAGTGTTTATCGACGAGATTCACACCATGATTGGAGCGGGCAACCAGCAAGGAAGCATGGATGCTGCCAACATCATGAAGCCTGCGCTGGCTCGTGGCACAATACAATGCATCGGAGCCACAACGACCGACGAATATCGCACTTCGATAGAGAAGGATGGAGCATTGGAACGCAGATTCCAAAAGGTGCTCGTGGAGCCTACTTCGGCAAGCGAGACACTCGAAATACTACACAACATCAAAGAGCGCTATGAGGAGCACCACAACGTATCGTACACGGAGGAGGCTCTTGCCGCTTGTGTCAATTTGACAGAACGTTATGTCAACGACCGCTCGTTCCCTGACAAAGCCATCGACGCCTTGGACGAGGTGGGCTCGCGCATACGCCTACGTAGCGCACATGTTCCTACTGAGATTACTGAGAAGGAGAAGGAACTGGACATCACAAAGCAGAAGAAGCAGTTGGCTATCAACAACCAAAACTTTGAGCTTGCTGCTGGCTTCCGCGACAGACAGACAACGATAGAGCAGGAATTGGCTGAGCTAAACCGCAAATGGCAAGCCAACGAATGCACCACTCGCTCGGAAGTAAACGAAGCCGATGTGGCAGAGGTTGTTTCGATGATGTCGGGAGTGCCTGTGCAGCGTGTGGCTGCTTCTGAGGGCAGTCAGCTGAAGGGAATGGCAGACAAGCTGAAGCACGAGATTATAGCTCAAGATAGCGCCATCGACAAGATTGTGAAGGCCATTCAGCGCAACCGTGTGGGCTTAAAGCCTGCCAACCAGCCTATTGGCGCCTTTATGTTCCTGGGTCCAACGGGTGTGGGCAAAACCTATTTGGCTAAGCGATTGGCAGCCCTGATGTTTGGTCGCGACGACGCCTTGATACGCATCGATATGAGCGAATATAGCGAGAGCTTCAACACCTCGCGCCTCGTAGGTGCGCCTCCAGGATATGTGGGCTACGAAGAGGGCGGACAGCTCACGGAGCGTGTGCGCCGTCATCCATATTCTATAGTATTGCTCGACGAGATAGAAAAGGCTCATGGCAACGTGTTCAACATGTTGCTGCAGGTGCTCGACGAGGGTCGACTCACAGATGGCAACGGTCGTTTGGTAGACTTCCGCAACACCATAATCATCATGACTTCTAATGCCGGAACTCGTCAGCTCAAGGAATTTGGCAAGGGTGTGGGCTTCACAGCAGGCACCAGTCTTGGCGCAAATCTCGATGAAAAAGACAAGGAATATGCTCGTTCTATCATCCAAAAGAGCCTTAGCAAGCAATTTTCGCCAGAATTCCTAAACCGTCTCGACGACATCATCACCTTCGATCAGCTCGACCTTGCAGCCATCAAGCGCATCATCGACCTTGAGCTCCACGGTCTGCACACAAAGATGGAGGAGATGGGTTACAAGCTGGAAATCAGCGACAAAGCTAAGGAGTTTGTTGCCACCAAGGGCTACGATGTTCAGTTTGGTGCTCGCCCACTAAAGCGTGCCATTCAGACTTACATCGAGGACGGAATCTGCGAATTACTCCTCGACGAAAACCTCGCTCCAGGCGACACAATCCTCGTAGATAAGGCCGAAAATAGCGAAAAACTCACTATTGAGCAGAAGAAATCATAAAAATATTAGAGGGAAAATATCGGTTTTCAGCCATATTTTCCCTCTTTTTTGTGCATCCAGCACTTTACCTCAGGACACTTAAAACCTCGTGCCATTGGCAACTTGGAAGAGAGGATGAGCGAGTAGAGTCCAGACTCGTTGATGATGGTCGTCTTCTGTCGTCCACCAAGGGAGTCGCATTTCGCGACGACCTTATTTTGCCATCTCTCAAAAGTGGTCATTAAGGTCATTAAGGATTTGGAAAGTGTGAAATTAAGCCTATATATTTATATATAAAATATATAAATATATAGAAGTCTGACACGCACTTATTTTTTGAAAATGACCTTAATGACAAATGACCTTAATGACACGCTGTACTACCCATTCTGGGTTCTTCCTCTTGTCGAAAGGGGTTGGGTTGAAACCAACCCCTCATCAAGTCGCATTGCAACACCGTTCTGCTTCAGCCCCAACACCTTGCACACATCAGCCAAGCAAAACCAAGGCTCACCCTTTTCGTCATTCACCGTCCGAATCCGTCCAAACTCCGGACTCTCAGTTAAACATAAGGGGGTCATTTCAACTGAGCCCCTTGATCCTTGTTTATGTTTATCTTTAAAAGTGTGGGATTTAAATCTTCAGAAGCGGTAAATGTTAAAAGAATGGGGGCAAAAGTTAAAAGTCGGTCAACATCGGACATAAGCGGACACAAGCGGACAGCAATATGTGGAACTGATGTATTTTTGCAAAGGGTTAGGGAGAGAATAATGGCAAGGAACGAGAACACCAGGATAAACAGCAAGAAACGAGGGCAAACAGAGAGAAACGATGCGACAGACCGCACAAGCTAATGAGAGTAATCGAAAGGCGCCACGAGATTATTCGAAAAGGCTGATGAGGATAGTCGCAGCAAACGAAGGGAGCAACAGCAGTAAAAGTACTAAAAAATACTAATACATTTTGTATATTGCTCGAAATTTATTACTTTTGAAGTTGGTTTGAAGAATCAATCCTTTTAACCCCACAAAGGTTCAATCCTTACAACCAAGCAGAATCAATCCTTTTTAACAAGATTAGAATTTAATGAAAAATATAATTATATCAGCATTCCTGTTTTTATTACCTTTGACGGCGTCGGCGCAGAAGATTACTCTCGGTTCCATGAACATAACGATGGACAACACACACGGAGTTTACAAAGGCGAGATGGCAGCAGGAAAGCCACATGGCAAAGGCAACGTTGTTTTCGACAACGGCAACTCATACGAAGGCAACTTCGTGAAAGGCAAGCGCCATGGCTACGGAGTCTACACATTCGCCGATGGTGAGAAATATGAAGGCGAATGGTTTCAGAACCAACAGCACGGTCAGGGCACTTATTATTTCAACAACAACAACAAGTATGTGGGTCTTTGGTATCGCGACTATCAGCAGGGACACGGCGTGATGTATTACTACAATGGCGACATTTATGTTGGCAACTGGCTGAAAGACAAACGACAGGGCAAAGGCAAATACACTTATTCAAACGGAGCTTTCTACGACGGTCAATGGGCTGACGACCAGAAGTCGGGCAAGGGCACTTTCGACTGGGGCGACGGCACAGTATACGAGGGTATGTGGGCAAACAACCAGCGCTCGGGCAAGGGCACAAACAGATATGCTGACGGCGACATTTATGTTGGCGACTGGAAAGACGACATTCAGAATGGTAGAGGAATATACAAATTCCAAAATGGCGACGTTTACGAAGGCGACTATGTGCAGGGCGAACGAACTGGCATAGGAATATTGAAATATGCCAACGGCGACAAATATACAGGCCATTTCTTCGAAGGCGACAAACAGGGTCAAGGCACATTGGTTTGGAACAATGGCGACACATATGTTGGCGACTGGAAGGGCGACAAGCAGAATGGTCATGGCAAGCTCACCAAGAAGTCGGGCGACGTGTTTGAAGGCTCGTTTGCCAATGGCAAGGTGGAGGGCGAAGTGATTATCCACTATGCCGACGGCTCACGATTTAAGGGCGTCTACAAGAATGGCAAGCGCAACGGCAAGGTGATAGAAGAAGACAAAGACGGCAAGCGTTTTGAAGGCACCTATGTCGACGACCGACGAGATGGCAACTTCGTGGAAAAAGACCGCAACGGAGCCATCACAGCCAAAGGACACTACGAGCGTGGCAGACGCTATGTGGACAAATAAAGACTACGCTTTGTAGACAAATTCAGAAGAGAATAAAATCTATATATTCAACAACTTAACAAAAACTTATACGGTTATGGTAGTAGACACAATGGAGAACATCGGAAAGTATGTTTCTTTGAACCCTCTTTTCGAGGAAATGGTAAAGTTTATCAATACCCACGATTTGGCAACTCTCGAAGTAGGCAAACACCCTATCGTAGGCAACGATTTGTTTGTGAACATCGCTGTTGCCAACGGCAAGACCGAGGAAGAGGCTGTTTTCGAAACCCATCGCAAGATGATCGACGTGCAGATACCGCTCGATGCTCCTGAAACATACGGCTACACCCCTCTTTGCGACCTGCCAGAGGTGGAATACAACGAAGAGAAGGACATCACAAAATATCCTGGTGTTAAGGCAGAAACTCTCGTAAACTGCAAGCCAGGCGAATTTGCCATCTTCTTCCCTCAGGACGGACACCAGCCTTGCATCGGCACAGGCGCCATCCACAAAGCTATCTTTAAGATAAAGGCTTAACCCACTACTAACTTGAAAATAATTATGGCTGTAAAGAAAAAGGCAGCTAAGCCCGCTGCAGTAAAACATATCGGGCTTGTAAAGAACGACGGCTATCTCGAACCATTCGAGGATGCTATCAAGGGACGTCACGAAAATGCGCTACATAAGCTCGCACAACTTACCGACAACGGCAAGAAGACTCTCTCTGATTTTGCTAACGGCTACGAATATTTCGGACTTCACAAAACAGCTCGTGGAGGATGGGTGTTTCGCGAGTGGGCACCAAACGCTACCGACATCTATCTCGTAGGCGATTTCAACAACTGGCAAGAGAGCGACAAGTATAGAGCAAAGCGCATAAAGGGCACCGAAAACTGGGAGCTCAAACTGCCTGCTAAGGCTATGAAGCATGGCGACCTTTATAAGATGCACGTTTATTGGGACGGCGGACACGGCGAGCGTATTCCTGCTTGGGCACAGAGAGTGGTGCAGGACGAGGAGACAAAGATATTCTCGGCACAGGTATGGGATGCAGAACCATACGCATGGAAGAAGAAGACTTTCAAGCCAACCACTTCCCCACTCCTCATCTACGAATGCCACATCGGTATGGCGCAAGACGCTGAGAAGGTGGGCACATATACTGAGTTTAAGGAGAATGTGTTGCCACGAATCATTGCCGATGGCTACAACTGCATCCAGATAATGGCTATCCAGGAGCACCCTTACTACGGCTCGTTTGGCTACCACGTAAGCTCATTCTTTGCAGCTTCAAGCCGCTTTGGCACTCCTGAAGAGCTAAAAGCCCTGATTGATGAAGCCCACAAGCACGGCATAGCTGTGATTATGGACATCGTTCATTCTCACGCCGTGAAGAACGAGGTTGAGGGACTCGGCAACCTTGCTGGCGACCCTAACCAATATTTCTATCCTGGCGACCGCCACGAGCATCCAGCTTGGGACAGCCTCTGCTTCGACTATGGCAAAGACCAGGTGATCCACTTCCTGCTCTCTAACTGCAAATACTGGCTCAACGAATTCCATTTCGATGGTTTCCGCTTCGACGGAGTGACATCAATGCTTTACTATAGCCACGGACTTGGCGAAGCATTCTGCGGATACCAGGACTATTTCAACGGTCATCAAGACGACAACGCCATCTGCTATCTCACCCTTGCCAACCTGCTCATCCACGAGGTAAATCCAAAGGCTATCACCATAGCCGAAGAGGTGAGCGGAATGCCGGGACTGGCAGCTAAATTCAAGGATGGAGGCTACGGCTTCGACTACCGTATGGCGATGAACATTCCTGACTATTGGATTAAGACCATCAAGGAGCAGAAGGACGAAGACTGGAAGCCAAGCTCTATATTCTGGGAGGTTAAGAATCGCCGTAGCGACGAAAAGACAATATCGTATTGCGAAAGCCACGACCAAGCTTTGGTGGGCGACAAGACCATCATCTTCCGCCTCATCGATGCCGACATGTATTGGCACTTCAAGAAGGGCGACGAGAACTTCATGGCAAACCGCGGTATTGCTCTTCACAAGATGATTCGCCTCGTCACGGCTTCTACCATTAATGGTGGCTACCTTAACTTCATGGGCAACGAGTTTGGACACCCTGAGTGGATTGATTTCCCTCGCGAAGGCAACGGCTGGAGCCATAAGTATGCACGCCGCCAATGGAATCTCGTTGACAACAAGGAGCTCGACTACCACTATCTTGGCGACTTCGACCGCGAGATGCTGAAGGTGATAAAGAGCGAGAAAGATTTCAACAAGACTCCTGTGCAGGAGATTTGGCACAACGATGGCGACCAGGTGTTGGCTTATATGCGTGGCGACATCATCTTTGTGTTCAACTTCTCGCCAAACCGCTCGTATACCGACTATGGATTTATTGTGCCTGAGGGTGCTTACGAGGTGGTGTTGAATACCGACAGCAAAGACTTTGGTGGCAACGGACTCAACGACGACAGCATAACTCATTTCACCAACTACGACAAGCTCTACGCACAAGACGGCAAGGGATGGCTCAAACTATATTTGCCAGCTCGCTCAGCCGTGGTTTTGCGCAAGAAGAAATAAGTTGTGTACGTGCGTTGCGCAAGCAAGAAACAAGACAAGTTGCGCAAGCAAGAAACAAGACGAGTTGCGCAAGCAAGAAATAAAACCAAGAAAGAGAGCCATTAGTAAGAAAAAAGCTAATGGCTCCTCTTTATTCTTATAAAAACAAGCAAATGGACAAGGTTTTTCGCGAAGACAGCATCATAGTAAGGATAACGAGTGCTGCATGTTTTCTGATTTTCACATTTCTATATTTATATAATTATCAGACCGACGTGCTGGCAATGGCGCAACATGTGCTCTCTGACGGCAAAACATACTACGTGCCCTTCGTTGGTGCTTCGCTCATCACCATGCTCTTATTCCTGCTTCAGCTCTTGATAGCAAGATTTCTGCAGCTGAAGACCATGTTTCATGCCCTCACCTATTTCCCTTCGTTGCTCATCCTTGCCATCATCACCGACATTAGTCCCGACATCGACCGCGGATTCAGTTTTGGAGCATGGCTGTGGGTGGTGCCATTGCTGATTGTGGTGTGGCTGATAGGCTCGTGGATAGCTAAGGCATGGGAAGTTTATGAGCCTTTGCGATTTTCGCATGGTTTATTTTCGCGAGCCGTATGGATGAACCTTGCCCAGTTTGCCTTGATGTTTGTGCTCGTGGGAGTGGTTGGCAACTCCAACGAGGTGTTCCACTACCGCATGGCTGTGGAGCGTAGCCTTGTCAAGGGCGACTACAAGAAAGCACTCACAATAGGCGAAAAATCGTTGGCTACAGACAGCAGCCTTACCATGCTTCGCATCTATGCCTTGGCAGCCAACAAGCAGTTGCCTGAGCGACTATTCGAATATCCACTCGTGGGCGGTTCGAAAGCCATGAAACCAAACGGCACCAGCGTGAAGATGATGCTCTATACCGACACTAAGTTGCGCCTATTGCACAAATCCAAGACCGACTATCAGTTGTGCGCCTACCTCTTGGATCGCAACCTCGACGGCTTCGTAAAGGCTATGGTGAAAATCTATGGTGAACCAACCATGGAGAAGAAATCGAAGACCGACCCTGCAACTCCCGACGACAACACGTCTACAGCTCCTTATACCATCACAAAAGCGTTGCCTAAGCACTATCGCGAAGCACTCGTGCTCTACACCCATCTGCGCTCTAATCCGCTCGTTGTCTACCACGACGACATCCTGGATGCCGACTATCGCGACTACCAAGATATGGAGCACAAATATGCTAACCCACAAGAGCGCCAAACCATGATTCGCGACACTTATGGCAAGACATATTGGTATTATTACGATTATCGATAATTCAAAGAAACAACAAATAAAAGCGAGAAAAAAAATGAAATTCGTAGCAATAATTCCAGCACGCTTTGCCTCGACAAGATTTCCTGGCAAGCCATTGGCTATTCTCGGCGGAAAGCCTGTGATTCAACATGTTTATGAGAAGGCAGCAGCAGTATTGGGCGACGCCTACGTGGCTACCGACGACGAGCGCATAGAAGAAACCGTGAAGGCGTTTGGCGGAAAGGTGGTGATGACGAGAAACGACCACAAGAGCGGCACCGACCGCATAGCCGAAGCCTTAGAAAAGATTGGTGGCGACTACGACGTGGTGGTGAACATCCAGGGCGACGAGCCTTTCATCGACAAGAGTCAGATAGAAGAAATCTGCCATTGCTTCGACGATGAGAATACAGAAATTGCCACCCTCGGCAAACCTTTCGAGAGCATGGAGGCGGTAAAGAATCCTAATTCGCCAAAAATCGTAACCGACAATAATGGCTACGCCATGTATTTCTCGCGCTCGGTAATTCCATACGTCAGAGGCAAGGAAGAGAGCGAATGGTTAGCCAACTTCCCTTACTTGAAGCATTTGGGCATTTACGCTTATAAGTGCAAGGTGCTCAAGGAGATAACAAAGTTGCCACAATCGCCACTCGAAATAGCCGAGAGCCTCGAACAGCTCCGTTGGCTACAGAATGGCTACAAGATAAAGGTGGGACGCACAGACATCGAGACCGTGGGAATCGACACTCCTGAAGACCTTACGAGAGCAGAGAAATTTCTACAACAGATTTCGAACAAGGGCTAACGGCAAATCTGCCATCAAGGCGTTTGCCCACAACCCATAGAATATTGCCGCAGGCATCGGTAACGACAAGCTGACGACGCTTCAACGGGAGCGCCACCTTTTGGTCGGTAAGGAAATCGCTAACGAGCTTGCTTCCCTTCATACCGAAAGGCACAAAGCGGTCGCCACGGGCAACGCGACGAATCATCAACGGAAACTTCACTTTCTGAGCATCCAGGCAAACCTTGTCGGATGAGCGCGAGATGGTGTAGTTTTCGTTGATTTCTTTTTGCTCTATTTTCAGCTTGCAAAGTTCTGTATACACGTAGGTGCCTGCTTCGGGAATTCGCATCTGCCTGCCCTCTTCCTTATCCAAAGGAGTAAGGATTAGTCGACCGCGGTCGAGGGTAAGCTCGTGAGAAGAAGAGAGCCACGAAGTGCCTGTTGTGGCGTGCAGATTCTCTGCCACAAAAGCCACTTGCGAAGAGTTGAAACCATAGTCCTTAAGAATGTCCCAAAGCAGATATTCTGCCGACGGATATTCCTCAATCTTGGAAATGTCAACGCTGAACGAATCGTTCACCATTGGCTTAGCATCATGTTTTTTCGAGCCTACGCTTAGCGACGAAACAGCCTTAGCTTCAGCCTCATCGAGCGATGCTTCTACAATTGTGGAAGCCTCAGCAATCCATCGAGCCATAGTAAGGATGTTGTCCTTGACGGCAGGATTCACATTCTCGAGAAGCGGCAACACATTTAGTCTGATTTTGTTTCGTTGCACATCGTCGACAAGATTAGAACTGTCGGTAACGTAGTCTTGATTTTCAGCCTCGAGATATTCCAAGATGTCTTCTCTACCTATGCAAAGCAAGGGGCGCAAGATGAAGCCATTACGAGGCGAAATGCCAGTTAGTCCGTTCATGCCTGTGCCTCTGACGAGGTTGAGCAGAATGGTCTCCACATTATCGTCCTTATGGTGAGCCACACAGATGGCGTCGGCATTAATATCGCGACGCAACTGCTCGAAATAAGAATATCTGAGGTCGCGGGCAGCCATTTCGATGCTGACCTTATGGAGTTGGGCGTAGGTGAGAGAGTCGAAATGTATGCGATGAAGAATTACGCCCAACGATTCGCATAGCGACACACAGAAGTTCTCGTCGCGCTCCGACTCTTTGCCACGCAAATGGAAATTGCAATGCGCAGCCTCAACGTCGTAGCCGAGAGCCTTCATAATAAGCAACAAAGCGACACTATCGGCTCCACCCGACAATGCCACTATGTATTTATTGTCAGCTGCAAGCAACTGATTTCGAGCAACGAAACCAGCCACTTGCTGCAGGATTTTATCTTTCTTGGTTTTCGACATACGGTATTTTATTCTACGTAGAGCACCAATCCCTTCAAATATTCACCCTCTGGATGATAGATGTTGATAGGATGGTCGGCAGGCTGATGAAGCTGATGAAGGATGCGCACCTTGCGGCCAGCCTGGGCAGCAGCTGTGAAGACAGCATTGCGGAAGTTGTCTTTAGTAACCACCTGCGAACAGCTGAAGGTAAACAATATTCCGCCTGGCTTAATCTTCTCGAAGCCCTTGACATTAAGGCGTGTGTAGCCCTTCAAGGCATTATGAAGAGCAGCACGATGCTTAGCAAAGGCAGGAGGGTCGAGAATGATAAGGTCGTATTTGCCATCGTTGGCATCAAGGAATTTGAAAGCATCCTCGCAGAAAGCCTCGTGGCGCTTGTCGCCCGCAAAGTTGAGGTCGATATTGGCATTGGTGAGCTCAATAGCCTTAGCGCTACTATCTACCGAGTGCACCAACTTGGCTCCGCCACGCATAGCATAGACAGAGAAACCACCAGTATAGCAGAACATATTGAGCACACTCTTGCCATGAGAATATTTCTCGAGCAATGAGCGGTTTTCGCGCTGGTCGACGAAGAAGCCTGTCTTCTGACCTCTGAGCCAGTCGACATGGAAAAGGAGTCCGTTTTCCTTTGTTGTGTTCTCGTCGCTACCGCCATAGATAAAGCTATTCTGCTGTCCGAGATCAGCTTTGAAAGGCAGGGTGGTTTCGCTCTTGTAATAAACGTTTTCTATTCTCTCGCCCATCACGCTAACGAGCGCCTTGCACACCTCCATACGGCAAACGTGCATTCCTACGCTATGAGCCTGCATAACGGCAGTTTTGCCGTAGCAGTCGATTACGAGACCAGGCAAATTATCGCCCTCGCCATGCACCAAACGATAGGTGTTGTTGTCAGGATTGTCGGCAATGCCAAGGCTACGGCGAACCTCAAGAGCCGAAGCAAGACGAGCTGTCCAGAAGTTGTCGTCGATTTCAACATCTCTGAACGACAACACTCTTACGGCGATAGAACCAATTTGGAAATGGCCTACGGCGAGGAAGTCGCCACCTGCCGACAACACTCTCACAATATCGCCCTCGGCAATATCGTCGTCACCACGGAGAATAGCTCCCGAGAATATCCAAGGATGAAAACGCTTTAGCGATTCTTCCTTACCCTTTTTCAAATATATTGTCTTATACATCTTTTATTGATTATGCTTTATGCTTTTATTATTCAGAAATTAGAACTATGGAAAAGTAGTTTGAAAATGAAATGACAAGTTATGGAATAGCCTCTACTCCTCACTACCATTTGATTCTTCACTCTTCACTCTTATCTCTTCACTTTTTTCTCTTTCCTCTTCACTTACCACGAGATCGTAGTCGCCAGTTTTTCTTAGGCGCTCAATTTCCTCGTAGAGGTTGATGCAGCTCCACGCATCTGTGGCGGCATACTGCTTTTGCTTATCGTTGAGCACATCGATTTCCCAGTTGGTGAGTCGCTGGCGTTTGCTTATTTTCTGTCCGAACACGTTGGCATAGAGTTTCTGCAAACTGCGATCTTCGATGCCTATAGAGCCAACGATGTCTTGAAGATCGATGAACAATCCTGGAGTAAACTCCTGACGCTTTCTGAGCATAAGGATGTCGTCGTGCCATGAGAGTCCGATTTTCTTTACTGTAGTGTCTTCCAAGAGTCGCTTAATGGCTGGAGTAATGCCAGTATGGTTTAGACGAAACAAGAAACAGGTGTCGCGAGTAGACACTTGCAGCAACGCCACTTTGTGCATTTCGCCACGATGAAAAGATGGCCGAGTCTCGGTATCTACGCCTAAGATATCGCTCGAAAGTAAATAGTCTACGGCCTTTTCAGTCTCGCCTTCCGACATGATTACG
>OQWI01000157.1_pt1 | contig 32217 bp, 28 predicted proteins | sample 1691551 | NCBI WGS metagenome assembly OQWI01 (sample SAMN03418259, study PRJEB22391) | human gut metagenome | biome: human-gut; feature: organic feature; material: feces | host: Homo sapiens | place: Tanzania | collected 2013-01
TTGTGACATGAGAAATGACATGACTGACACGAACGAAAATAGATGTGACAAAATTTCAGTATTGAGGTAAAAAGATAAAATTACAACAATTTTGGCATACTATTTGCTATACGTATAAAAATAGTAGAGTATCGTCCATATAATCATGGACGAGAAACCTAAAACAATAAATATTAGTAATCTTCCTGATTCCATTTGTGGATAGGGAATAACATTTTTTTTTCAAGTTTTGGTCTATGAGTGACTACATAATCTATGATATCAAGATGGATATCGAACAAAAGTTTGATTTTGACGGAAAGTTAGAAGATGGGAAGCCTGTCCAGGATTACCCAAATCATTATTTAGGTAAGACAATAGGAGCAAAAGGTGATCAACTAAAGCTTTTTCGTAACAGACGTGGGAAAGAGAACGAACTTGTACCTAACTGGGTATTACGAAATGATAACGGAATTGCATTGATTCGCATCCATAATATTGAGCGCTATTCTGTCTATGACATGCCTGTTGATGAAAATAGTGAAAACCCTACTGATGTGAAGAGTTATCCCTATGCGTATGTAATCATAGACTATCGTGACCGCGATTGCAAGATGGCAATTGAAAAGACATCGAATTGGAATAGTAGAACAGAAACTATATGTAATTGTTTTTTTGATTATTTTCGTGAGTGTTTAGGCCTTCTTAATATTGGAATAAATGTCACATCAATCAAAAAGAAAATTATTCCCACTAAGTTTGACGAGTTTATAGACCAACGCATAATAGACCATAATGATGTGATAGAATCGTTTACGATTAAATTTCCGACTGCAGAAGAAAAGGTAGCTCCACAAAACGATGAACCCGAACTGACAGAACAGTTGGATTTTCAAAGAAGGTTTGTGAAATGTTTTGGTGGTGTGTCAAGTGAGGTTGTCACAAAAATGGGGGAAAATGCTGACACGGAAAAGTTGAAAAAACTCGCATACGTTGTTGCAAAGAGTGACGAGAAAGATTTCGATCTCCTTGTTAAGTTTCAAAAGTATGGAACTTATTCATGCAAAGAAGGTGTAATTGCCAAATATCCTATGAACGACATCGTTATCAGTAACTTTAAGGACCTTTTGATACCCGAAGCAAATATCCCAGAACACGACCTTGTAAGTTGGCTTGATTCTACATATAAAAACATAATTGATTTGGAGGAAAATAATGGTTGCAAGATTCAAAGAAAACCAAAGAAATAAACTGAGAGATTATTTCAGAACTTACGTTTATTACAGACTATGCCATGCGGTTCGTACAGTCTTTATGAGACGTTGTTCCGAAATAAGTATCTTTGAAGAAGAATTATTTGTTGATGCAGTAAAGACGTTGGATGATTTGTTGATTAATGCAGATCCAAAAGAAGACAGAAGTTCTGACTTGTGGTCGGAAAAGTTATTCGAGCTTCGAAATAAGAACGATGTAAATATAGCCAAAGAAGAGGTGGCTATGTTGTTCTATGCTGTAATGTTAGGACTTCAGTCTGTTAATAATTCATATTTTCGTAGTACACTACAAAGACGGTTGAGATCATCATTAGAAACTTTGTGGGGGAAGGATAATTGCAACTCAGTTGAATTATTATTACCTCAAGAGATTACCGGCTTGAAAAGCGAAATGTATCAATGGATGCGGGTGTATTATACTGCGCCTGAAAGTCTTACAAGCGAGATACAAAGTTTCTTGCGGCCTGCCAAGAAGCAGATGGTTAAAGATAAGGAGCCCCCGTACTACACGCTTGCGTACAATTGTAAGGATGAGACTCTGCGAATGAAGAGAATTGATTTTGTCAGGAGGAAATGGGAAGAGTGGGGGTGGCTTAAACCAAATACCGATGTAGATGATTTCGCTCATTTCTTTAGTGGTCAAAAGAGAGATTGCCAATTAAAATGGATAGCATCTGGTGCCATTCTTAAATATTTAATAAGCCAGTTACTGGATATGCATGATTGTTTTGACCATGTTAAAGGTTGTTCTACAAAAACAATAGTCCTAAATCAGTTAAAACAAACTTATGATAGCCATAAAGATAGAGTTGATGATTTGATCAAAGAAAAGGTTGAGTTGACAAAAAAACTGCTGAATTATCATAAGCCACTTGAGTTTCCAACGCTTCCTTATAACCAGGGTGATGATATTAGCGATGGAGCATTAAGTGAAGTATTTGCCGGTGAAATGCATATAGTTAAGGACCTTAATAAGTATAAATAATAGCGCTATGTCATAAAGTTTGTCCACTCTGACGAGAAAAAATAATATTTTTCAATAAAAAATAGGCGGATTTCCATTGTATCTGATACAACGGGAATCCGCTTTTTTTTATGTCCTCTTTTTTATGTCCTCTTTTTTATGTCCTCTTTTTCTTAAATTTAGGTGACGTAAATCGCCTGTTCCACCCCATTGCCGAGGGCTGTACATAAAGGTCGGCCTGAAGCAATAATGCTAAAAACAAGAAAAAATGAACGCGTAGGTTCTGAAGTACAGTACGGACCTCGCCTCGTAGGAGACATCCTCTCAGAGATGCTCTCTAGTGATTCACCTCTGGCAATGGGCTACCGCCAGCACCTTGCATGGAAAAAGAGTGACGCGGAGAAAGGAGGACGAGCATGAAAAAGAATATGATGCTCTGTATCGACTTGAAAACGTTACTTCAAGATGATGCGATTCTTCAGAAAGGTAAAGTATATCATGGCGAATTGGTGTTGGATGACGATTATGAGGCTCGCTTTGTGGAAAGAGTTTGCAAATCTGGCAATCAACGCAACGTGAGAATCTTTGATGGGGTGTATATCACATTGACCTATCGCATGAAGGATGGGCATGTTCGTCTGAACTTTAAAGAGGTGAATTATAGTGAGCGTTTCAATATCAACAGCTACATCAGATGCGTGATAAGTGAGATACGAAAAGCGTTCAAAAGCCTCGGAGAGGGAGAGTGAATTCTAGCCAAAATATCAGTTAATATCAGTTACAGTTGTTTTTTTTGAGGGTCTATAAAATTTCAACCCCTTATATAATACTTATAACTAATTAATAATCAATAATATATATAATAATATATAGGTAGGGAGCGAAATGGGTACCCCTTAAAAAATAACTGATATAACTGATATTGATATTTTTAGGCTTATCCAATTTCAATCTAATAAGCTGTAATATAATGACTTACGACATTACAACAAAGACTGCTCCAGCCATGCCAAAACTTGGAAAAGGCTTGGATTTTGTGAAATTAGTGCTCTCGCAGGTATCTCCAGACATGCGTGAACCTATCGCTCCGACACTTTTTGATGCCGCTGCAGCACACATTAGTGCAACTGAATTTTTGTATCCAGACCAATCTTGGAAGGAACTTTGTGGCATGATAGATGCACTTTCGGCAGGTTCTGCAGGCGGAAAAGGCCAACTGCAGGGATATGTTGAAGCGATGATGCGTTTCGCGCGAAAGCATGATGAAGTGGAGTTGCAGAAGCTCGTGGGATGGCAAAGAAACATGAAGTCGAAAGGTGCCAACAAGGAGAAACCTGTGCGCCCGGATGTGGCTTTTTGGTTTCCGCCTGCCGATTCGAACATCCGTGGTTGAGTGGCGAGGCGCAACAGTTTCTGTTTGGCGAACGGAAGATGTGTGTTTCGTGTATAATAAGATAATTTTGTAAGAAATTTGATAAAATATCCTCGAATCGCAGGAAACGTATAGAAACGTATGATTGATTTTTGGAGATGTTGTATCTTTGCAACAGAAACAAAAAAGGCTGGCAGAAGCCGAACGCATCTCGGAGGCGCCCCGAATGTAGCAGGTGACAACAGCCAAGTAAGTAACTTTAATGATCTAATACCATGAGTAACACAAAAAACAAAGAAACGCTCAAGACTGTACTCCAGTTTATCGTAAGCGTAATCACAGCACTCCTCGCCACACTCGGCGTTCAGAGTTGCGTCGGCATCTGACAAATTAGTTATTAACCTTAAAAAACACAATTATTATGGCTACAATTCAAACAATCGACATCATCAAAGGTATCAGTGGTAAGTATGGTAACAAGTCTAACGACTACTTCGCCACTAACAAGTCTAGTAACAAAATCCACCTCGCCAAACTCGCCAACCCATACAAGGGTCCTGCTACCGAGAAGCAGAAGGTGCAGCGCGAGAAGTTCGCCAAACAGCAGGCTGCCAGCAGCGCATGGCTTAAGGCTAACCGCCCGAACGAGAAGAATGGCATCAAGGGTACTCCTATCTATCAGTATGCCCTGAAGCTGAAACGTACCTTCGCCTTCTCTAACGTCAACCAGGTGTTGTTTAAGTACATGGACAAGGAGTTTAACATCAAGTTGCCTGACTCCATCGATGCACCTAAGGCGGACGGCGAGGATACCGGTTCTACTACCAATCCTGGCAACGGCGACCAGGGTACAGAACAGAAGCCCGGAGGTGACCAGGGTACAGAACAGCCTGGTGGCGGAGGTCTGGAGGGTTAGTCTTCCGTTTTCTTCTTAACCATAATTCCCTTAATCGCACAGCGCTCCTTGTTGTCAAGGGGCGCTGTATTCTTTATCCACGGAGCACACAGATGACACAGATTTGATTTGGCCGTGTGTTCCGTGGATAATTTCTGTGTGACATTAAACTTTACTTACTTTAGAGTATGCAGAATATGGTCTAACTCATCGAGCTCTTCTTCTTTCGTTGCCCAACTCGTTACGAAACGGCAGATGATTTCGGTATCGCTCTTTCTTTCCCATATCTCGAAGGCTACTTTCTTGGAAAGGGCATCGTAGAGGGTAGGTGAGAGGACGACAAACTGCTGATTGGTGGGGGAATCGTAGGCTATGGCGATGCCATGCTTCTGGAAAATGCTGCGGATGCGGGTTGCCATGGTGATGGCGTGGCGCGATATGTTGAAATAGAGTTGGTCGGTAAACAGCGTGTCAAACTGGATGCCTAACATTCTGCCTTTGGCAAGTAAGGCTCCATGACGCTTTACATTAGTGAAGAAGTATTTCGGTGCCTTCATTCCTGAGAAAACGACAGCTTCGCCCATCATGGCGCCCACTTTTGTTCCGCCGATATAGAAAACATCACAATGGCTGGCAAGGAATGGCAAGTCGTAATCGCAGGCTTCTGATACCAGACCATATCCCAGTCGTGCTCCATCGATGAAGAGACGGAGGTCGTATTTCTGACAGGTTGAATAAATCGCAGTCAGTTCTTCCTTGGTATATACCATTCCAAACTCTGTTGGCATCGAGATATAGACCATGCCAGGCTGTACCATGTGAGGATGCGTTTCGTCTGCAAGAAATGTATCCATATAGGCTGACAGGGTATTGGCAGACATCTTACTATTCTCTCCTGGTAGCGTAATGACCTTATGACCAAAGGCTTCTACTGCCCCCGACTCGTGTACCTCAATATGAGCTGTATCTACCCCTATCACTCCTTCGCATCCCATGAGGACAGCATCAATAACGGTGGTATTGGTCTGTGTACCGCCTACAAGAAAGAACACATCGGCATTCTTATTGTCGATGGCTTTACGGATCTTCTCTTTTGCTGCTTCTGAGTATGGATCAAAACCATATCCAGAGGTTTTCTCTTTGTTGGTAGTGCCTAAAGCGTCCAGTATCTCTGGCAACATACCATTGTTGTAATCACTTTCGAATGAAATCATAGTTTTTTATCTTTTTGCGTCTTACTATATTAATATTTTTTTATGTCGCACGGATTGCACGGAAAGATTTTTTGGGGGTTGTTTCGCAAGATGTTTTGGAGTAGCGAAGACAGAGTGAGAGCGCGCTTTCACTATGCTGAGTCACGACAAAACAAACCATAGGTAAATCTTTGGAGGAAATCTTTAATGAAATATGGCCTTTGGCCAGAAATAATAATCTTTAACTAGAACCTCCAACCCATAACCAATAACCTAAACGCTCCGTGTGTTCCTTGAATAATTTCCGTGCGACTTTATTCACTCATGATGGTAGGGTTCTCCCTTGATGATGGTACATGCACGATAAATCTGTTCGGTGAAGGTCATGCGTATCATCTGATGAGAGAAGGTCATCATCGACAGGCTGATCTGATGGTTGGCTCGCTGATAGACAGCGGGGGAGAAACCATAAGGGCCTCCGATGATGAAGACCAAGCGACGCGCTGTGGCACGCTTTTGTTCCAGCCATACTGCAAATTCGATGCTTCGCATCTGCTTGCCGTGTTCATCAAGCAAGACAACGGTGTCTGACGGTTGTAGCTGGCGGAGGATGAGTTCGCCTTCAGCCTGTTTCTGCTGCGCCTCACTCAACCCTTTCGTGTTTTTCAGTTCGGGGATGGTTACTATCTCAAAGGGCATGTAGTGGCCGATGCGTCCCACATAATCGTCTATAATGGTAACAAAATGCTTGTTGACGGTTTTGCCTACTTGCAGGAGTACAGTCTTCATGTGGTTCTATGATTTTCTGGGGTATATTATCTTGATGAATGGAAACCTTCAAGATTCGCATAGCGATGGTTCATCATTCTGCGATAGATGGCCTTCATCCATATTGGCATGGCGAGTGTGAAAGCCAGTCCGATGATGGTGAGAATGGTGTATGCTGTGGCATCTCCGAATAATGCGCTCAACAGGCTGACCAGAATGATGGGCACGAAGAACACGACGAGTTCTATGAATATCTGGAGCTTGTTTTCCATCTGATTGCGTCCTGTGATCTTCTCATTCAGCGGAAGTGTCTGTCTGTTCCATATTGCCATGTGAAACAGCAAGCAGTATTCCGGACCGATAGTGATGAAGATGTATGCCAATATCATCATCATAGAGAATTTCCCTGAGATGATGGCAGGAAGCAGCAACAGAAACGGGATGAGAATGATGGCGCTATAGAAATAGTATTTCGCGCGTAAAAGTGTGAGGATGTTCTCCCGATATACCATGAGCAGGTCGATATAGTTTCCCTCAGGTCCCATGACCTTGATGAGGTTTACTGCTCCGAAGAACACAAAACAATACAGGCACCAGATGTTGAGCATAGTAGGTGAATCGTATATATCGGTATAGGCGATAAGCAGCGACAGCATGACGATGATGCAAATGCCCTGGATGAAACGTCCGCGAATGGCTTTATTGCGCATGGTGCTCTTAATCTCCAGTTTGAGATATTCTCCCATCTGTCCAAAGCGGTTGAGCAGGTTGAATTCTGACACGTGCTTGAGTTTGGTCTTTTCTTTTTTGGATATCTCATCATAGATATAATGCATCTGCAACCATCTGTTGAGTGAGAACAGCAATACAAGCAATCCTGCCCACAACAATACCGACATCCAGGAAAATCCGTAGTCGCAGAGGAAGTCTATGATGCGATCCAGAGATTTATCTATCTCTTTGTCGCTCATCAGTAGGAAGGGGAGTATGCAACAGCCATAGAACAGGGCGGGTAATATCCAGTAGTACACCTTCTGATTGACGAGCGTACGAACCAGCAGATACCATTGGCTGTTGACCACCACCATCATCAGCAGCAACAGCGTCATGCCGACAGCGGCGATGAATGGTGTTCCTCCACATATATTAATAAAGAAATAGGGGATGAAAAGTGTGAGATAGATAAGGGTGCTGCTGGAAAACAGCTGGTCAATAAGAAAACAGTCGATGGCACGGTAGCGACTGAAGGGCATGAGCAGGTAGGGCTTGACGAGCATGAGCGGCGTCTGCTGTGCCAGGAAACGCGAACCGAAATCCAATATTAAGAAAAGGGGCATGAGCAACAGGATGAGCGACGGTTCATGGCTTTTTGCCGAACTCCATCCGAGCAATGTTCCAATTCCTATCATATAGATTGCCATGAAACCTAAAAAGATATATCCGAAGAGTTTGCCATATTGGTTTGCTTCGAACATGACATGACGCTTTGCGCTTAACTTATTGTTTCTGCGCAGCAGCAGATAGAGTTTGAAAAAGGATATCATCGTAAATCTATAATTTCGGCATGAGGACAAACTTTCTTGTTGAAGCGAAACAGCCCATCGGAGAGGTTGGCGCGCTTGAAACCGCTGATATTTACCGTGGTCCATTTTCTGTTTTGCATCATGCGCACCTGTGAGGGTACGTAGCTTTGGCGCGAGATGGTGACAATCATTTCTCGGATGGCATTACGTTGCGATTTCATGGTAACGATATAATGCTGTCCCTTGGTCTGCAGGGAGAGGGTGTAGCCCCGGCGATAGAGATAGATAAAGCCATAGGGGTTGATGGCTTGCAGTTCGCTGGCGGTAGGGGTGTTGATGTTTACCTCGTCGTTTTGAGGAACATAGGTCCATTGGGTTTTGCCGTCAAACCATACGATTCCTGCCGATGTCTTGGCATAAAACTTACGACCCTTTACCGAGATGGTGCCGCTGGCACCGGTGTTGTGCGCTCCACGGATGGTAAAAGCGGCTGTTACGCCTCCTTTGTTAGACAATACCTGGGCTGTCTTGTCGAGAACACTCTTGGCGCTCTGTGCTGCCGCAGTAGTAAAGATGGTAGCCAAAAGGCCTATAATCCATAATCTGATTTTCATCATGATGATCTGTTTTTTAGATATCCTGTTTATGTTGTGATATGCGATAATGGAGATTTGAATATCAATGGCGCAACTGGTTTAAAATGTTTTCCAGACTTACCTCATCCTGAATGAGCACCTCGCGTGGCTTACTGCCCTGGGCAGCACCGACCACTCCTGCACGTTCGAGCTGATCCATCAGTCTGCCTGCACGGTTGTAGCCAATGGCAAATTTACGCTGGATAAGACTGGTGCTTCCGCTTTGATTCATGACAATGAGTCGTGCAGCGTCCTCAAACATCGGGTCGAGGTGTGACATATCGACATCAGCTGCTTCACCAAGGTCACCGTCGGCAGTATCAGGCTCAGGCAGTTCGAAGGCTGACGTATAGCCCTGTTGCTGCGAGATGAAAGTATTGATGCGCTCCACTTCCGGTGTATCAACAAAAGCACATTGTACGCGCACAGGTTCTCCGCCGTTAAGGTAAAGGAGGTCGCCTCGTCCTATGAGCTGTTGGGCTCCCGGACGGTCGAGAATGGTGCGTGAGTCAATCATGGCACCGACACGGAATGCTATGCGGCTTGGGAAGTTGGCCTTGATGGTACCGGTGATGATATTCGTAGTAGGACGCTGGGTGGCGATAATCATGTGGATACCCACGGCACGTGCCAACTGAGCGATACGTGCGATGGGGAGTTCCACCTCCTTGCCTGCTGTCATGATGAGGTCGCCAAACTCGTCGATAACGACCACGATATAGGGCAGGAAGCGATGGCCGTTCTCAGGGTTCAACTGGCGACTGATGAATTTCTTATTATATTCCTTGATATTACGTGCCTGTGCTATTTTCAACAGGTCGTAACGGGTATCCATCTCTTTACACAGCGAGTTGAGCGTACGTACCACCTTGGTAACATCGGTAATGATGGGGTCGGCATTATCATCGGGAACCTTGGCAAGGAAGTGTTTCTCGATAGATGAATAGACGCTAAACTCCACCTTTTTCGGGTCAACAAGTACAATCTTTAATTCCGACGGGTGCTTCTTGTAGAGCAACGAGGTGATGATGGCATTAAGACCTACAGACTTACCCTGTCCTGTTGCACCAGCCACCAGAAGGTGAGGCGCCTTTGCCAGGTCGAACATAAAGACCTCGTTGGTGATGGTCTTACCCAACGCACAAGGCAGTTCCATGGTTGTTTCCTGGAATTTCTTGGAATTGAGGATAGACTCCATCGACACGATATTGGGTTTGGCATTAGGAACCTCAATACCGATGGTGCCCTTGCCGGGAATCGGTGCGATGATACGAATGCCGAGTGCTGACAAAGACAATGCGATATCATCTTCCAGATTGCGGATGCGCGAGATGCGCACACCAGGCGCAGGCGTAATTTCATAGAGGGTGATGGTAGGACCAACGGTAGCTTTGATGCTGCTAATCTCCACTCCGAAATTGCGGAGCACATCGACGATGCGTTTTTTATTGGCATTCTGTTCCGCCATGTCAATATATGGTTTGCCGTCATCGTCGTATTTCTTCAACAGGTCGAGCGTGGGGTAGTGGTAGTTTTCCAAATCGAGCTTGGGGTCATAAGGCGTAGAAAGACTGCCTTTCTCACCTGCCAAATTCTTACCTGTGGCTTTTTCCTCTTTTTCGCCAGTATCAACGGTCATTTCCACGGCACTATCGTCAGCAACGGGTTCTGTTGACAAGCCTTTGTCGCCTGGTGTTTCAGACTTTTGTAACGTGTGGATAGGTTCCGTCTGTGGGTCGTTCACTTGGTCGAACTCTACAATCTGTGCATCGGGATCGTCAAACACTTCAGGGTCTTCCACCGTCTCCAAGGTAGATGTGTCCGCCTCCGGCTCACCTTTACCCACTTGAATCTCCATATGGATCTTCTTGGCGTAGCGTAAAGGATTGAAAATTTTGCGGATAATAATAATGGTTTCGGCACTCAGATACGTCAGGAACGCAATAGCCAGGATGATGAGTAATAGCGTCAAGCCCGGTGTGCCAACCAGTCCCTCTACCACATCGCAAGCGGTCTGTCCGTAATCGCCTCCGGGATTGTAGTGCATATCGACGAACAACGGCGATAGGAATTTAGCCAACGTGAGTGACGACCATAGCATGATGAGGGTCAGACACATGAACCATTTCAACAGGTTGACTTTATAGGTCAGCAACATGCGGATGCCCGCAAGGAGGAGAAAAAACGGAATGAGGAAGGCAGGGAGACCAAAACATTTCTTGATAAAGAACCAAGAAACCTTCGCGCCCAACGAACCGCAACTGTTGGTAAACTCACCATTGAGATTGAGAATCTCACCAGCACGTGGATTCTCCAATATGCTCTGGTCGGCAGCTCCCGTGCCGAAATAGGAAATAAAAGCGAAGGTCATAAATCCTGCAACGGCAATCAATAACAAGCCTAAAAAGGGGAGAATGCGATCGCTAAAGTGTATTTTATCGAGGCCAAAAGTCTCTCTTACTGATGGTGTCTTGGGTTCTTTCTTTTTTCTTGCCATAATATATGATGGTGGTATGTTTTAATGATTTAATATGCAAAAGTAATGGAAAATTGTCAGAAATCAACATTTTATCGTGTTTTTTTTGTATTTTTGCACACCGAAAACAAATGATAGATGAAAAAGACCATTTATAGTAAATACGACAAGAAGTTGATACCCAGCCTGCCACGTGTACTTTTCGAGGGAAAAATCGTGGTTGTCGTCAGCGAGACCGAGGCAGAAAAAGCGGTCGATTACCTGCTCAGCCAACCCATTATCGGACTGGACACAGAGACAAGACCCTCATTTAAGAAAGGACATACCTATACGGTATCGCTACTTCAAGTGGCAAGCCACGATATCTGCTTTCTCTTGCGTCTCAACTACCTCAAATTTTCTCCATCCATCAAGCGTTTGCTGGAAGATACTACAGTACCCAAGATAGGGTTGTCGCTCCACGACGACGTGATGATGCTCCATAAGATTGGCGAATTTGAGCCAGGACATTTCATCGACCTTCAGGATAGAGTCAAAGAAGTCGGCGTGGAAGACATGAGTCTGCAGAAGATCTATGCCAACTTCTTCGGCATGCGCATCAGCAAACGAGAAAGACTCACCAACTGGGAGGCTGACATCCTGACGGAAAAACAAAAACGCTACGCAGCAACAGATGCCTGGTCGTGCATCCTGCTCTATGAAGAACTCATCAGACTGGAGCAGACCGGCGATTATGAACTCATAAAAACAGACGACGAACATGTATCCACAGATCATACTGAAGAAAGGTAAGGAGGAGAGTCTGAAAAGATTCCACCCCTGGGTGTTTTCGGGAGCTATACAGGCTATCGAAGAAGGAATAGAGGAGGGCGATACCGTTCGCCTCGTAAATAGGAATGGCGACTTCATTGCCGTGGGCCACTACCAAGAGGGGTCTATCGCCGTTCGTGTGCTCACCTTCGAGGATCGGGAAATTGACGACGATTTCTGGCATTCACGAATCTCATCTGCGCTGAAAATGCGTCAATCCATCGGCATTGCCGACTCGCCATCCAACAATACCTACCGACTGGTACACGGAGAGGGTGACAATCTGCCAGGACTTATTATTGATGTGTATGGCGATACTGCCGTGATGCAAGCCCATTCCATCGGCATGCACAAGGTCAGAAAGGAGATTGCCAAGGCGCTCGTCGATGTGATGGAATCGCGCATTTCCAATGTGTATTACAAGAGCGAAACAACCTTGCCGTTTATGGACGCAACAGACATGAACGGATTCATTTACGGAGGAAGCGACAATAACGTGGCGTTGGAAAACGGACTTAAATTCCGAGTTGACTGGCTGAAAGGACAGAAAACCGGATTCTTTGTGGATCAACGCGAAAACAGATCACTCCTGGAGAAATATGCAGCAGGGAAGCGTGTGCTCAATATGTTCTGCTACACCGGCGGATTCTCTTTCTATGCGATGCGCGGAGGTGCACAACTGGTACACTCTGTTGACAGTTCGGCAAAAGCCATCGACCTGACCAGAGAGAACGTATCGCTCAATTTCCCTGGCGACCAGCGTCATGAGGCCTTTTGTGAAGATGCCTTCAAATACCTTGAGAAAGCAGGCGACAACTATAACCTGATTATCCTCGACCCGCCAGCCTTTGCGAAACACAGAGGGGCGCTACATAATGCGCTGAAGGGCTACACCCGTCTGAATCAGAAAGCATTTGAAAAAATAGAAAAGGGAGGTATCCTCTTTACCTTCTCTTGTTCACAGGTGGTTACGAAAGACCATTTCAGAAATGCTGTGTTTACTGCTGCAGCATTGGCAAAAAGGAATGTGAGAATACTCCATCAGCTCCATCAGCCTGCCGATCATCCTATCAATATTTATCATCCGGAAGGAGAGTACCTCAAAGGACTCGTCCTTTACGTGGAATAGAATAACATGCAATAACAGGAGGACATCGAATGGTGGAGAAAGTCAAGGCCTTCATGAGTCAGCATCAGCTGCTTGACGACAGGGAAATGTATCTTGTTGCGTTAAGCGGTGGGGCTGATAGTGTGGCATTGCTACTCGTTCTTCACGAGATGAATATCAAGTTCCATGCCGTCCATTGCAATTTCCACCTAAGAGGGGAAGAATCGGATAGGGACGAAGCGTTCTGTGAATCCCTTTGCCACAAGCTCGACATTCCCTTTCATCGCATCCATTTTGATACGCAGACCTACGCAGAACTGCATCACATAAGTATCGAACTGGCTGCGCGTGAGTTGCGATACGGCTATTTTGAACAGCTGAGAATGGATATCGGTGCGAAGGGGGTGTGCGTGGCTCATCATCGTGACGATTCGGTAGAAACCATTCTCATGAATCTGGCAAGAGGTACGGGCATACATGGCCTTACAGGTATCAGTCCACGACAAGGGAATGTGTTAAGACCCCTGTTGGGAGTGACAAGGGCAGAGATTGAACAGTTTTTGGCAGACCGTCAGCAGCCCTTTGTTACCGATTCCACCAATCTTGAGGATGACGCTACGCGCAATAAGGTGAGACATCATATCGTACCCCTGTTGAAGCAAATCAATCCGAAGGCTGCCGAAAACATTCTCCTCATGGCAGAAAGAATGGCAGGAGCAGAACAGGTGATGGAAAGACTGTTGAAGCCCTTGAGAAACCGGACGGAATATACCAAACAGGAAATTCTGGAGGATGTGGGAAATGACTACCTGTTGTATGAACTCTTGCGGGATAAAGGCTTTAATGCCCGACAATGTACGCAGATTTTCAATAGCATGATGGCAGATGGTACCGGTCGTGCTTTCATGTCGAAAGACTATGAATTGGTCATCGACCGAGATCGGATCGTTATGGAAAAGCAAAAGCCTGCTTTTCGGCAGATCACAATTCCAGAACCAGGAGTCTATGTCATGCAGCATAACGAAAAACTCCGAGTCGGGATGGCTGATAAACCCCGTGACTTCAAGGTTTCCAAAGCGTCACACAAGATTACCGTTGATGCCGACAAGATACGCTTTCCTCTTGTCGTCAGACTGGTACAACAAGGAGATGTGATGATTCCTTTTGGCATGAAGGGACATAAGTTGTTGAGTGATCTGATGACCGACTACAAGATGACACTTTTGGACAAGCGCCGCCAGCGTGTTGTAGTGGATGCTTCGGGTGTCGTGGTTTGGCTCATGGGAAAACGTTGTGACAATCGTGTGGCTGTTGATGATACTACCCAACGGATACTCACCATTGAGATTGATTTGGAAGCATAACCTCCCATAGAAATCGCTATCAGAAAATCAAAAGAGATCATACAAATATTCAATTCATCAATCATTTCATTATGGACAAATTACCGAAAGACCCCGCAATTCTTGTATCAAGCATCAACATGTTTCTGCGTGATGAAGAGTTTGACTCTTTGGAAGCCCTTTGCTATTGTTACAATCAAGAGCCACAGGCGTTGAAAGACTATCTCTACGCCCATGGATTCGTCTATTCGGAGGAACAACATCAGTTTCGGCCCAAAGGCTTTGAAAACAATACCGACCTTTGACCGCTCTAACGAATACTATGTCGATGAATATTCCTCATGATGCTATAGAAACAGCCTACAGCTTCTTTCACCAGAAGCAACGGATCTATCAATTTTCTACCCTGTCGTGGCAGAAAGACGATATTGAAATGGCTATTGCTGATTATGTAGAATCGATGAATGAAGATCTTTATGCCACCTTGGCAAAAGGTAAACCCGACTTCTTGTGTGACCATAGGCGTTTTGCCGAAGAACTCCTGGATGCGGTAGAACAGTTGGAACAACTGCTTTAACCGCTTGAAAAAGAATACGGAAAGAGACACGTTAACAATATAGGATGGCAATCCATCAATCGCCCTGATGAAGATTATTCATGTGGATATGGATCAGTTTTTTGCTGCTGTAGAACAGCAAGACAATCCAAAACTAAAAGGCAAACCTATTGCAGTAGGACACGATGTCGAACGTGGTGTGGTGTCAACAGCAAGCTACGAAGCCAGACGCTTTGGAGTACATTCGGCACAGTCTATTCAGTTGGCCAAACGGCTCTGTCCAGAACTCATCATCGTAGAGCCCCATTTCCAACGATACAAAGAAGTATCGGCACGGTTGCACGAGATATTCCACGAATATACCGACCTTATAGAACCCATATCCCTCGACGAAGCCTTTCTCGATGTAACAGAAAACAAAAAAGGCATTGAACTGGCGGTGGATATTGCAAAAGAAATCAAACAGCGCATCTATCAGACAACGGGACTTACCGCATCGGCAGGTGTGAGCTACTGTAAGTTTATAGCGAAGATAGCCTCTGACTGGCGTAAGCCCGATGGGCTGACGGTCATTCATCCCGACCGGGCATTAGACTTTATTTCCAGACTCAAAGTGGATAGGATATGGGGCGTGGGGCCAAAGACCGCAGAGAAAATGCACCACATGGGTATCTTCACCGGGTTAGATCTGCGCAACACCCCCCTTAACCAACTCACGGAAGAATTTGGCAAGATGGGACAGGTGTTTTACGAATTCTCACGAGGCATAGACTCACGTCCCGTAATCAGCGAATGGGAGCGTAAGAGTGTGAGTTGTGAACAAACCTTTGACAATAACATCAGCGACAATTCCGCCGTTATTATCCAACTCTACCACATGGTACTGAATTTGGTTGGACGGATAGAGAAAAACAATTTTGAGGGGCGTACGCTAACGCTAAAGGTCAAGTTTCAGGACTTTCAGCAAATCACCCGCAGCATTACCGTTGACCGTGTTCTCCTTTGCAAAGACGATATCCTTCCTTTAGCCAAACAGTTGATCCGTCAGGTTGAGTTTCATTCACATCCCATCCGACTGTTGGGCTTGGGCGTCTCTAACCATAAGCGTGTTAACTCGTCAGAGCCCGCTAAATATATAGAACTGGAACTGGAGTTTGAACCCTGGCCAGACGAATGACTCACAGAGTTACTTCATGGTATTATTGCGAAGAAACTCCTGATACTGCAGACCATAGCCATTGAAAACATTGATGTCAACAGGACCGTGGATGCCAGCAATACGGCCTTCAGGACTGAGTTGCCAGAATATCAGATGGACGTCTGGTTTGTACTCGCCATAACGGGCTATCCATACCTGATAACGCTGCTTGATATCAGGAGCCTTGGACAGATAGCGGTTGACGAACATCTGGCTGACGTAGAGTATGGGGCGGTGTCCGGTGGAACGCTCAACAATATTGCACCAGGTACGAATATGCTTGAATAACTGTTCTGCTCCACCAATAGCAGCAATCTGAGCATGAGAGGGTTCGACATCGAGAACAGGCGGAAAGTCGCCTCGGCGAAATTGTGCATAGCGCAGAAAATGGCGTGCCTGTCTTTCTGCTGAGGTTTTGAGTGACATGAAATGGTATGCTCCTACACGTATGCCCTGACGTCGTGCCTGTTGACAGTCTGCAGCATAATAGCGATTGCGGATGGAAATGCCTTCAGTAGCTTTGATATAAACAAAGGAAATGGGGAAATCAGGACGCCCCATGACATGTTTATTGTGTTTCGGACCGAGTGAAGTGATGCGAACTTGACGCCAGTTGATCGTAAACCGTTTACGTCCTTTCTCATGCTGGTGGCGAGAGATGTCGATGCCATAGATGCGTTCTGAGGTGTATTTGATTTTTTCCCCAAGGAATCTTCCCTTACGCCATTCGCCAGCTTTTATGCCATGCGAAGAGGATTCAAATCCCCATCCTTCGGGACGGTCATTCACCCACATACCAGTGTAACTGCTTCCATCTTGTCGTACGATACGTCCTTGTCCGGAAGCCAGTCCCAAAGTGTCCATCTGTCCATCATAACAGCCTTCGTCATCGTAACGTCGTGCTACCACGATGGTATCGTTATCCCACTTTCCACAAACGATACGCCCTTGAGGATCCCGCCAGACAGCAGGACCGTTGAGCGGACCGAAATGGAATCTTCCTGCCTTCCAATAGCCACCATTGATGCGTACCGCTATCAAGGGGCGCTTTGTTTCAGGAATATAGCGTCTGCCTATGATACGACGTGTGGAATCAGTCTGCAGCAGCCTTTTCAGTCGAATTTGCTCTTGATGCAGTTGGTTGTCGTGTTGTGCTATCAAATCAAATCCCTCGTCGGTCACATTATGGACTGCAAAATAATCGTCCATAGCCTCTCTCTCTTTCCGAATCTGATCAAGCCTATGGTGAAGTGAGTCATCGGATGGTCTGTCGGCCATGATAATTTCCCATTTAGGTCCAATACCCATATTGCGGTTATTCAACCAATTGCGGTAATACCGCCAACCAATAGCAATAGCTGTTCCTACTACCAGTAGGCAGACGACAAGATCTATCCGACGTTTAGTACTCATTTTTTAACCTCCTGAACAATAAGCTTTTGACTATTCTTTGTTAGAATCTTCTTTAGACTTCAGATCCAGCCAGTAGTCGATGATTTGGCGGGCAATGGAGAGCTTCTCAGGAATTTGCGGTAAGTGGTGACGATTGAACCACGCGCCACGTGAGAGTTCTGATCGCTGCAGATGAATGTCTCCGTTGTCATATTCTGCAAGAAACCCAACCATTAGGCCGCAAGGGTAGGGCCAAGGCTGTGAACCGTAATAGTGCAGGTTTTTGATGGTCAGTCCGGTCTCTTCCATGACCTCACGGCAAACAGCCTCTTCGAGCGTCTCACCGGTTTCCACGAATCCTGCTACAAGACCGTAGAAATCGCCACGGAAATTCTTGGCATGAACCAAAAGCACCTCATCGCCTCGGCTGACGAGTACGATGACAGCAGTAGCCAGTTGTGGCCACACCTCCTTACCACATTGTGTGCAGCGTTTGGAGATGTCTGTATGGAATTTCATAGGAGCGCCACAAACTCCACAGAATTTGGTATTACTATCCCAATAAAGCAGTTCGTGGCATTTTCCAGCGAGGAGATAGTCGTGACTTGAAAGATGATAGTAACTCTGTCGGAGTCCACACATTTCATAGCGTGGATTGTCAGTCAGAGGTTGGTCGATACGGTAGGCTTTCGCACCAGCAACATGGAGAATGTTGGTCCAAGGCTTGAGTTCGACAGGAGGTTCGGTAGGAATGCGTAATACATCACCGTCTTTCTCCAAGACAAGGTCTGATTGACAAAATACGAAATATTGTTCCATGGCTTAATCCTCCTTGAAAATAAGACGACGGTCACGTTCGATAGCCGGTTTTGTCCATTCCTCCGGTACGAATCGCCAGTTGTTGAGTGGGAGAGCTTCTACCGTTCCCTGTTTTTCTATCATTTGTGTGAGATAATAGCGTTGGTCGTGCTTGCTCATATAAATTATACGCGAAGGAATATCCTCCTTGGCAATCCCTGCACCACGGGTAAGCAGTTCGCCTCCACCGTTGCCACGATAACTGTTCATCGCCACCTTATACCAAGCATGCTCGTCGAAGGGTCTGCCATCGGAAAACTTCAGAATATGTACCTTCTGTCCATTGGGTTTGGTCACATCGACTTCGTAGTCAATTCCTGCTGCTGTGTCGAAATTGAAAGTCAGGTTTTTGAATCCCATGCGTTGTTTGTCCGTCCAAGTGTCAGTAAGCAGCATGATATGGTCATCGGGTGATGTCATCGTATTGACCCACAGGTCGTAGCTCATCTCCAACATCTTCCTTACTTCAGCACCAGTCATGCGAAGCGTGTAAATCTGGTTTTCGTAGCGGTAGATTTTAAACATATCGCTGACATAGATTGGACCAGCCTTGATCTCTGAATCGAAGGTGAGAGGTGCGTTGAATGAGATGTCAGCTCCTGTATGTTGAAGTTGAAGGCGATGTATATAGTCAGTAAAGCCAGCCGAACCGAAGAATGCATCGCGCGAGCGTACCGTATTGCGGAATGTTCCGATTTGTCGTCCTACAAATGCCGAAACGCTATCAATCTGCGGTTGGAAATGGTTCATGTAATCCTTGTCAATCTCTAAAGGACAAACGTCGATAATCTCTCCGTTCTTTTCCACCTTTATGGTTTTACCTTTTTGTTGGGTAACCTTGATTGTAGCCTGTGCTACGCGAAGTGCGTTACATGAAGCATCGAGACAGACCGTACCGTTGCTTGTTGTTACAGCACGCTCGCGATGGTCGTGACCAAAGAATATCACGTCAAAGCCATCGACCTGTTCTGCCACTTTTTTTGTAGCATCCTCATCATAATGTGAAGTGCTAATACCACCGTCCCATCCACTATGGAAGAGTCCTACTATGACATCAGCATGTTCCTTTTCACGAATGACCTTTACCCATTTTCTGCATGAAGAGACCATCTCTTCAAACGAGAGCCCTTTCCATAATTCCTCGTTAAGCCAGTTGGGGATGGCAGGAGTCAGCATGCCCAGCACAGCGACACGTACTCCGTCCCGCTCGATGATGGTATAGGGTTTGACATAGGGCTGTCCGGTTGCTTTGTCGATGATGTTGGCACCAAGAGTGGGGCAGTTCATCTCCTTAATCCATTTGTCATAGACGGCATGTCCGGTTTCTACATCATGGTTGCCGAAAGTCGCTGCATCATACTTGAGGTAGTTGACTACCTGGGCGGCCACGTTAGGGAGTTCAGGCTTGATGTAGTTGGTGTAATAGCAAGTGGGTTGTCCTTGCAGGATATCTCCGTTTTCGAGGAGGATAAGTTTGTCGCCAAAGTCCTTCCTTTGTTCTTTTATATATGTACTTACGCGCGCAAGAGACCCTTGCATGGGTTTGCGTTCGATGAAATTATACGGAAAGAATGCTCCATGCACATCGGTAGTTGCCAGAATGCGCAACGTGATAGTTTCTGTCTTTTTTGCCATGGTTGTAATAGTGACAAAGCCCATGAGGGCAAGCAATGTGAAAACTCTTTTCATGTATGAATTGTGGATAGATTGTGATAAAATAGTAAATCGTTATCTCTGTTTCCCTTGATTGATAAGAAACTGTTCTGCGCGTTCAAGGTCGGCAGGGGTGTCAATACCAACGGTTTCAACATTAGTCAAACCGACACGAATGCGGTAGCCGTTTTCCAACCATCTTAACTGTTCGAGACTCTCTGCCAGTTCAAGGGGGGACTGAGGAAGTTGGGTAACTTCTCTGAGCACTTCGCGACGATAGGCATAAAGTCCAAGATGTTTGAGATATGGATAGTGGTTGAGCCACGATTTAGGTTCCTGTCCACGTACGAACGGAATGACAGAACGGCTAAAATACAAGGCGAAGCCCTGTTTGTCGCAAACAATCTTCGGAGAGTTAGGATTTTCCGTAGCTTCCATGGAGTCAAAGCGTTTTCCAAGTGTACCAATTTGCGTTTCCTCACAATCGAAAAGCGACTGTAAGGTTTTGAGCTGTGAAGCATCAACAAACGGTTCGTCGCCCTGAATGTTAATCACGACATCAGCATTTGTGCCTATCTTTTCTGCAGCTTCTTCAATACGGTCGGTACCACTTTTATGGTCAGCTCTTGTCATGATGGCGTGTCCGCCAAAACTTTCTACCACACGAGCGATGCGTTCGTCGTCGGTAGCAACATAAGCCTCGTCGAGCGCCTGTGCTGCCTTTTCATATACATGTTGTATGACTGGGCGTCCACCCAAAAGAGCCAACGGTTTGCCCGGAAACCTTGTAGATGCATATCGGGCTGGGATGATAGCTATGAATTTCATTTTTCTATAGGATTTTTTATTTGTTTTCATTGCAAAGGTACAAAAATATCCTTATGGTGCGTTAATATACGCTAACAAAAATGATAAATACCGATTTTTTTTCATACCTTTGTTTCGATTTATTGCTATTAAAATAGAATCAATGATTATTAGACTGAGATATTTCCTTACGATAACATTAGCGACGGCAGCATTGACACTACCGGCGCAGAAGATAAAAGTCGGTGCGTGTACAACGGCCGATGGTGGCGAATACCAAGGTGAGATGGTTGGCGGCAAGCCAGATGGACGTGGTCGGGCAACCTATAAAAACGGGGACTGGTATGAAGGTCTATACTCCAAAGGCAAACGTCAGGGAAAGGGTACTTATACTTTTTCCGATGGTGAAAAATATGAGGGAGAATGGTTCCAAGATCACCAGCATGGCGTTGGAACGTTCTATTTCCAAAACAATAATAAGTATGTAGGACTCTGGTATATTGACGAACAACAGGGTCATGGTAAGATGTACTACTATAATGGTGACGTCTATGATGGCATGTGGAAACAGGACAAACGCGAAGGAAAAGGTCGTTATACGTTCAAAGACGGCACTTGGTATGAAGGTCTGTGGAAAGACGACATGAAATCAGGAAAAGGTGTTTATCATTGGCCAGACGGCTCGTCTTATGACGGCATGTACGCAAATAATTTACGTGATGGCAAAGGAGTGTTCAGATACTCCAATGGTGACGTTTATGTAGGACAATGGAAAGAAGACACCCCACACGGAAAAGGTATATATAAATTTCAGAGTGGCGACGTCTATGAAGGTGACTATGTACAGGGCGAACGAACCGGTATGGGCGTCTTCAAATTTGCCAATGGCGACAAATACACAGGAGCCTTTGTGGATGGCGACAAACAAGGCCAGGGCATACTTGTGTGGAAAAACGGGAACGTCTATCAAGGTGAATGGAAAGCCGACAAACCTAATGGATACGGAAAACTGACGATGAAGAACGGCGATGTCTTTGAAGGACAGTTCAAAAACGGAACCATACACGGACAAGGTGTAGCACGTTTTGCAGACGGGTCAAAATTCAAAGGACAGTTTATCAACGGACGAAGAAACGGACCTGCCGTAGAAGAGGATAAAAACGGCAAACGCTTTGAGGGATCCTATGTAGATGACAGACGTGACGGACGTTTTGTAGAAAAGGACGCCAACGGTAATGTTACAGCACAAGGTAACTATACAAGAGGACATCGTGAGGAAGACAAAACAAAATAAGCAACCCTTAAATAAATCAATAGAATTATGATTATCGACGAACTAAAACATCTGAAAGACTATGAGTCGTTGAACCCATTGTTTTCAAAAGTTGTGGAGTTTATCAACCAGCACGACCTCAACACACTTGAGGAAGGCAAACATGAGATAGTGGGCAAAGACCTCTTTGTCAACATCCAGACAGCCAAAGGAAAGACACCCGACGAGGCTGTTATCGAAACCCACAATAAGATGATCGACATACAGATACCGCTCTCTGCTGCTGAAACATACGGATATACTCCCCGTGAAGCACTTCCAGAGGCTGCATATAACGAAGAGAAAGACATTACCAAAATACCCGGACTTGCTGCCGAGAGCTATGTGACAGCTCAGCCCGGATGTTTTGCCATCTTCTTCCCACAGGATGGTCATGCCCCGTGTATTGCAGGTGTAGATGAAATAAAGAAAGCCATTTTTAAAGTTAAAGCCTAATATCATCATGGCAACAAATAAAACTACAAAATCCAAAGCCGGAGCAAAGACTGCGGCAAAGAGAACGACACGTAAAAGTGTGAAACAGGAAAACAAGCATATTGGTCTGGTAAAAAATGACTCTTGGCTTGAACCCTACGAAGATGCCATTCGTGGAAGACACGAGCATGCCCTATGGAAAATCGCCCAGCTGACGAGAAACGGGAAAAAGACTCTTTCTGATTTTGCATCAGGACACCTCTATTTCGGACTTCATAAGCTTGCAAAAGGCTGGGTGTTCCGTGAATGGGCACCTAATGCAACAGAAATATACCTCATCGGAGATTTCAACAACTGGCAGGAATCACCCAAATATAAATGCAAACGTATTGAAGGTACAGGAAACTGGGAACTCAAACTCTCGGAAAAGGCCATGAAACATGGAGACCTTTATAAAATGAAAGTCAAATGGAATGGTGGAGAGGGTGAACGCATACCTGCATGGTGTCAACGTGTGGTACAAGACGAACAGACCAAGATTTTCTCAGCACAGGTGTGGAACCCTGAACATCCTTATGTCTTTAAGAAAAAGACCTTTAAGCCTGACGTTTCACCGTTGCTTATCTATGAATGCCACGTTGGAATGGGACAAGATGCCGAAAAGGTTGGCTCTTATCGTGAATTTCAGGAAAACGTATTGCCACGTGTTAAGAAAGATGGATATAATGCCATTCAGGTTATGGCCATCCAGGAACATCCCTACTATGGATCCTTTGGATACCATGTATCATCATTCTTTGCACCTTCAAGTCGTTTCGGAACTCCTGACGAATTAAAGGAAATGATTGATACTGCCCATAAAATGGGTATTGCGGTCATCATGGATATTGTTCATTCGCACGCTGTGAAAAACGAAGTTGAAGGACTCGGAAATCTTGCAGGAGATCCCAATCAATACTTTTATCCTGGTGAACGTCATGAACATCCAGCATGGGACTCTTTGTGTTTTGACTACGGAAAGGATGACGTCTTACACTTCTTACTCTCCAATTGCAAATATTGGCTGGAAGAATACCATTTCGACGGATTCCGCTTCGATGGAGTTACGTCTATGCTGTATTACTCTCACGGACTTGGGGAAGCATTTACAGGCTATGGAGATTACTTCAACGGACATGAGGATGATAATGCGATCTGCTATCTGACATTGGCCAATAAACTGATTCACGAAGTTAATCCCAAGGCAATAACAATCGCCGAAGAAGTATCGGGTATGCCAGGACTTGCCGCACGTTTTGAAGACGGTGGTTATGGTTTCGACTACAGAATGGCCATGAACATTCCTGACTATTGGATTAAGACTATTAAGGAAGTAAGGGATGAGGATGTCAACGTTTGTAGCATTTTCTGGGAAGTGAAGAACAGACGACCGGACGAGAAAACCATATCTTATTGTGAAAGCCACGATCAGGCTCTTGTGGGAGATAAAACCATCATCTTCAGACTTATAGATGCCGATATGTATTGGCATTTCAAGAAAGGCGATGAAAACGATATGGCTCGAAGGGGCATCGCGCTGCATAAGATGATTCGACTGGTGACACTTGGGGCTATAAATGGCGGTTACCTCAATTTCATGGGTAACGAATTCGGACACCCAGAATGGATTGACTTCCCGCGTGAAGGAAATGGATGGTCGTACAAATATGCAAGACGCCAATGGAATCTTGTAGATAACAAAGAACTCTGCTACCACTGGCTTGGTGATTTTGACCGCAGAATGTTGGAAGTGGTCAAGAGCCAACGAAATTTCCAGAACACACCCGTAACAGAAATATGGCATAATGATGGAGATCAGGTGCTTTGCTTTATGAGAGGCGACCTTGTCTTTGTATTCAATTTCTCTCCAACACACTCCTATACTGACTATGGATTCCTTGTACCTACAGGTTCCTATGAAGTAGTGCTCAACACAGATGCCAAGGAGTTTGGTGGTAATGGATTCGCAGATGACACGATGACTCACATGACCAACTACGATGAACTCTATGTGAAAGACCGCAAAGAGTGGCTCAAGCTCTATCTGCCAGCCAGATCAGCTGTGGTGCTCAGAAAACTGTAAGTGGAACAAAGGTAAAACAACCACACCTCTGTATACTTATGAAATACAATATCCGCCGTATTTGGCTGATTCTCTCACTTGTGACCATACTGATGCTTGTCATCGGTATGGTCGCGGGATCTTCTGACGTGAAGCAATATGCAAAACAGATGGAAAGCCTGATGAATAAGGGAGATTATGATGCAGCACTTCAAATTGCTTGCAAGTCAGATAAGACTGATTCACTACTGACAGCCCTTAGAGTTGAAGCGCTTTATCAACAGCATCGATTAGGAGATGAACTGTTTACTTATCCCATTTCCGGGTCAGGTAGGGATATGAAACACTGTGGAGGCGATAAAATGTTGTGTGGCTATTTGATAGATTGTCAACTTGACCAATTTGTCAAATTACTCCCAACATACTATCCAATTAACAGCAGTTTGCCCAAACACTACCAAGAAGCCCTCGTTCTATATAAACATCTGCGTGCACAACCGATCATTGTGTTCAATAATCTTGCTATGGAGGCAGATTTTGACGAGATGAAAAGTCTTCAGCAAAGATATCCTAAGCAACGCGAATGGCTTCTCAATATGCAGACCAACTATAAAGATACCTATTGGTATTATTATTTCTGCGGAAAAGCAATCAATAAATTACAAAACAGATAATCAGACTTTGTAATTCGTCTGCTTCATGTATCATGATTCATTCGGGATGCCCTCGGTTTAATTAGTATTTTGCGTACCCCCAATACTTAACAATTGACTTATTTTACGCGTGTAAAACCTCTTGAATCTGAGTTGTTATGAACTTGATGAGGTATTGATAACGTCTTACCTCTTCATTACAAATTAATGGTGTAGGGCGGTGCTCACAAAAAAACAATTGGGAGAAACGCTTAACTCGTCTCTCCCAATTTACAGTGGCTAATCTATATATGTGTTTGTGAGATAGATTGCTGTGAACTTATACAATACCCTGACTCATCATAGCTGATGCAACCTTCATGAAGCCTGCAACATTGGCACCCTTCACATAGTTGATGTATCCGTCAGCACCAGTACCGTATTTCACGCAGTTTTCGTGAATATCGTTCATAATACGCTTCAGGTAGTTGTCAACCTCTTCAGCTGTCCAACTCAGACGCTCTGAGTTCTGAGACATTTCAAGACCAGATACTGATACACCACCAGCGTTAGATGCTTTTCCTGGAGCATAAAGCAACTTGTTGTCTTGGAAAATCTTGATAGCCTCAGGAAGTGAAGGCATGTTAGCACCTTCTGCCACGGCAATTACGCCATTGTCAACAAGAGCCTGGGCCTGCTCGCCGTTAATCTCGTTTTGGGTAGCGCAAGGAAGGGCAATATCAGCCTTCTCATGCCAAGGACGCTCGCCAGCATGATAAACAGCATTGGGATATTCTTCTGCGTACTCTTTGATACGACCACGCTCAACATTCTTCAGCTCTTTCACGTAAGCCAGCTTTTCTGCGTCAATTCCATCGGGATCGAAGATGTAGCCATCTGAGTCTGACAAGGTGAGTACTGTGGCTCCCAACTGGATGCACTTCTCCGTAGCATACTGTGCCACATTACCAGAACCAGAAATAAGAACTTTCTTGCCTTTCAGCTCGATGCCGCGAGTAGCCAGCATAGAAGTCAGAAAATATACTGTACCGTAACCTGTTGCTTCAGGACGAATCAATGAACCTCCGAAGGGGATACCCTTACCGGTAAGTACACCTTGGAACTGATGGGTGAGCTTCTTGTACTGTCCAAAGAGGTAACCCACTTCACGACCACCAACACCGATGTCACCAGCAGGAACGTCTTCATCAGGACCGATTACTCGATACAGTTCGTTCATGAATGCTTGACAGAAACGCATAACCTCTGCATCGCTCTTGCCACGTGGAGAGAAATCGGAACCACCTTTGGCACCACCCATAGGAAGTGTTGTCAGCGAGTTCTTGAAAGTCTGTTCAAAAGCGAGAAACTTCAGAATTCCCAGATTTACACTCTTGTGGTAACGCAGACCGCCTTTGTACGGACCAATGGCGTTGTTGTGTTGGATGCGATATCCCATGTTGGTCTGAACATTTCCCTTATCGTCAACCCATGTGATGCGGAATTCGTAAACGCGATCGGGCACGCAAAGACGCTCAATCAGATTAGCTTTCTCAAATTCAGGGTGCTTGTTGTACTCTTCCTCAATAGTTGGAAGTACCTGACTTACGGCCTGAATGTACTCAGGCTCATTGGGAAATCTTTGTTTCAGATTTTCTACAACTTGTGCTGCATTCATAATTTTTTCTTTTTTGGTTAAATTATAACGTTTTTTCTACTTCTTTTTTGTTTTCGGTTGCAAAATTACATCAAAAATCTGAAATACCAAACAAATTATCAAAAAATATGCGATATTTCTTTCTTTTTGTAGTAAATCTGTATAAAAACAGAAAAAAACATTGCTTTTTCGCCTGTTTGGGAGCACAATAAGAAAAAAAGCACCATCTTACCTTTGAAAGGTAGATGATGCCTTAGTATTCGTATATTAGAGTAAGAAGGTGAAGATTATATCTTTTGGATAGTCAATTCACTTTTTCCTTCCTCTTTGCTTATTGATATGGTACTGTTAGCCTCCAGTTCTCCATCGATGATAAGTTCTGCAATACCATCTTCTATATAGTTCTGAATCGCACGTTTCAATGGACGTGCACCAAATTGCACATCATAGCCGCGTTCTGCAACAAAAGCCTTGGCTTCGTCGGTTATCTGCACTTGATAGCCGAGTGCTTCCATACGTTTGAAAAGTCCGCGTAGTTCGATGTCGATGATTTTCTTGATAGCCTCTAAATCCAACTGCTCAAAGGTGATAATCTCGTCCATACGGTTGAGAAACTCTGGTGAGAACTGTTTAGACAATGCTTTCTGCACAATACTGCGCGCATGTTCCTTGTCCTGGTCATTGAGCATGAATGAACTGTTTCCTGCTATGTTAAAGCCTACACCCCGACCGAAATCCTTCAGTTGGCGTGTACCTGCATTAGAGGTCATAATGATAACCGTATTGCGGAAATCCACAAAGCGTCCGTTACCATCAGTCAGACGACCTTCGTCGAGAACTTGAAGCAAGAGGTTGAAAACGTTACTATGTGCCTTTTCAATCTCATCAAGTAGTACGATGGAGTAGGGACGACGACGAACGCGTTCGGTCAACTGACCACCTTCCTCGTAACCAACGTAACCTGGAGGTGCACCAACCAGTCTGGACACGTTGAACGATTCGGTATATTCACTCATGTCAACACGAATGAGCGCATCACTACTGCCGAACATAAATTCTGCGAGTTTCTTCGCCAGATAGGTTTTACCTACTCCCGTAGGACCAATGAACATGAATACGCCGATAGGATGGTTAGGTTCTTTCAGTCCCACCCGGTTGCGCATGATTGCTTTTACCATCTTATCGATGGCTTTGTCTTGTGCCACAACCTCTTCCTGCAGTTTCAGGTTCATGCCTTTCAATCGGATACCTTCGGCTTGCGCTAAGCGTTGTACAGGAACACCAGTCATAATCGAAACAACGTCTTGTACATCCTTAAGACTGACATTCTGGCGGTCTATGTCTTCACCATTCTGCCAATTAGTATTAAGGGCATCCAGTTCCTGTTGGAGTTGCGCTTCTCGATCACGATGACTGGCAGCCAACTCGTAATTCTGGTTTTTCACCGCTTGGCGTTTCTTTTCGCTTGCCTCCTTGAGTTGTTTTTCCTTTTCGATGATTTCTGCCGGAACTTGTGTGTTTGTCAAGTGCAGACGTGCCCCGACTTCATCCATTACATCTATGGCTTTATCCGGTTGTTGTCTGTCGCTGATGTATCGCTCCGTGAGACTAACGCATGCAGCAAGAGCCTCATCGGTATAGTTCACGTGATGATGCTTCTCGTAGTGATGCTTGATATTGTGAAGTATCTGAAGCGTCTCTGCGGGAGTATTCTGCTCTACTATGACTTTTTGGAATCGGCGTTCCAAAGCTCCATCCTTTTCGATGGAATTTCTATATTCGTCAAGTGTGGTAGCTCCGATACATTGTATCACACCACGTGCCAATGCTGGTTTGAGAATATTGGCAGCATCCATAGAGCCTGGTGTCGAACCAGCGCCTATGAGGGTATGGATTTCATCAATGAAGATGATGACATCATCATTCTGTTCGAGTTCCTTAATGAGCTGCCGTATGCGTTCTTCAAACTGTCCACGATATTTCGTACCAGCAACAACCCCTGTAAGATCGAGCGTTAATACACGTTTACCAAACAATAAAGGAGGGCATTTCTTGTTGGCGATGACTTGTGCCAATCCTTCTACAATAGCGCTCTTTCCTACGCCAGGTTCACCAATCAGAATAGGGTTATTCTTCTTTCTGCGTCCCAGAATTTCCATGACCCGCATCATCTCTTTCTCTCGTCCCACAACCTCATCAAGTTTGTTGTTTCGAGCCTGAAGAGTCAGATCGGTTGAGAAATTATCGAGCATGGGAGTTTTCGATTTCTGTTTGTCTTGTTGTGTAGTGGTAGTATTTCCATTGCTTTGGTTAGAAGAATTAGCTTTTTTCTGCTCTTCTTCAAATTCTTCCTCAGGAAGTCCTACACCATTTGTGACATGGAGTAAAGAACGTATTTCTTCGTAGTTCATGTTGTTGGATTCCAAAATTTGTTTTGCACCATTGTTTGCCGCATCGTGCATGATGGCAAGCAACAGATGTTCTTCTTCCACCTGTTGACTGTGACCGAAACGTGCTTCAAGAACGGCCAGTTTCAAAATATTGTTAGCTTGTGGAGTGAGAATGATGTCAGACTGTTCTTCACTTATGGCAACTTTCTCATTACGGGCAAGTTTCTCAAGTTTTTCCTTGACCGATTGACTGTCGATGCCGAGGCGATGAAACAGACTGTTGGTGGTGCTTTCGCGTAGGCGCATCATTCCCAGCAACAGGTGCTCTGGAGCCACACAACGGTTTGCGAGCCGTATGGCTTCTTCTCGCGAGTATGCGAGTATTTCTGATATCTTTTCTGAAAACTGATTTGTCATAACTGAAAACATGATTGCAAATAACGTGCCAACGATAACCTACACACAGTTTGTGGCAAATTCAGACATCCCTTTCTTATTATTAAAATGTATATAGTTTGGAGAGATGTTTTTTGTCCATGCGTTAACTGCCGAAATACAATTCCAGCTCGTGTATGGCTTGTTGGTTTTTGTTGTCTAAGTCACGGATAATGCATCCGTGTTCGAGTAGAGCAATTCGTGTAGAAATATCTACTGTGTGCTGAAGATTGTGGCTTGAGATCAGTAGGGTTGCCTTGGTCTGTGCCACATAGTCAGTCAGTAAGTGTTTGAGTAGTGTCTGACTGCTCGGATCAAGGAAATTGAAGGGTTCGTCGAGGATGACGATGCTGGGACGTCTATATAGGGCAGATATAATACCCACCTTCTGCTTGTTACCAGCCGATAGGTTGCGGATTAGTTTCTTCTGTCCAAAAATCTCTCCTGCAGCAAAGTCAGTAAAATCTTCCATACGCTTCTCAGATTGTTCTTTGGTCATTCCTGACACTTTTCCCAAAAAGGCGAAATATTCTTCTGGCGTAAGAAAGTCTATCAGGAATCCCTCATCGATATAAGTGCCAACATGTTGTTTCCAATCTTCATTCTCACTGGGGTTAATGCCATCAATAGTGACAAAGCCGGAATCCGCTTTGAGCAAATCGAGCATGAGTCGGAATAGGGTAGTCTTGCCTGCACCATTGTTGCCAACGAGGCCGAGAATCTCTCCATCTGTTATTTCAAAGTATTCGATGGAAGAAGCTACTGTAGTTCCGAAATTCTTCTGAAGATTGTTTATGGTAATCATTGTTGATTTCTATTGGTTTTATCCTTGACAGTTATTTGTATTTTCGCTGCGCACAGCGTGTGCAACTTATTGAGAATGCAGCACACCGCATGATAACGTGTGGTGTGCTGCATAATTTGTTTATACTAATCCGCGTCCGTGGCAGTTTTTGAATTTCTTACCCGAACCGCAAGGACATGGATCGTTACGTCCTGGCATCTTTTCCTTGACGATAGGAGTACGTGGCTGTTGTGCACGTGTGTCGTGAGCGGCTGCCGCACGCATGTTAGGATCGCTCATTTGCTCCTGCTCAACGGTTGGTTTGTTTTCCGTGTATTGCTGGCGTGGACGTTGAGCTGGTTCTGGACCAGCCTCTTCCACTTGCTGCATTTCCGGAATAGTGGTGCGCATGAGTACAGAGACGATGCGATTGTTCATATCGTTAATCATGTTATCCCATACCTTTGCACTTTCCAACTTGAAGATGAGCAAGGGATCTTTCTGTTCGTATGAAGCATTCTGTACCGAGTGACGAAGTTCGTCGAGTGCACGGAGGTTTTCTTTCCATGCCTCATCGATGACGTGGAGCAACATTTGTTTTTCAAACTGCTTGACAATAGACTTCGATTTTGTTTCGTATGCTTCCTTTAGGTTGCAAGGAATCTGATAGAGTCGTCGTCCGTCAGTCAAAGGAACTGCTATTCTGTCAAAACGGTCACCTTGTTCGGTATAGACTTTCTCTATGACGGGTTGAGCTATCTCACAGATGTGTTCTGTCTTACGCTCAAAGGCTTCCATCACTTTCTTGTAGGAGTTTTCTTCTAGTTCTTCAAGATGTCCAGACTGCAGTTGTTCTTCGGTGAAAGGCACTTCCATGGCAAACAAACGAATGAAAGCTTCACGGCATCCTTCATAGTCGTTTTGCTCGATAGTAGTAGCAACACGGTCCCAAAGCATATTGGCAATATCCATTCCGATACGTTCTCCCATCAAGGCATGGCGACGTTTCTCATAGATAACGGTACGTTGACGGTTCATGACGTCATCATATTTGAGAACGTTTTTACGCATCTCAAAGTGCATACCCTCGATGCGTGCCTGCGCCGACTGAATGGAATTGGAGAGGAGCTTTGCCTCGATGGGCATGCTGTCATCGACACCCATGCTGTTCATCAGTGCCTCGCCTCCAGCGTGCAGCAGTACCTCGTTGATGAAAAGAACCACGAGGAATGGAACCTGGACGGTCTGCGCGACCGCTTTATGGGCTGGATCACCGATGAAAATGACCTGCGCTACTCCCTGGACGAACTGCGGCAGATGAGCCGTGACGATATCGCTGAGATTTTGCAGGAAAAGGCAGCGACTCGCTACGACGCCCAGCGGGAGCTGTTCGGTGATGCCTTTGAGGAGATCGAGCGGGTAGTGCTGCTGCGGAATGTTGATACCCTGTGGATGGATCACATCGATGCCATGGAGGAGCTCAAGCGCGGCATCGGTCTGCGCGGCTACGGCAACGTAAAACCCATCGATGCGTATAAGCGCGAGGGCTATGATATGTTTGAGGCCATGATAAACGGCATCCGTGAGGAGACCGTCAGAAGGATTTACACCATCCGTGTCCGTAAGGAGCAGACGCTTGAGCGCAAGGCAGTTGCCAAAAACGTGGC
>OQWI01000158.1_pt1 | contig 32098 bp, 47 predicted proteins | sample 1691551 | NCBI WGS metagenome assembly OQWI01 (sample SAMN03418259, study PRJEB22391) | human gut metagenome | biome: human-gut; feature: organic feature; material: feces | host: Homo sapiens | place: Tanzania | collected 2013-01
TAACAGCAGAGGGCAAAGTCGAACAGGCTTTGTCCTCTCTGTTTTGGCAAAAGTCCGAGAGTTACATTGAAGATCAGCAATGTAACCAAGTCATTTATGAAATCGAGGTGTAACAATGGCTGATAAAGTTAAATTTGGTATCTCGAATGTCCATTACGCAGTGCTCGACACCGATGGGAACACCTACGGCACACCTGTAGCAATCCCCGGCGCTGTGAGCCTGTCTATGGAACCTTCCGGCGATACCACTCCGTTTTATGCGGATAATATCCAGTATTTCGTAGCCGTCGCCAATAGCGGCTATACCGGAGACCTTGAGGTTGCGATCTTCCCGGATTCGTTCCTCACGGATATTTTTGGCTACACGCAGGACACCATCAGCAAGGTGATGATCGAGAACGCCAATGTACAGCCCAAGCCTTTCGCGTTGCTGTTCCAGGAGGAGGGTGACGCCAATGGCACCAAGTTTGTGCTATATAACTGCACCTGCACCCGTCCCTCTCGTGAGCTGAATACCACTACGGAGAGCGTGGAGCCTCAGACACAGACCGTCAGCATCACCGCTTCTCCGCTGTCTAACGGCAACTCTCTTGCCTACACCACGGCGGAGACCCCTGCAGAGACACTCAACGGCTGGTACAAAACCGTATTCCAGCCTGCACAGGTGGGGGGCTGATATGAACAAGATCATCGAAATCGATGGCAAAAGCGTGGGGCTTTGCGCAAATGCGCTGACCCCTCGCATCTATCGGCACAAGATCGGGCGGGATATCGTCCGAGATCTGCAAAAGCTGCAGGCGGCGGCAACCTCGGAAGATGGTAGCTTTTCCGTGAGCGACCTTGAAATCTTCGAGGATGTCGCTTTTATTATGGCGCGGCAGTACGACGCAAGTATCCCGGACAATGTTGATGAGTGGCTTGAGCAATTTGAGATGTTCTCGATCTACAAGGTGCTGCCCGCCATCTTGGAGCTGTGGAGCCTTAACAATAAGACTACCGCAATACCAAAAAAAAAATAAAACAAACGGTGCGTGAACCCACCGGGTCTACCTTTATGCTCCGCTGCGCTGAATTGGGTTTGACCGATGAAGCGCTGTCGGATATGACCTGCGGCATGGTCTACGATTTGATGATCGAAAAGGCCAATGACGCAGAACAATATGCCATAAAGGGCAGGCCCGGCGGCTTGCGCGATTTCTTCGCAGGAGGTGGTAAGATTGGCTGAAAATGTTAAAGGCATTGTTGTTGAGATCGGCGGCGATACTAAAGGATTATCCAAGGCCATTAGTGAGCTGAATGGCGAAATCCGCGGTACGCAGACCGAGCTTGACAAAGTCAATCGCCTGCTGAAACTTGATCCTACCAATATAGACCTGCTCAAGCAGAAAGAGCAGCTCCTTGGGGATCAGATTAAGAAAACAGAAAACAAGGTTGAAAGTCTCCGCAATGCCAAAAAACAGGCAGACGCCGAAATGGCAAGCGGGACGGAAGTAAACCAAAAGCAATACCGTGAGCTGGTAAGAGAGCTTGAAAGCGCCGAATTGAAGCTGAAAAGCCTGCAATCAGAAGCGTCAAAGAGCCATGCATCGCTGGCGCATGTTTCTACCATAACCGGAGAAATATCCAGTAAGGCGGGGAGCGTAGCCAAGAGTTTTGCGCCGATTTCCGTGGCACTCGCCGGTGTCGGCGTTGCTGCCGGTAAAGCGTCTATTGAGTTTGAAAGTGCTTTTGCTGGCGTCGAAAAAACCGTTGACGGAACCGAGGAACAGCTTGCGGCGCTCCGGCAGGGCATCTTGGACATGGCTGAAGAAATACCCGCATCGACCACCGAGATCGCAGCGGTTGCGGAAGCAGCTGGACAGTTGGGCATTGCCACTGATGATGTGCTTGACTTCACCCGCGTTATGATCGATTTGGGTGAAGCAACCAACCTCTCATCTGACGAGGCTGCATCGTCTCTTGCCAAGTTTGCCAATATTACTGGAACCACTGCTGACGAGTATTCCCGACTTGGCAGCACAATTGTTGACCTCGGCAATAACTTTGCCACAACCGAGCGGGATATCGTGGAAATGGGAACCCGTCTTGCATCTGCCGGAACCATAGCCGGATTGTCAGAACAGGATATCCTCGCTCTATCAACGGCGATGTCCTCCGTTGGAATTCAAGCCGAGGCTGGCGGTACAGCAATGACCCAAACGCTGTCTGCCATCAGCAAGGCCGTTTCCGATGGCGGAGACGATCTTAAGACATTTGCTAAAATCGCCGGAGTTTCCGCAGATGAATTCGCTAAAATGTGGAGCGACGACCCCATTAAAGCTATCCAAGGATTTATCGGTGGACTGGGCGACATGAACGCCAACGGCGAAGATGTGCTTTCTGTGTTGGACGAGCTGGGTCTTTCCGGAATTCGACAATCCAACATGCTGCAGTCTCTTGCTTTAGCATCTGGGGTGCTCGGCGACGCCGTTACTACAGCAAATAACGCGTGGGAAGAAAATGTTGCGCTATCCAACGAAGCAAGCAAGCGTTACGAAACGACAGAAAGCCAAATGAAGATCCTGCGGAACGGGCTTAACAACCTGGCTATCTCAATCGGGGATATCCTACTGCCGATTATCAACAAAATCGTCGGCGGGTTGCAAAATGCAATCAACTGGTTTTCCAACCTCGATAGTAGCACCAAAAAGACAATCCTTGTCATTGGCGGCCTTATCGCTGCTATTTCCCCGGTTGCCGGAATAATATCCGGTATAGCCGGAGCAATAAGCAAACTGACCGGGACTGTAATACCTGCGCTGACCAATGCCATCAACTTTTTGATAGCCAACCCAATAGTGCTGATCATCGCTGCGATCGTTGGGCTGGTTGCGTTAATTGCAACAAAGGGTGACGAAATACAGGCAATCTTGCAGAAAGTTGATGATTTCCTGCAGAGCGTATTCACAACCGACTGGACGCAATCTTTCGGAATTCTCGGCAATATCCTTAATGCGTTTTTTACAACCGTAAAAAGTGTTTGGGACAGCATCAAGGCGGTCTTTGATGGCATCATCGATTTTATCCGCGGCGTTTTTACCGGAGATTGGGAAAGAGCGTGGAAAGGCGTTCAGGAGATTTTTGCAGGGCTATTTAAGGGATTGGTTGCCATTGCAAAAGCACCGCTTAACGGAATCATCGCCCTGATCAATATGGTTATTGATGCAATCAACTGGATGATAAACGGGATAAACTCTATTAGCTTTACCGTGCCAGATTGGGTGCCGGTCTTGGGCGGAAAGACGCTTGGATTTAATATTCCCAACATTGGAAAGCTCGCGTATCTTGCCAAAGGCGGTATCCTTTCCTCCGGAAGCGCCATTGTTGGCGAAGCCGGTCCGGAACTGCTCACCATGGCGGGCGGTCGTGCCCATGTTATGCCGCTGAATGGCGACGCAGGAAAAGGCGGAATTACCATCGAGATGAACAACACTTTTAATGGCTACGACAGCGCAGCCGGTGAAGCTGCTGCTCGTAACTTAGTGCAGGCAGTAAATCGTGCGCTTGGGAGGGCTTATTGATGAGAAAATTTAAGCTCCAAAACAACGTAGGCGCCGAGTGGGATTTGATGGACAAGGCGGCGTATTTCAACGTACCCGACGGCTTGGGGTTTGAAAAAGAGATCTCTGCAATGCAAGCGGGGTACTCTTGGCTGATTACCGAGGACTATTTGGGGCAGAAATCAATAAGCGGAGAAATGGTGTTCTTTTCGTATGAAAAATACCAGTCTTTCATATCGTTTGTGACAAAAGACCCGCTTACCCTTCTCTACTCCCCTGTTTCAAAATGGTATCGGATAAACTGCAAGGTTCAGATTGCGCAAAAATCGGAATTCAAATCCGGCTATCTTTCCGTTCCTATAACATTCCTTTGCCTTGGGACATGGCATGAAGCAATCGTCGTTTCGCAAGCTCAGCCACCAAGCGAGAATTTGAAAAAGTACAGCTACACTTACCCATACATTTATGCCGAAACGGCGGCGGGGACAGCGAGAATTAAAAATGGTGATTTGGTTTCCCCCTGTAAGATCCATATTTTCGGGCCCGTCACAAATCCGAATTGGGTGCTTACACAGGGCGGGAAGCGCCTGCTTACCGGTCGGGTGGTCGCCGCAATTCCGGCAGGGAATAAAATCGTTATAGATGCTGATCCGGCAACGATGGAGATAGCCGAATACTCCGTATCGGGAGAATTTGTTCAAAACCTCTATCAAAGCAGCGACTTTTCGACAGCTCGTTTTATCTATGCGCCAGCCGGAGAAAGCACCCTCGCTTTTTCCCACGAGGGAACTGCCGACATCTCGGCATCTGTGGAGGTGGAGAAACTTGCATACTCTGTATAAATGCGAAGTTTTTGCGAGAGACTACACTTTCCGAAGCTTCGCCCCGATAGAAAGTCCGGAGATCCAGTTTGACTACTTGACGCTTGAAAAAACGAGTATCAAGGCTGTTAAAATAGACGCCAAAAAGGGAGACTTTTTAAGCGTCAGCGACCAAAATGGGAAAGTTGTCTATCAAGGAATAGTGGACGATGTTAATTATGACAAAAGTGGCGTAACCATTGCGGCGCAGCCGCTCTTGTCTATTTTTGACGCAGATGTGTATTTTCAGAGGTCGCAGTCCTCAAAGATCGAACAGTTTATCGCTGGAATCATTACAGATAACTTTGTAAGCAGCGACGACAATCTCCAAAATATCAGCGGCCTGTCGGTAACGACGACTACAGAAACGAGCGGAGCGCTTAACCTCAAGGATAATATCCACAATTTATACGAGATAATCACCAAGGCGCTGACCGCTTACGGCATTGTTGTATCTGTCAGCCTTGACCCGCAGAAAAAGACCTTGATCACCACCGTCGGGAAGATATCAACAGAGGCTGTTGTCGAAGCTGACCTAAAGTCTGTGATCGAGAAGAATATCATCATCGGTGACAGCTATGGACAGCTGAACAAGGTCATTATCTACAACAAGGCCGATGAAACTCAAAAGGTCACTTATTATCTGCACCCAGATGGGAAAATTGACACAGAGGATACAGAAAGAATAACCCCTGTGTTTTTTGCAAACCAATTTCTTGAAACGGACGGAGAATTTGCCACCGCAGCTTATCAAAAAGCCTATGATGCTTTATCTCCGCAAAAGTACGACAACATGATAGAGATCACCGTTCGGAATGATTGCTCCGTGATAGATGCCTATATGGAGATCGGCACAGAAGTAACCGTTTTAGACGAAGATAAATCATACGGAACGATACTGACAGGGATTGCCCGGACAAGCGAGACAACAAAGCTGACCTTTGGTGTTGTCCGAGCTGATTTGACAAAAATACTGATATTAGAGAGGAGGTCAACCACTTGATAACCCTTTTACAATACAATGGATCAACAATAACTCCGACAGATGATGCTTATTTTTACGATAAAATGGTCAACGACAGCGGTATCTTTGAAGGCGTTACCGTAACATCGCAGGGCGGCAATATCCTCAACATTTCTGACGGTAGAGGAATTATCCTCGGTAGAAACTTCGTCGTTGAGGAACAGACTGTAAATGCAACGCTTCCGGGCTCTGCCTCGGTTACAGGGCGCTTGTTAATTCAAATCGACATGTCCGCAACCGATGCACCGATCTCTTTTGTAACGCAAGCGGCGTCCCCGCTTCCGACCCTCGTACAGGAGGATATCAATGCTGGGGGAACGATCTATCAGCTGCCGATTGCTACATATACAGCGGAACCTACGCTGATAAGCAATCTGAAAAATATAGCCCATAAAGTCATATCGAATGCGACAGAGATATCAACTCTCCAGCTGACAGCTTCCGGTTGGTCTGGGGCGGAAAGCCCATATACTCAATCGGTAAGTATTCCTTCGGCGACGGAGTACAGCAAGGTCGATATCCAAATGGACTACACAGCCATTGATATTATGCTGGACAGCGGAACTGCTGCAATTTACATTTCCAACACAAATGGCGCTCTTACTGCTTATGCTGTTGGGGAAAAGCCAATCTCCGACATGAACGTTCAAGTAACTATTAGTTCATCAATTAAAAGTGGAAAAGATCCCCCTAAAAATAGTGCATCAGGAAAAATCGAACTCCATTCCGAATTAACCGGTCAAAGTGTAAAGCCGGTAGAATCCGAATCAAAAAGCGGGATAGCTTTTTCAAATTCGGCAATGGTCGATAAGGTCAGCCCCAAAAATGGGGAATGCAAAAGAGTAGCTGATATTAGAACCGATGCATCTCCGGAAAGTGCCTCTTGTGTTGAAAGCTCTGCAAGACAGTTAGCGGTTATCGAAAGCGAGGCGAACGGTGTCGGCGTCACCGTCAACAAGCAAGAACCAAAAGAACATATTGAGATTACAAAGCCCAGCCCAAACGGAACAGAAATAATCCTCAACCCGAATAAGACCGGCGAGAAATTTGACCTGTTCCAATCGGTACCTACCGGTCATGATGTGGTGCTTAATCCTATCCTGTTCGCAGAGGGACTTGCCCTTGCGCTTCCTGTTCCGCCGGGGACAGCAGCAATCGTTAACAAGATAACCGGTTCGGAAAGTGTTAAATTGGTTCAGCCAATCCCGACAGGTGATGATGTCCTGCTGATGAACGGTTCGGCTGCACATTCTGCCTCCGTAAAAAATAGCGGAAAGGCAAGCATCGGTGACTGCGTTGGTGGGAAATCTGACGGTGCGGTTTCTGCTAAAAACTCTGCAATCCCGGAAACCTTATCTTCTGTCTCAGCAAGCCAGATGTCCGCACTAAAAGCGGTATCTGACATGCAGCCGCAGCAGATCGGGCTTGTGGATATGCTTAGCATTTTGGGCATGAAAATGCTTTGGAAAGCAGAAGCTGCAGCGGTTATCCCATGGGAATATCCTGTCCAGAATGGTGATGTTCTTTCCGTTACTCAAGTTTATAGCGCAATTCAAAACGACGCAGTATTGGAGGTGACTTAATGGCAGACGTCAAGTTAAAAGATATTGGCGGTGAAGAAAAGACATACAGCGGTGTCAAACATATCAAGGTGCCAAGCAGCACAGGTGAACATGTCGAATTTGATTTGGAGCCAACGCTGCAGGAAAAATCTATTGAGAACAAGAAAAACGGAGTAACAGAGGTATCCGCAGATACAGGGTATGACGGGCTTTCAAAAGTCACGGTAAAAACATCAGTCCCGCCGACCATGCAGGACTATCGTTTCCTTACCCCCTCCCGACAGCCGCAGAAAAGTGACTGGGAAGATGGTGCTGCAAGCTACCCGCTGTTCTATTCGACCGCAAACGATACCGGCGATATTCTGAACGGATTGTTAGGCGCTGTCGGATTTGTGGACGGACAGCCTCCAGTTGTCAGTATTGCAAACTTCGGCGGCTTTACTCCGACCGGGATCCCTTCCGACGCACGGCCTTTTTATTCGTGGCAGGAGCTGAACGCTGAACAGTTGTCAGCATATCAGTTCGGAGCGCTTTCCTATACCTATGCCGATACCGCAGTTCTTCCGGTCGGTTGGTCTTATCCCGTATCGGGAGAGGGCGGTAAGATCGCCTCGTTTATATCCATCGACACCGATACTGCCAGACTGCCGATCGGCTCTGATGTTTATGACAGCGAACATTTCAATAATTATTTCTATGAGCTTTTCACGCTGGCGAGCATCAAGGACAAAGCCGTTTCGGTCACACAAAACGGGACGACCACCATCAGGGCAGATCATGCCGCCCTTGGTATTCATCAGGTCGACTTGACGGTTGATTTGGCAACGGAAGAAAAAACCGTAGCATTAGACATGGGAGATGGTGATCAAGTGGTAGAGCCTTCCGATGGCAAAACGATATCCAAGTTGACAGTGGAAAAACCCGTAACACTGACCGCCGAAAATATCAAGGCTGGTGTTAATATCGGCGGAGTAGACGGAACCTACCTTGGCAGCGGCGGCAGTGGTGTACAGCCGGACTGGTTACAGAATGATGCCGCAGCAGCGGACTATGTAAAGAACCGTCCGGGTGGGTATTACGGAACCGAGCTTGCGGCTATTTCAATCAGCTTTGATGGTGATACAACCGGCAAAAGCACAGCGACGCTTGGCGACACCCCATTTGTAAAGGTCTCCGATGATATCATCATCTTCAAAGAGCAGCTATTAGGCGGAACGCTGTCTATGATGCAGTCGGGAAAACAGCTTACTATTACCATAAGCGAAGACCAGATGGCAGAAGTAGAAGTTTTGCCGGATGGTATTATGCTTGCTGGCGCAGCGATTTCCCTAAACAAGGATCTTACGGTAGACGAAACAACTACACTGACAAAGGGCACATGGTTTGCGCGTTTCTCGGATACAACCTATGTTTCTGGTCTCAATACCCCATCATACAAGCCTGTTTTCCGCTTCAGTAAGGATTTTATTCCTTATACCACGCCAAACTGGACGCAGAACAATCCTGACGCCGAAAGCTATATCAAGAACAGACCCGGCGGGTACTATTTTGGCAACGGTCTGTCGTCACAAACCTTTGAATACGATGGAAACAAAGAGGGGAAAACGACCGATGGCAATTATGTACTGGTAGATGGCACTGTTGGGGTAAGCTCCGGGGCGCTTTTGTATCAGCAGTTCGTTGGTGCTGAGATCACAATAAACAATAATGGAGAGCTTTCAACAGAAAAGGTGCATTGCAGCAGTCATTGGAGTTCTACAATATTTTTTGAGGGAGACGGGACCTTCTCACAAGCGATTGAATGGAATGACGCCGGACTTTGGTTCAAAGACACTCGGAACGCCGAGGGACAAGGGAAATATGTTTCGAAGCTGGTGCTTCAAAGCAGCGGTAATGATGCTCAGTTCCCGGAATACTACCTTACCGATGAAGTGGTCAAGGTGCGAAATACTTGGTTGAATTATATTTTGACCGATGCTCAAAAGAAATTCACAAGTGACAGCATCGGCGCTGTCTCGTTCTACGGTAGCGGGTTGCATTCGGATTCTGAAAAAGAGACCGCCAGAAACAGCATTGAAACCCCAAAAGGGGGCGGGAGAGCACTATGTACGAGACCCGGTGACGGAGGGTTTACAAATGGAGAAAGAGCTGTTCTTCGATCGTATATTGAAGTACCGGAGGGTGATAAAAACTCTGTCATACTGTATTCTGCGTCCAATAAAAAATACAAAATAACAGTTGATGACAATGGTAACATTACAGCAACTGAAGTAACACAGTAAGAAAGTGAGGATTTACTATGATTAGTACTAAGCTCGCAAACAACATTCTGAACGCATTCTATGGACGCTTTGGTAGTGGTGGAACTGCCCTTATCCCTACCAGCAACGCTTGCTACCTCGGCTTCTCGAATGCAGCACCAACATTCAGTGAAGCAGGAGAGTGTACTGCTTTCCCCGAGCCTGCAGCAAGCACCGGCTACAAGCGTCTGAAAGCCGAAATGGACGCAGCAGCAGCCGGATCCATTACCAATGGCAGCACGAACCTTACTTGGGACGCACCAAATGAGGGGCAGCAGTTCGGAAAGGCAACCCACATCGGTCTGTTTTCTTCTGCTGAACCTGGTGATCTTCCCATCATGGTAATGGCTCTGACTGCGGAAGTCACGCTGGGGCTGAAGAACACCCTTATCCTTTACAAGGGCAAGCTGACCACTTCTTTGACGGCGACTGATGCAACCTAAAATTTGAGAAAGGCGGCGAAAATATGTGCACAATCTTAGGAAACCCAATTACTGTTGGTGGCTACGGAAGAAATGTAATCGCATCGGTAGCCTCCGGTGCGGTTGTTACCGCTAAAAACGGCAATAAGACGGTAACCGCCGTGTCTGTTGACGGAACCGCAAAATTGTCTTTGACCAAGGGGACTTGGAGCATTAGTGCTGTTACGCCTGATGGATATTATTCCAAAGCGCAAACCGTAACGATCCCGATTCCCGTTGACATGTCGACCCTTTATCCGCCAGAGATAGTTTTGTTCGATGGAAAAATCAGCGCTGAGGTCAATCCTGCTCTGACGCTTGTTTCTCCTCTGCCTCCGGCAAGCGATGAACAAGGCGGAAATGTAGCTAAAGTAGTTGGGACAGCACCGAATGCATACATCGCACTTACCTTCTATAAGAGCTTGGAGGTAGCAAAGTTGCCCTATGCGGGCTTCCAGATTGATGACCATGACTTGCTCGTAATCGGGAACGATTATGAGTTTTCCGAAAAGCCCGGAACCGGCCCGGACGCAGACCTTTCAGTTATTTTCTCCGACGGAAGCGAGACCCTTGTTACAATCCCGTACTCGGAGCGGAAAACGGTCAGTCTGTCCGGGAAAACAGGGTTGGTAAAGATTTGCCCTCAATATAATCCCCCAAAGGGAGCAGGCGTGGAAACGATCACCTATATTAAATTATCAAACAAATAACCAAAGGAGACCGCCGATATGGACGATCCAATCACCCGCGCGGAACACGCAGAGTTTGCAAAACGCATGGAGGACGAAAACCGGCGGCAGAACCACCGGATCGACAATCTCGAAAATAGCGTGAAAGCATTTGGAGAGATTGCCAACAGCGTGAATCGCTTAGCGACAAACATGGAAACGATGACAACCGAATTAAGCCGACAGGGCGAACGCCTTGAAACGCTGGAAAGAAAGCCGGGGGATAGCTGGAATGCTGTCCTCCGATCTATTTTAACCGGAATCGGTGCGGCGATTGCGGTTGCCATTGTAGCAGCCATTGCAAACAACATCATTAAGTAAAAGGAGCATGAACATGAACGAATTTGTTACTTGGACGACCCTCGGAACCTATGCCGGTGCAGTAATGATGGTAACCATCATCACCCAGTTTTTGAAGCAGACCCCGCTTCGGAACATCAACACACAGCTTCTTTCTTACATCGTAGCGGCTCTTATCCTGATCGGAGCGGAAGCGTTCAATGACGCATCTGTAACGGCTCAGGGCGTTATTCTCTGCCTTCTGAATGCGGTTATTGTTGCTCTTGCTGCAAACGGCACTTACGATGCGGCTACTATGAAAAAGAAACAAGCAGAGTATGTTCATGAGGAGGAAGAAGATGCCTAAAGTGTATCTTTCTCCTGAACGCAGACCAGCTCCCCATGCCCCATACTACGGGTTCCCCGGCGTGTATGAACATGATGTGTGTGTAGAGATCGGCGCTTATTGCGCCGATGCTCTCACCCGCTGCGGCTTTGATGTGATGGTCGCGTCTCCCGATAAGACCATGCAGGAGCGTGTCGCCGAAAGTATCGCTTGGAGATCAGATCTCCACATGCCCATTCATACCAACGCCAGCTCTTCCACGCTGAAAGAGGGTTCCGCGCAAGGCCCGACCGTCCTGCGCTACGGCAAAGCCGGAGGAATCAGCGACCGAGCCTGTCAAATGGTCTACCGCAGGCTTATGGAGATTTACCCCCGCAACACCCACCGAGGGGTCTATCAGAAGGACGAGTTTTATGAGATCGGCAGAACCCCTATGCTTTCGATCTATCCCGAAATCGCATTCCATGACAATGGACAAGATGCCATTTGGATTGTACAGAACAAAAAACGAATCGCCGAGGCACTCTGCAAAGGCGTGTGCGACTGGTTCAGCGTGACCTACAAGGAAGAAGAAAAGCCACAGACCGACTGTGACAAACTGCTTGCCGAGCTGGAGGAAGTCAAAGAAAAATACAGAACCGAACACGCATCAGTTCAGGCATTGCGTGGCAGAATTTTAGCCGCCATCGAGCAATACGATACGGCGGCTGAATAACTCACTTTGTAACTCACTTTTATTCCTAAAGTGTGTTTTTTATTCTTTTTGCGTAGGAAAAGAGAACGAAAAACCCGCTTAAACGCTGCATTTCCTGCATAGAGTGTTTAATGCGTGTGGGTTCAAGTCCCATCTTCCGCACCAACGAGAAAGCCAGTAACCATGCGGGTTACTGGCTTTTTTCTTTTTCAAAAAAACTCACAAAATAACTCACTTTTTTCCCTGCTGTCCAAGAATTGATGTAAACACACTATCAAGAGCACTGGTTATTTGCCGATCCATGCCGGATACAGCGTGGCCATAAACGCCGAATGTGTCCATACTCTTGGAGTGCCCGACCAATTTCTTTACCCAACCCTCCGGGAGGGACTGTGCAAGGGAAACGAAAGTATGGCGCAGCTCGTATGGTGTCGTTTTCGGAATCCCGTTTGCTTTGCAATATCTTTGGAAAAACTTGCGATAGGTTTCTGTTGTCGGCATTTGGAACAGATACAGGCCGTTTGACTTGGATGCTTGATCTTTTACAATCGCCTCTGCGATTTCGCCCAAATAAACGCTGCGTATCGCATTTTCGTTTTTGCCTGTAGTAATTTCATTATCCTCGTTTATCGACCGCCTTACCTCCAATCTGCCCTGTTTAAAATCATTCCGCATGATGCCGCGCAATTCCCCAGGCCGCAGACCGGTCAAAACCTCAAGGCGATAAGCATTTATATACGGGTCTTTTACCAATTTCCCCTTGTAGATCGTCGTATCAACGGAGAAAAGCGTTACAATATCCTCCGGCTGCAAAATGTTGCGAACGCCAACGGGAGCGCCTTTGGGAATTGTTATGTCCTCCGGGGCAAATCCGGTTATTTTCATTTTCCGCAGATATTTGCAGAAAGAAACCATGTCGGCACGGATACTTTGAAGATACTTTTTCGACAATTTCCCGTTATTGTAGGCATAGTCGATAACCTTTTGCAAAATCCCATCGCAAAGTGCATCTGCCTTTAGGTGACCTATCCTTGGGTCAACCCATGTTTTCCAGCGGCTTTCCTGTGGCCGCCAATTCGATTGGGAAGTCCGGATTTTAAGCTGCTCCATATAGCTTTCGTGCAGCTCTGATAGGCGCAGCTTCGTGCCGCAGATGCCAGATGCCAGCCAGTCATCTGCTTTTCGGTTCGCTTCTCTCTGCCCTTCCCTTCCAGGTCGACTGCTTGTAAATGTTTTTCTTATGCCATCTTTCTGCACGGCGATCTGCCAGCGGTTCTGCTTCTCAAGCCACTTTGCCGTATTTGTCCTTTCTTTCATTTTCCCTCCTGATAGACAACCGCCCTCGTTTCCGGGGGCGGTGTTTTTTTATGCCATTACATCATATACAACCACGCCGTTCATAATCATCAAGAGGGTGTTATCCTCATTGGCGTCGTTGACCACTGTGACTGTTACATATTTCCCGGTTACGCCAAACGCCTCTACTGCATCAACAGCGGAATTGCAAAGAGTGACCATGCTATCACGCATTTTTACCCATGGCTCATATGTATCATCATAGCCAGATGCTTTTGCTTGAGCAATTTCGGCAGCAGCGCCATCGGATTTTACATAGATTGTAATGCTGCCATCGTCATAGTCGACATCATATTCAACCGATGTTCCGTCTGAATTCTTATCGAGAATAGCTTTTAGGGACGCTGCAATAACAGACATATCAACGTCACTGTTTTTCTCCTCTTGCTGTTGCTGCTGGTTTTGCTGATTGTCTTGTTTGTCTTTGCCCTTTTCTCCACCGGCAAGCGCTCCGATGATTGCAATGACGATAACGATTAGGATTATTGCCGTTACCGTCGTTTTTTTCTTCTTTGGCTTGATCTCCGGTGTTGTTTTCTCCATTTCCTCCATAGTCTTCTCCTCCAGTACTGATTATTGTACACTTTACTGTGTACAATTATATTTGGAAAGAACATCTGTTCTTAATCCCGAATTAACCCGTAGTTAAGGTTCTTTGCATCGATCAGGACGAGGTATAAGATCATCATCGCCAGCAGGACGAATATAACTACAAAAAGCATGTTGGACAGCTTCCGGCGCTGGCGCACCTGCTCTTTCAGCACCTCTATCATTTCTTCGCTGCTCTGGCTGTCGGCTTTGTTATAGACTTCCCGAACAAAATATTTATCGAGAGATATGTGCAGCGCTTGACAGATGGAAGCAACGAGAAAAAGACTCGGATTTTTGGTCGGCTCTGAAAGTAGCCGAGAGATCGTCCTTTCGACCGTCCCGGCGTTATCGGCTAAGTCCTTGTGGGTCATGCCCTGCTCCTGCCGTTTTGCGGAGACCTCCAGTAAGAAGTTATCCCAATTCCTTTCTTCGTCAGAATTCACAAACTCATCTCCTGTTTTTTGTTACCGGACACTTTTGCCCGAAAAACATGACAGATTTTGCGCCGAAACCGCCGAATTTGGCGGTACAGATTGATAATGCGATCTGTTACAATTGAATTGTAGCAGATATCGGTTGAATTTGGAAGAATTTTTATTTGACAATAATCGACAAAAGAGGAGGAACACCAATGGATTGGAACATGGCGTTAGAACAGCTGATTTTACGAATGACTCCTGAACAATGCGAAAGCGCTATTTCTCAAATAGCAGAGAAATGGCCTTATATACTTTCTCGGCTTCCTCCGGAGAAAGAGACCGGGAAAGATCCATAAGCTTTTTGTTGGCAGGATGCAGCTCACCATCGGTGGGCTGTTTTTCTTTGCCCAAAAGATAATCCACGCTTACACCGAAGTAATCGGCAACTTTTTGCAATGTTGCCTGCCTTGGAATTGTTCCCTTACTCCATCGCGTAACCACAGAACGCATAAAACCCAGTTCTTCAGCAACGGCTGATGGGGATTTCCCAATTTTATTACAAAGAGCAACATAGTTAATATAAAACAAACGCAACACACCCTTTTTGTGCAAATGGTAGAAAGTAAACAAAAGGTACATTTCCGCCTTGACTGTTGCGTATGTTTACACTATAATGAAAACATAAGCAACAAGCGCAACGCAAAGCGGGCACTTAAGGTGCCATACTTCATTATCCCTCGCAAGGACATGATAACACTTTGTGTAAACTTTTGCAACACAAATATAAAGAAAGGAGAAAAGTTTAGATGCCTGCACAATGGACCGGCGATGTGGTCGGCAAGATGCACAACAACAGAATCACAATGGCACAGCTTGGAGAAAAGCTCGGCGTTGGAAAGGCGTATGTTTGTGCGATACTAAACGGCCGCCGCAGCCCAAAGGACGCAGAACAGCGCTTTAAAGCTGCACTGGACGAGCTTATTAAGGAAAGGGAGGAGTAAATGGAAGAAAAAACGATCACAATCATCGCCCTTGCTGTGATGTCAATAGCAACCATCGTATTTATCGCAATCAATAACCATAAGGAGCAAAAGCGATATCAGCTGCCGGAGCGGAAAGGAATAGTGCCAGACCCGCCCTACATTCCACCTCGCCCGAAGTCTGCGCGGGAAATCGCAAGAGAGTATGCGAAATCCGGCAGTCCCATCAGGAAACAAGAACTGCGAAGAATGCTACGCCTACAATTGGCCGCGGTGACAAACGCCTATCAAAAATGGGAAAAGTACGGTCCGAATGAACTCACATCTCTTACGAATGCAATGATAGCACTCGTTGATCTGATAGAGCGGTTTGGGCTGATGGAGGAGGACAATGCCGAAGAAGATCGATACATATCGGAAACTGCGGGCGCTGATGCTGGAGCTTGGGCACGATCAAACGACCCTTGCCAAGCGGACAGGCATGACCCGCCAGCAGATCAGCGACAGAATGACCGGAAAGGTGCCGTGGTCGCTGGAAGAAGCCTATAAAGTCTGCGACACCTTATTTATCGCAATCAAGGACATTAGAAAGTATTTCCCCCCGAACGGGGCGGAAGAAAAGGAGGATAAACATGGAATTCGCAACCAACACATTTATCCGGTGGTTTAACCCGAATGAGATCGTACCCAGCAAGGACGAGCATTACCTGTGCCAGATATCGCCAACCCACTATGCTACCTTGCTATTCAGCACCAAGCATCAGGCGTTCAATGTCAGCGGAGATAATCTGGAGACCGCTATCGAAGTCCAGTGGTGGGCATTTCTGCCGGAGCTGCCGCAGAAAGAAACGGAAGATGAAGAATAAGGCAGCCGTAGCCCTCTACCATTTCCTCATCACCGCCATGATTGCCGCATTAGTTACGCTGACGATCTTTGCAGGGGCACCACATGGTCTGACCTACGATGACCGGCAGCACATCGGCGGAGGAGATGCAGGAGAGGCAGACGGAGCATCAGAGTATGTCGGCGGGAGGATCTACCCGCCGGAGACAGGAGGAGTGACATGAACAGGAAGCAGAAAGCGGAGATCATCGAGTGGGTTAAGGAGGGGTTGACCGTCCTTCTGGCATTTGTGACCATGATCGGCTGGCTGATTATCTTTATGGGGGTGGCACCCCAATGACGCAGAACGAGCGAATCAAGGCCATTCGGGAAGCATTCCCCGGATACAATAAGCCTCTAGACAGCATGTGCAAGAAACCGGGGTATTACGGAATTCGGCGGACAGCCGAAGCGGAAGCGCTGATATCGGACAAGCCCGGCAGGAAGCGGGAAGCAAACTATAAGCTGTCTGTCCGTATCCCGCTGGAGTTCGTAGACATGGCAGAGTTCCGGCAACAGCTTATCGAAATGGGCTATTGCAATTTCACGGCATGGGTGCTGCGCTGTATCCGCCGCCAGCAGGAGGAGTACAAAAAAAGAAAGGCCCCCGCCAAAGACGGGAGCCAATCCACCACCACAAATATACAGGATTAAAGGAGGAATGTCAAGTGCTCGTATACAAAGGAACAGATAAGGACATGAAGTGCCGAGGCTTTCAATTTGAGCTCGGCAAGGAATATGAAGAAGCAGAAGCAAAGCTTTGCAAAAAAGGATTTCATGGATGCGAATATCCGCTTGATGTGTTCGCGCATTACGCCCCTGCTGATAGCCGGTTCTTCGTGGCTGACCTTGATGGTGTGACGGACGAAACGGAAAGCGGCGATACCAAGCGGGTTGGAACCAAAATCAAGCTCCGGGCGGAAATCGGCATTGCCGGCATCGTAAATGCTGCGGTTGAGTACATAAAAGAGCGGGCTGAGGAATCCGAGGACGCTACCGGCTACCGGAGCGCAGCTACCAACACCGGCGACCAGAGCGCAGCTACCGTAGAGGGCAAAGAGTCTGTTGCTGTCGTGACCGGTCGAGAGAGCAAGGCGTCCGGCGCACTTGGCTGCTGGCTTGTTCTCACTGAAAGGGAGGTCTGGAATGGTGAAACCTATCCTATTAAAGAGGTACGCGCTGTAAAGGTAGACGGCGAGACCATAAAAGCTGGTGTTTTTTACAAGCTGAAAAGCGGAGAGGTCGTAGAAGCATGAATCAATATTTCGTACCGGATCAGCCGATACCGGATTATGTCGATCATTATGACAACGAACCTCACATCTGCCCGGAATGCGGGTGCGAAATCAATGAGGCCATATACATCAAGGACGGATACGTGATCGGCTGTGAACACTGCATCAAGGAATTTGACGCAGGAGACATCGAAGCCGACAAGTATTTCGAGTAAGGAGGATAAAATGATCAAATTCAGACCGCTGCGAGCGGACGAGGTTGACCTTCGGGTTGACCGCTATACATCGAGAGGGGCTGTTCTCCTCTGCTATAAGGACGCACGGTGCGACATGCGCATTCTGGACGAAACGGTGGGCGCCGAAAACTGGCAGCGGGAGCACTACGAGTGCAAAGGGAACCTGTTCTGCCGGGTGGGAATTCGAATTGATCCACAGCATGACGAATGGGCATGGAAAGCTGACTGCGGAGCCGAAAGCTACACCGAAAAGGAAAAGGGCGAAAGCTCCGACAGTTTCAAACGCGCCTGCTTTAACTGGGGCATCGGGCGCGAGCTTTACACCAAAATCAACATTGTTGTCCAGATGAAAACCCAAAAGAACGCCAACGGCAAGTTTGAACCTGTGGACAGCAACGACAAGTGGGCGCGGTTCACGGTGGCGGAGATGGAAGTACACGGCGAACAGATTACATATCTAACGGTAGCAGACAAAAACGGCAACATCGTATTTAGTTATGGTCAGCCCGGCGAGCCGGTTGAGGATATTACTGCCACCTGCGACCGCTGCGGAAGAAACATCACTCCGATCATGAAAAAGGACGGCTCCATATGGCCTGTCCGTGAGATTGTCCCCTACACGGAGAAAATGTTCGGACGCCACTTGTGCGGGCCTTGCATGAAAGCCGCAAAGGAGGCCGAAAAGAATGGAGCTTGACCTGTGGATTGAACTGCAACAGAAATCGGCACAGCTTAATACATCCGTTAAGACCTTGCGAAATTCGGGAAGCGAGTATGCTGCAGCGGAGCGGGACTATAAAGTCCTTCTCCGCACCGAGTGCTTAAAGCTGAAAGACGAAGGTGTTGCCATCGGCCTGATCGACAAGACCTGCTACGGGATACCGAGCGTGGCAGAAGCAAGGTTTAAGCGAGATGTTGCCGAAGCAGTCTACAAGGCGAACTTAGAGGCCATCAACAGCCTTAAACTGCAAATCAGGATCATCGATAACCAAATCGGCAGAGAATGGGGACAGGCTGGGAGGTGTGACGGTTGAAAAACGACTGGGGCGCAGAGCTTGACCGAAACGGATACGCTCCAAGCATCGTGCAGTCCGATACCTCCCGATGCTTCCTGTGCCAGCGCAGCGGCGTAAAGCTCGACCGGCACGAAATCTTTGGCAACGCCATGCGATCCAAAAGCAAGCGCATGGGGCTTTGGGTTGCGCTGTGCCACGAGCCTTGCCATCTGACCCATGCACACGGCTGTGCAGAGGTGACGGATTGGCTGCACCGGCTGGGCGAGCAAGCCTGCATCGACAACTATGATTTCACGATCCCGATGTTCCGGGAGGAATTTTACGCTAACTATTTGGAGGAGACAGAATGCTGAACAAAGCAATCCTTACAGGGCGGCTGACGAAAGCCACCGAGCTGAAACAGACCCAGAACGGCAAGAGCGTATGCAGCTTTACCATCGCCGTAGACCGCAGCCGTGACCGGGAAAAGACCGATTTTATCCCCATCGTAGCATGGGGCAAGACCGCAGAATTCATCAGCCAATGGTTTGGCAAAGGAGACCTCATTACCATCGCCGGACGCATCGAAGTCCGCAGCTATGAGGACAAGGACGGAAACAAGCGCACCGCCACAGAAATCATCGCAGAGGAAGCCTTTTTCGGCGGAAGCAAGAACAACGGCAAGACCGAGGAAAAGCCCGCAGAGAGCGAGCATGGCGGTTTTGAAGAAGTTGAGGACGACCCGAACGACCTCCCTTTCTGACGGGAGGTGAGGAGGAATGGCAAAGGAATACTTCTGCGCGTACCACAGTTATCTGAAGTCCATACGAAACCTATCTGACGCAGAGTGCGGGAGGCTCTTTAAGGCGCTGCTTCAATACAGTGCTGGAGAGCAGCTTATCAATCTTCAGGGCAGAGAAGGAATCGCTTTTGACTTTATCTGCGAGCAAATCGACAGAGATAACGAAAAGTACGCCGAAAGATGTAAGACTAATCGGGAAAACGGAGCAAGAGCAAACGCTACCGAATGCCCCCAATCGGTACCGAACGGTACCGAACGCCCCCGAACGGTACCGAACGCCCCCCAAGGAAAAGGAAAAGGAAAAGGAAAAGGAGAAAGAAATACTTCCTCCGGAAGTAATCCCCCCCTTACCCCCCCAAGGGGTCATTTGGAGGTATCGGCAGAATTGTCGGAAAGCTGGAACGGCTTTTGCGAGATGCGAAAGAAGATCAAGAAGCCTCTCACTGATCGGGCGGAAAAGATGATCCTGAACGAGCTGGAACGTCTTGCGCCGGGAGATGACACGACAAAGGGTCTGATCCTTGACCAGAGCGTTAAGCATTGTTGGCAAGATGTTTACAAGCTCAAATCTGCCGAGGTTCAGACAAAGGATAATCCGAGTTTTGACCTTGAAGAAGCAGAGCGGTTGATGGACGGAAACACAACGATGCGGCAGACGATGGAGGAGAATGCATGAGTGACCAAACAAGAGCATTACGCTATAAGCGCCCTGCGCTGGCATCGATGGGAGCGCAGGCAATAACGGCAGAACTCGATGACATCGTGGAGGCGTGTGACGGCATCAGATACTATGTGGAGCAGGCTGATGACGACGAAACGCTTTTGAATGCGCTCGATGGAGATGAAGACGCAGAGTGGGAGTTCCGAATGGCGTTTGCTGATCTGGCAGCGCAGGCAGACCAGCTCCAAACGATGCTTTACGAGCAAGATTTTGAGGACTTTTACAGGGACTTTGACGATGCGACAGTCGCATTAATCGGGAACCGATACGACTTGGTCGGCTACGACACCGATGAGGAAGATTACTTTTCCCTAACCAGCTACGAAGAACGCCTCGCAGAAACGGAGGCAGGGAAACGGCTTTGTAGATTGACAAAAGCGGAAATGATATCCCGTATCGGTTGGGCCTTTGGCATCACACTGGCGTTTTTCGACCTCCGGCAGCGGTACGACTATCTGAAAGCGACATTCGACATCCTGCGCTATGAAAACACATCGCTCATCGAAACGATCAAGGAAATCGAGAAAGCATACGAGGCGATGGCAGAGGACGGATTCCACGAATGGGAGGAAAGCACGAAACACTTTAATCGGTTGATTTGCGCTCTCCCAGACAGAGCGTGGATCGAGTAGGAGGAAGCATGAAAATCACAATCCCCGAAATCCCGCCATCGCTGAACAAGTACGCAGGACGGCTGAACGGCTGGGAGTACCGAGCAGAAAAGCAGAGATGGATCGGCCTGATGCGAGCTTACTGCAAAAAGCAAAAGCCGATGGACAAGGCCATAGTGACCATCACCTATGGGGAATCAGACGAGACAAGCAGAGACCGTGCAAGATGTGCGGGAAGCCGGTCAACAGCTCTCACCCGAAAACGGTTTATTGCGAAGAATGCAGGAAAAAGGCTGCGAATGAGTGCGCAAAACGGAGCGCAAGGAAGTATTCGACAAAAAAGACATGCGAATACTGCGGGAAAGAGTTCCGCGCCCGGACATCGCAGAAATACTGCTCGCAGGCGTGTTATCGAAAGGCGGTTGCAGAGGGCAAATATAAGCGCACGAAGAACTGGCTGCGCCGCCGTGATGGGAAAATCGACATCGAAATACGCATAGCGGGTAAGACATCTGACCGGCTGGAGGGTGTTGACTATTACGATGCGAGAGAGATTTGGCCCGTGGCTGGCTTGGGCAGGGATATGCAGCACTGGTAACGGTGGACGGAAAACTGCTTAACACGATCCCGCAGATAACAAAATTCTTTGGATTTGGGAGGGAGGAAGTATGAAAGACTGGATAGCTGCAATCACCATAATTGCCTGCTGCGCAATCCTGTTCTGGACAATGGGACAGCTAATGTCTGTTGATGAAGCGTGCAGCGAGGAAGAAGAGAAATCTGCAAAAAAGAAAATGAAAACAGGAACAACTATTTGCATCATCGGTATTGCGCTTTTCTTAATCGTCCCATCTTCGGAAACGGTGATGAAGATGGTCATAGCCAAAAATGTGACCTACGATGCCGTAGACGCTGCAAAAGATGTGGTAATCCAAGTTTACAACGATATTTTGGCGCTGTTCCAAAAGTAAGGAGGTACAACATGGACGCACTGGAATTTATCAAGGAAGCAAAGAGAATGTGCCAAAGCTATGAGAAGTGTGAAGCCTGCCCGGTTTATGGCGATGGATATGATGATTGCCGCATTGACGCTATGCAAGATATTGATGAGGAGATCGCTGTGGATATCGTGGAAAAGTGGGCGCAGGAACACCCGGAAAAGACCCGGCAGAGCGAGTTTTTGAAGCTCCTCCCGCAGAATGTGGTTCCCAAGATGAATGGCGATGTGCTTGATATTTGCCCAGCGGTGTTTATAAGTGGAGGCTTGATGGTCTATTGTCCAAGAACAAGTTGCCAGAACTGCAAGGCGGAGTTCTGGAAAGGGGAGGTGGCACCAACGTGAAAATTCCAAAAGAATATGGCGATAAAGTAAAGCGTTATATCGCGCTCCACGAAGAAAGTGAAAAACTTTTTGAAGAAGTGTCGGAATGGCTGAACGAATATAGCGCCGATGGCGTATATATCAATTCGCTGTTTATTACAACGGCGCCTACAGGACAACTTCAAAACGACGATGAATACTGCGATCAGTGGGCTGGATATTGTGAAGATGATTTCAGCGGAAACTACTACCATCAAATTGAGGGGAGTGAAGAAAATGAAGTAGCAGAATGGATGAGATGCACACATAATCACATAGATGTGTCGGATTATTGGTACTGCAAATCAGGCAGCAAGAAGGTTGGTTGGAGAAGGGGCACACGGCAGAATTGGTATATGGAAAGGAACCCGGATGCAAAGCTGGACAAAAATGGGGTGTTAAAAATATGCCCAAGAAAGTTTGATCGCAATTTCAACGGATGGCCAATTGGATGCGAAAAAGATAGATGCGATAAGCCCATGTGCGACAGATGCAGAGGAACTTACTGGGAGCATGAGGTTGTGTTCAACGAAAATGGGCGGCTCCGCAGCCTCTTGGAATGAAAGGAGGACAAATCGGAATGAAAAGCGAAGACATTACAAAACTCCCGTATGCACCATGGCTCGAAGACGCAATCCGAACTTTGACAGAGCACGATGTTTGCTCGGCTTGCATTGTCGCAAAATTTGACGAAGGGGACACCATGACCGGCTACTGGAACGCAGATGCACAAGATAAGGCAATTTTCGCCCATAACATCCAGAGCGATATTGTTATGGACATCGTGCAGCAGAACGCCGGAATCATAAAAGAGGCGATGGAGGAGGGCGATGAATGATAGACTACAAAAAGATCTGCAAGTGGGAGCTGGGTCGATATTACGAAAAGCTGCTTGCCATCGAAAGCCTGCAGGACGAGATCGACACGCTGAACGCCCGCATGGAGGGCATCAGATCTCCGGCAAGAGATGCCACACCTGTGCAGGGCGGCAGCTCGACCGCCGAGGAGCGCATCATCAATGCCATCTGCAACAGGGATAACCTAACCGTCAACCATGAGCTGGTTAAATGGCAAGTGCGCCAGATGGAGAGAGGGCTTTCTGTGCTTACCGACCAGCAGCGCAGGATCCTTGAGGTTGCTGTTATGCGTAGAGAGCACAACGCCATCGACAGACTGTGCGACGAGCTGCACATCAGTAAATCGGAGCTGTACCGCAGAGAAGATGAAGCGCTCCGGAGATACACTATTTGCCGATACGGTGTGACCGAGCTGTAAAACTTGGGACAAATTCGGGACGCGAAACAGGCCTAAATATATTATAATATATAATGGGCGAAGCCCATACAGCAAAGGAGGAATAATGGAAGCTACTTGTTGGAGCTGTGGCAAAGAAATCCTAAAGAGGAAACTGAAAATAAACGCAAAAAGCGCCGGGGGCATCCCGGCAACCTGCTCCCGTAGCTCAATGGTAGAGCAGCTGCCTTGTAAGCAGCTGGCTGTGGGTTCAAATCCTACCGGGGGCTACATTCTCTCCTTTTCAAAAACCTCCTTGTTATTAAAACTTTCCCCGCAGTTTTGGCTTTGGCATTTTACATGGGGACACAAAAAGAGCAAGCATTAGCCTGCTCTTTTTTGTTGCGATAGTTACCAAGACAGCTTCCTCAAAAAGTCGATGTCTGACCATGAAATACCATATTTTAGCTTAATGTCTTTTACGGAAGTGCAATTGGACTCATATGCCGGGATTTCGGATAAGCGCTTTACTTCGTTGTCCGTGAGGCTGTCGAAAATGTCACAGAGTTTTAAGCGGCTTTGGTAAAGGTCCTTCGATCTATACATGCCATATGCTTCGTCCCAATCTTTCGCAGGCACCTTGTTTTCCTCGATCTCTTCAAGTTTGGCGATGCAGCTCTTCCTGATCCGCTCGCAAGCCTCTGAACGGATATTCCTGCTTTTTTTTGCTGCCTCCTCAATCAGGGACTCGATAACTGCTGACATCGTACAACCCTCCTTTTCTGCGAGTGCGGAAAGCGCGTTTTTCGTCCCCTCTGAAACTCTTACATGAATGATTTCTGTTTTGTTCATCGTGATGCCTCCTTAATCTTCAACGATTGTAAATACACTTTTGGGGATCCAAGTGGTCCAGCCCTTTACGGAACCGTCGATAGCGCCGGAGGAAAGGCGAACCTTCATCGCTTTTTCGCTCTCGCCGAGAACTTCTTCAACGTTTACGAAAACACAGCCGTCCTCTTCGTATCTGGTGCCGAGATCGGGATTTCTGCGGGTGTAGTCGATAAATACATTGTACGCCTTGGCGGTATCCTCGGTCTTGTCGTAGAACCAAGATTTAAGTTTAATCTCCATGTTTGTTCCTCCTTGTGATTGGCTTCCTTTACTGTCTTTATTATATCATGTGTATATACATTTGTCAACACAAAATAGCACATAGTTTAATAATAATTGCACAAATTTCTAAAGTGAAATATGGCGTGTTATACAAAAAAGGAAGCCCGGCACAGGAAACACCGGGAGGGACAGGGCGGGTAATGATAAAAGGAGGACACATGGATTTACAAAAAGCAGATAGCAGTGTGCCACATTATGACCGGCTCAACAATAACCTATGCAAATGGCGCAAAAGTGGAAACGGCATATGTAACCAACCTTGATGATCCTGACCTCGTTATAAGGACTGCGCCAAATCTATCTTTGGCAATAAAAGCCGCAAATGAAACATACCTAAAAGAAAAAAAGAAAGTTTTACAAAAGAACCAATACCCGGATTATGTTTTGACGGCAGCGATGGCAAACACATACGCAAGCCGAGGGGTAGAATACAAGCTGCGAAAATGCGATTGCGTGAAAATATCAGCATTAGATGATCAGAAAGAAAAGAAAAAAGCCATATTCGGCGGCGGTCTTTTGCTGTCAGAACGAGCGGCAGCAGAACAATGGACGCTATCGGATAGGGAGTGGGAAATTGTTCGGAGTTTGGGCAATGGTTCCGTTTGACTATAATTCTCCCAAGTGGCGGAGAAAGCGGCACCAGATATTAAGGCGTGATAACTATATGTGCCAGCACTGCAAGAGATACGGAAAAGCAGTACAGGCAACAACCGTCCACCACATCCGGCACGCAGACGAGTACCCAGAACTGGCATACGATGAAAAGAATTTAGTAAGCCTGTGTGAGGGTTGCCATAACAAGCAGCACCCGGAAAAGTCCACAGCAGCAAGGGGCAGGTATTGATACCCCCCCTATCCGTTGCGCCTTCCGCCTCTCTATGGGGACCGGCGGGGGGAACTCTTTCCAACTCTGCGGCATAATTTTGAGAAAGGGGAAGCCATGAAAAAGGATAAATGGGTAGAAACTATCGAAAAACAGATGGAAAAGCTCGGCACGGCTGACCCGTCATATCAATCTGCGGTTGAAACGCTGGCAGAGATCCTTGAGCAGCGGGACAAGACAAAGGCAGAGTTCAAAAAATCCGGCGGTAAGTCTGTCATCGAATACACGAACAAGGGGAATGCAACCAATATGGTGAAGAACCCATTGCTAATCCTGTGGGACGACCTCAACAAAAGCGCACTGGCATACTGGCGCGAATTGGGGCTTACTCCTTCGAGTTTTCGCAAAATGACCGGCGGAGTAAGGGAAAAGGAGGAAAAGGGCGGTCTTGCCGCTGCCCTTGCAAGCCTTGAGACAGATTAAGGGAAAGAACTGGGAGACTGTGCTTGAGTATTCCGAAAGCATCAGAGACGGAAGAAAGGTGGCCTGCAATGAATTGCGGCAGGCCGTTGACCGTTTCTTTGCCGACCTCGATAATGACGAGTACGACTTTGCGACAAAAGGGCCGGAGTTTTGCATTCAGATTATTGAAAAGACGCTTTGCCACCAGCAAGGCGAAAAGATTGATGGCACACCGCTCCGAGGTATGCCGTTCATGCTGGAGCCATTCCACAAATTCATCATTTACAATCTTCTTGGGTTTAAGCTGAAAGGCACCGATGTAGTGCGATTCCACGAAGCCCTTATTTTTATACCAAGAAAGAACATCAAGACAAGCTTTGCCGCATCACTTGCTTGGGCGCTTTCGCTTTGGTATCGGCGGTCTGGGTCAAAGACATACATATCGGCTGCAGCGTTGATGCAGTCCCTTGAGAGTTTTAACTTCCTCGATTACAACATCAGATTGATGGGCGAGGACGAGAAGCATGGCGGCTCTATCAAGATTATCGACAACAACAACGAACACTCGATGGATGCGGAGCTTGCGGACGGCTCGTTTTTCATCCGGGCACTGGCGGCAAACCCGGACGCACAAGATTCGCTTAACTGCAACATTGCTATTTGCGATGAAATCCATGCTTTTACGAAGCCGAAGCAGTACAACCTTTTCAAAGAAGCGATGAAAGCCTACAGCAACAAGCTGCTGATTGGCATTTCGACTGCCGGTGATAACGAGCAGGGTTTCCTCGGGCAAAGGCTGCAGTATTGCCGGAAGGTGTTGGACGGCACTGTAAAGGACGAGCAGTATTTCATCTTCATATGCTGCGCAAACCCGGACGAGGAAGGGAACATCGATTACACAAACCCGCTGGTACATGAGATGGCAAACCCGGCCTATGGGGTCTCCATCAGACCGGAGGAAATATTAAACGACAGCTTGCAGGCACAGAATGACCCGCAGCAGAGAAAGGACTTTTTCGCCAAATCCCTCAATGTCTATACGAGCGCAATCAAGTCCTACTTTAACTTGGACGAGTTCCGCGCGAGTGATCAGAAGTATGGCTGGACGATGGACGAGCTGGCGCACCTGCCTATTAACTGGTACGGCGGTGCTGATCTCTCAAAGCTGCACGACCTGACCGCTGCGGCGCTGGTCGGCAATTACAAAGGCGTCGATATCGTGATCAGTCATGCGTGGTTCCCGGTCGTGCAGGCTTACAAAAAAGCCGACGAGGACGGTATCCCGCTTTTCGGGTGGGCAGACGATGGACTATTGACGATGTGTAACAGCCCGACGGTCAACCACGCCGATGTGGTCAACTGGTTTATCGATATGCGGCGGCGTGGTTTCAAAATTCGACAGGTCGGTCATGATCGGAAATTCTGCCGGGAATATTTCATCGGCATGAAATCCGCGGGATTTAATATCGTTGACCAGCCGCAGTATTTTTACAAAAAATCCGAGGGGTTCCGCTACATCGAGCAAAGCGCAAAAAACGGAACGCTTTACTATATGCACAGCGAAGCCTATGAGTATTGCGTCGGGAATGTTTCCGCAATCGAAAAGACCGACGACATGATCCAATACGAAAAAGTGAGACCGACAAACAGAATTGATGTGTTCGATGCCTCTGTATTTGCAACCGTCAGATATTTGGAGGCTCTCGATAAATCGAAAGCAGCAAAGAGATGGTGGGGTGATGAATAACCATGGCTAATTTTTTTAATCGCTTCCGCTCACGGGATAAGCCCCAAAAGCGGAGCGCGGTTTGTTTCTGCGACCAAAATAACTGGAGCGACTTGACCTGCGCCGGTTATACGGATTTGGCTCACAATCCGGAAATATGCGCAGCGGTTGACCGGATTGCATCGCTGATCGGAAGCATGACGATCTATTTGATGCAAAACACGGAAAACGGCGATGTCCGTGTCAAGAACGGGCTTTCCCGCGTTGTTGACATCGAGCCAAACGACTATATGGGCCGCTTGAATTTTATCCAGTGGATTATCAAAACGATGATGCTGGACGGACGAGGGAATGCTGTTGTACTGCCAAAAACCCGAAAGGGATATCTCCGCAGGCTCGATCCAATCCCGGCGGCGTTTGTGGCATTTGTGCCGGAAGGAGATAGGTACTACAGCATCGAGATCTCCGGGAAATCTTATGACCCGCAAGATGTTTTGCACTTTGCGATCAATCCAAGTAACTATTACCCGTGGCAAGGGACTGGCTTTAATGTCGTTCTTGCCGATGTTGCCAACAACCTCAAGCAAGCAGCGGCGACGGAAAAGGGGTTCATGCGCAGCGAATGGAAACCGTCCTTGATTGTAAAAGTTGATGCGATGGCGGACGAGTTTTCCAGCCCAGAGGGGCGCGCGAAGCTCCTCGAAGAATTCGTTTCCTCCAACATCGCCGGTGAGCCTTGGCTCATTCCGGCGGAACAATTCTCGGTGGAACAGGTACGGCCCCTTACCCTCTCCGATCTGGCTTTGGCAGACTTCGTAAAACTGGATAAGACTACGGTGGCAACCATTCTCGGTGTGCCGCCTTTTGTTTTGGGAGTCGGAGAATTTAAACGTGACGAGTGGAACAACTTTATTTCCTCACGCATCATGCCGATTGCTCAAATCCTCGAACAGGAATTCAGCCGAAAGCTGCTTTACTCGCCGGATCTGTTTTTCCGCTTTAATGTGCGCTCGCTCTATAACTACTCGCTGGACGAGACCATTAAAGCGGGCGCTGAAATGGTCGACCGCATGGCAATGACCAGGAACGAGTGGCGTAGCTGGGTTGGACTTCCTCCGCACGAGGGCATGGACGAGCTTTTGGCCCTTGAAAACTACATTCCCGCTGACCGCCTAGGCGATCAGAAAAAACTAAACGGAGGAGGTGAGTAAATGGTAGGAGCAAGACAGGCGATTTGCAGAAACGGCGATTTTAAGACCCGCGCTGCCGATGGGAACCTCTACATTGAGGGGTATTTTGCAACATTTACCGGCGAGTACAGAATGTGGGACAAAGCTGTTGAGCGGATTGACCGAGAGGCATTTGACGGAACGCTCGGCGATGATATCCGCGCCTTGGTCAACCATGACACGACCATCGTGCTCGGTAGAACAACATCCGGAACGCTGACCCTCCGCGTTGATGATATCGGCCTTTGGGGGTCTATCCTCGTCAACCAAGCCGACCAAGATGCGATGAACGCCTACGAGCGAGTAAAGCGCGGCGATGTTTCGCAGTGCTCTTTCGGGTTTGACATTATCAGCGAAGAAACTGAAATTCGTCCCGATGGCGCAACTGTGTGGACACTGAAAAAGGTCAAGCTGTACGAGGTCTCGGTCGTAACGTTCCCTGCATACGAGGACACGATGGTTGAGGCACGAAGAAAAGACCTTGAAAAGATCAACGAGCGCAAGCTTGAACAATGGAGGGCAGATGCTCTCAAAAAGCTAAAAGGAAAGGGGTGCTGATATGGCACTGAAAGCAATTATGATCGGCCACAAGCTGGAGCTGAAAAGATCTGCACTTGCGGAACTGACTGCAAAAGATGCGGAATTTGAGACCCGCTCGGCTGAGATTGAAAAGGCAATCGGCGAAGCAACTACAGACGAGGAGCAGAGTGCGGTGGAGGAGGCTATGACCAAGTACACTGAAGATCTCGACGCTCACAATTCAGAAAAAGAAAAACTGTCCGCAGAAATCGAGGGGCTTGAAAAAGACCTCGAAGATGCAGAGAAAGACCAGCCCGAACCCAAGGGCGAACCGGAACCCAAAAAGAAAGACGAAAGGAATGATTTCACCATGAATACCATCAACATTCGCTCCCTCCCCATGAATGTACGAGCCTTTGATGCGCTGCCCAAGGAGCAGCGCGATGCCATCGTAGCCCAGCCCGACGTGCAGACCTTCTTTTCCGAGCTGCGAAACGCTGCCCGTAGCAAACGTGATATCACCGGCGGTGAGCTGACTATCCCCATCGTATTCCTCGACCTAATTGCCGAGAATATGTACCGCTATTCCAAGCTGATGCGCCGCGTCCGTATCCGGAATGTCAATGGAGAAGCCCGTCAGACTATTGCCGGTACTGTCCCCGAAGCGGTTTGGACTGAGATGTGCGGTGCTATCAACGAGCTGACCTTCAGCTTCAATCAGATCACACTCGACGGCTTTAAGGTAGCCGGTTATGTGCCCGTTTGCAACTCTCTGCTTGAGGACAACGATGTAAACCTCGCCTCTTGGATCGTGGAGATGCTGTCCGAGGCTATCGGTCTTGCAAAAGATAAAGCAATCCTTTATGGCAAGGGCTCCGGTCAGAAGATGCCCCTCGGTATTGTGACCCGTCTGGCACAGGAGAGCAAGCCGACCGACTATCCCGCTACCGCTCCCGCTTGGGTCGACCTGCACACCTCCAACATCATCACCATTCCTACCGCTTCCACCGGCGAGGCTTTCTGGGCTGCTCTGGCTGTTGCTGCCGGTAACACCTTTACTCGCTACTCCCGCGGCGAGCGCTTCTGGGCAATGAATAGCAAGACCCTCGCTACTCTGCAGTCCAAGGCGATCCTCGCCACCGCCCTCGGTCGTTATGTCACCTTTGATGGCATGACCATGCCCATCATCGGCGGCGATGTGGAGATCCTTGAATTTATCCCCGACGGCGATATCGTTGGCGGCTACGGCGATCTGTACCTGTGGGCGCAGCGCTCCGGCATGACCATTGAGGCTTCCCGCGAGGTTCAGTTCATTCAGGACAACACCGTGTTCCGTGGCAAGGAGCGTGCTGACGGTATGCCCGTTATTCCCGGCGCTTTCGTTGCCATCAACATCAACGGTTCTGCGGTTACCACCTCCATGACCTTTGCGGCAGATAACGCCAACAACGCCAAGCTGTCTGCTCTGACTGTCGGCAGCCTGTCTCTCAGTCCCGCATTTGACGGTGATGTTCTGAGCTACACCGCTACAGCTTCCGCTGCGACTTCCGCTGTGAACGCCACCACCGAGGTTGCCGGTGCTCAGGTCGCGATCTCTTACAACAACGCCAATGTGAAAAACGGCGGCACTGTTACTTGGCTGGCTGATGGCACTGCCCATCCTCTGACCGTAACCGTGAAGAACGGCAACGAGACCGTAGTCTATACCGTCAATGTAACCAAGGCTTCCTAAGGGGGGTTAAAGCATGACAGACGCTGATATCCTTGTGATTTTGAAAGTCGATTTGCAGCTTTCCACCGCAGCGCTTGACGATTATCTCTTGGCGCTGATCGCGTCTGCCAAAGAATACATTGCCACCGAGGGTATCGTGCTCTCCGCCAGTATGGGTGATGCCGTGCTGGTGGAGATGTACGCCGCTTACCTCTACCGGCAGCGTAGAGAAAAAGTAGTGGCAATGCCGCGCATGCTGCGCTGGGCGCTTAACAACCGACTGATGGAGCAGAAAGCGGGTGCCGCAAATGGATGATCTCCTTGACCTTATCTTGGAAGAATACACCATCAACGATATTGGAGTACAGATCGCAACCGAGACGGTGACGCAGGTGTGGGCGCGGGTTCAGTCTGCAAGCAGATCAGAATTCTATTCCGCTGGGCAAAGTGGATTGCAGCCGTCTTTGGTAGCTATTACGCCCATCGCAAACTACGCCGGGCAGAAGATCGCGGAATGGCGTGGAAAGCGGTATTTTATCTATCGCACTTATTTTGCGACCGGCAGCGACGAAATCGAGCTGTACCTTGAAGAAAAGGTGGGCGTTGATGAAAACGATTAAACCGGACGAGCTGGCAACGGCAATCATGGACGAGCTGCACGCCTATGACCAAAAGGTTACGGATGGCATAAAAAAAGAGATCCGCCAAGTGGCGAAAGAGTGCAGACAGGATATCGTTGAGCACAGCCCTGTCGATACCGGCAAGTACAAATCCGGTTGGAAAGATAAAGTGAAGTACGAAGATGCGTCCAATATCCGCATTACGGTTTATAACAAAAAAGACCCGTATCTCACCCATCTGCTTGAACATGGTCACGCCGGTCCCGGCGGAATTGCGAAAGGATCTGCGAGACCGTTCCCACACATTGCCCCCGCCGAGCAGCGGGCGGAAGAAAAGCTTATGCGCAAAGTAAAGGTGGTGGTGAAAAGGGCATGACGCTGCAAGAGGTCAATTCCCTGTTAAAACAGACGAGAATGCCCGTGGCTTACGGTTATTTCAATAAGCCGCAAAAGTTACCGTACATTCTCTATCGTGTCTCCTATGCCAATAATTTTGGCGCTGACAACGTGGTGTATCAACCGATCAACCACATACAGATCGAGCTATACACAAAAGATAAAGACCTAACAGCAGAGGGCAAAGTCGAACAGGCTTTGTCCTCTCTGTTTTGGCAAAAGTC
>OQWI01000159.1_pt1 | contig 32045 bp, 30 predicted proteins | sample 1691551 | NCBI WGS metagenome assembly OQWI01 (sample SAMN03418259, study PRJEB22391) | human gut metagenome | biome: human-gut; feature: organic feature; material: feces | host: Homo sapiens | place: Tanzania | collected 2013-01
CAATGTCTTTTGATGTTATGAAAATTTTCCAAGATGCCGGATTCACTCTTAAAGAAATTATAATCAAAGAACAACACAACTGCAAAGCCACGGGCTATTGGAAAACAAACAGCGTAAAGTTCAACTTCCTGCTTCTCGCCCACGAGTATTTGTTTGTGTTTAAAAAGTAAAGTGCGTGTACAAAAGGTGAAAAAATGAGTTTATTCAAAGAATTTAATTTTGATACGCTGTTAGCTCTCATAAGTTGTATTGTTGGTATTATTGCTTTATTCATAGGCGGAACTGCTTATAAGAATTGTAGTATAAAAAACAAAAACGACTCCACAAAAAAAATGAATGGTGGAATTGATAATTCTATAAATATAACTGGGGATTTTTCATCACAAGGTATTACCGAAGAAACACTTCTGTCTGTTGTTAAGGATATGAAAGATATGACAAATACCTCGTTCTCATCATCAATTGATAAAGCATATAAGTTTTTTGAGAAAAAATGTGATGAAAATTTACATCAAATCATAGATGAAACCAATAAAATTATTACAGATCAAAAACTTAGTATTGCAGGATATACGAAAATTGATTGGATACATGTTTATTTTGAGTCTGCGAAAAACACGTCGGACATTTTTATGCAACAAATATGGGCGAAGGTCTTAGCAAAAGAACTTGCTAGTCCAAATTCGTTTTGCTATAAAACATTAGATGTTCTTAAAAACATGTCTGAAACGGAGTTTAAATTATTTGAATTTTTATGTTCTATAGGCATCAACAATGGTACAGTTGTAAAAGGGGATTATTTGAATAGTTGCGGACTGAATTGGATATGTTTGCAGAAATTGAGAGAATATGGGGTGGTAAGTTTAGATGATTCACAGCAACAGATTTCCATAGCCCCTAACGAACAAATTCTCCAAATAATCAACAATAAATTTGTTTTAGTGTTTAAGAATCAAACAAATGAGCAATTGGATCTCCACTTTCAATGCTATATGTTAACCAATGCTGCAACTGAATTATTAAGTATTGCTTCTGTGGAAACGGATGAGCAAATAGCAATTAAAATAGCATCAGAAATAAAACAAGCTATATCTAACCGTTGCATTGTTACACTCCATAAAATCAATTTTCTTTATGATAATGGAAGAAAACTGAATTACAATTTTGAAGATTTGTGTTTAAAAGAAACAAGTAATGATAAGAACATATAATTATATTTTAATAATCGCAAAATGATAATAAATTCGATTTACGTTACTAACGCTCCGCCAAAAAAACCCGACGGTTCAGTCGGGTTTTTTGCCGTCAAAAGAGAGATTATGGTAATTGTATTTAATATATAAGGCGCAAATAATTGATAATCAATAAATCGCGAGAAAGTGTGAGTTGTTTGCACGATTTTCAAAAAATGTACTTTTGTGCGATAAATCGGTTGACAAAGCGAAAGTTTGTTGATAATATGATAACAACAATTAAGAGGCGCAAAGCTTATGAGTAACCGCTCCGCAACGGATTGAAGGGGCGAGGGAAAGGAAGTTTTGCCGAAACGGGAAGTCTTATCCGGAAGATTTTGCCGTTGGGTTGCAGGGAAATACGTTGCAAACTGTCGCAAGGAAACTTGCGGAGCGCTTGATGTTAAATATTGATAGTTTTATCATTTTTGCATTTATTGTATCCGTTAGTTTCCGCTAACGGATTTTTGTTATTGAAAAAAATTTTCAGATAAAGGAGTAACTAAAATGAAAAAAGTAATTACTACGATTGTTTCCGTAATGCTCGTGTCTTTGTTGCTTGTCGGCGCGGTGTTCTGTTTCACAGGTTGCCAGAACAAGAAAGACGACAGCAAACTGTACGTCGGTATGGAATGCGGATATGCTCCCTTTAACTATACCCAGACGGACGCTTCCAACGGCGCGGTCAAAATCTCGAACGCGGACGGCTATGCAAACGGCTATGACGTAATGATTGCGAAAAAAATCGCAGAAGCCCTTGGAAAAGAACTCGTTATCGTAAAATATAAATTCGAGGCGCTTATCCCCGCTGTCAACGCAAAATCGCTGGATATGATCATTGCGGGTATGAGCCCCACCGCCGACAGAAAAGAAGCCATTGATTTCTCCGACGCATACTACACAAGCCAACTTGTCATCGTCGTAAGAAAGGACGGGGCATTTGCAAAAGCCACGAAACTTGCCGACTTCAACGGCGCAAAGATCGCGGCGCAAATCGGCACTTTCCACAACGACGCATTGCAAGCGCAGGCAAGTCAATACGGTATTGTGCCTCAAACTCCGATGAGCGATTTCCCCGCGCTTATCAACGCTCTTAAAACCGGTGCTATCGACGGTTACGTTGCGGAAGAGCCCGGTGCAAAAGCGGACTGTGCGGCAAACGAAGAGCTTACCTATATCTCTCTTAAAAACAACGATACCGGTTTTTCGGCATCTCCCGAAGACGTGCAAATCGCAATCGGTTTGATTAAAAACAGCAGTATCAAAGATCAAATCAACGCCGCACTTAAAAAAATCTCGGCGGAAGAACGCGTCAAAATGATGGGCGACGCAACCTTCTTTGCAACCGGTAAAACCGTTCTCCCCGATCCCGTACCCGAGGAATAATACTGTAATTAAGGAAGAAAAATGAACATTTTTCAAAAAATGGCTGATATATTTGCCAAATATCACCAGATGATATTCAAGGGCATCGGTTACACGATGCTCGTATCGATAATCGGTACGATAATCGGTCTTGTCATCGGTTTGCTTATCGGCGTATTCCGCACGATGCCCACGCCGAAAAACAAGTTTCTGAGAGTTCTGAAAAAAGCTGCCGACTGGATACTTTCGGCTTACGTCGAAATATTCCGCGGCACGCCGATGATGGTGCAGGCGATGGTAATTTTCTGGGGCTTTGCGCTTATCAACAACGGCGTCACGCTGAACGTAGTCTTTGCCGGCTTGTTTATCGTTTCGATCAACACCGGCGCGTACATGGCGGAAATCGTCAGGGGCGGTATCATATCCGTTTCCAAAGGACAGTTCGAGGGCGCGCACGCAATCGGTATGACGCACGCGCAAACGATGTTTTACGTCGTTATCCCGCAGGTTTTAAGGAATATTCTTCCGTCTGTCGCGAACGAGTTCGTCATCAATATCAAAGATACGTCGGTGCTTAACGTTATCGGTTTTACCGAACTGTATTTTGTGGCGTACACGATAAACTCCATAAACTACCAGACTTTCGCAACGTATTTGCTTGTCGCGATAATCTACTTTGTGCTGACTTTCACTATAACACGCATTCTGCGCCTTATCGAAAAGAAAATGGACGGCAAAAAGAACTATACGGTGCAGGGCTCGCAAAATATGGACGCGGACTCTATCTTGCGTGAGCAGACCGCCGCCGGAGGTAACGGCAATGACTGACGAAATCAGAAACGATAATTTGATAAACGAAACGGAATGCGAAACCCGCGCGGATAACGCCCAAAATGAGGTCGTCATCGAAATCAGACACCTTGGAAAATCTTTTGGCGATCACGAAGTTCTGAAAGACATCGACTTCACCGTGCGCCGCGGCGACGTTACCTGCATAATCGGCGCGTCGGGCAGCGGCAAATCCACGCTTCTTCGCTGTATCAACCTTTTTGAAACTCCGTCTTCGGGCGAAATCCTTTTGAACGGAGAGAACGTCGTCAACACCAAAAACCCTGCGGAATTCAGGAAAAAGGTGGGTATGGTTTTCCAGTCGTTCAACCTTTTCAAAAATATGAACGTACTGAAAAACTGCACGGTCGGCCCCAGAAAAGTCCTGAAACTTTCAAAGGAAGAATCCGAAGCCAGGGCAAGGAAGTATCTGAGACTTGTCGGTATGGAAGCGTACGTCGACGCGCGTCCCGGACAACTTTCGGGCGGGCAGAAACAGCGCGTCGCAATCGCAAGGGCGCTTGCAATGGAGCCCGAGGTGCTGCTCTTTGACGAGCCGACTTCCGCGCTCGATCCCGAGATGGTGGGCGAGGTTTTGTCAGTCATGAAAACGCTTGCCGAAAGCGGGCTTACGATGGTTGTCGTCACGCACGAAATGGCTTTTGCAAGGGACGTCGCGACCAACGTCGTGTTTATGGATCAGGGCGTCATCGTCGAAGAAGGCGCGCCGAAAGACATCTTCACAAACCCGAAAGAAGAGCGCACGAAGGAGTTTTTGTCCAGACTTCTTGGCGAGAACAAATAATTTTTCAAAAAACGACGTCGGACGCCCGAGGAAAACCTTGGGCGTCTTTTTGTTGCGAAATTTGTCGAATATGGCAAAAAACGGGTGTTCTTGCAACCGGATTATCGCATAAACTTACGGTTTCATTATTTGAGCAAAAAACACGACACTCGTATATTTATATTTAAATAATAAATCCTCAATAATAATTTCGATTTAGTCTTGACATTGTTTTTTGAAATAAGCTATAATCAAATTGACAAACGGTTGAGGTTATTTTCTTTGACCGTTTCGCTATGTATAAGGATGGTTAAGCAGACTAAACTGCTAAATTATAAACCTAAGGAGAAGAATATGAAGAAAAAAGTATTACTCGTAACGCTTCTTGTTGTGGCTATCGTTGCAAGTTGCTTCGCGTTCACCGCGTGCAACAAAAACAAAGGCGACGGCGACAAAGGCGTAAAAGTTGCGATGATTACCGACTACGGCGACATCACCGACCAGTCTTTCAACCAGACCACTTACGAGGCATGCAAGGCTTACTGTGGTGCTAACAACATTAAGTTTAAGTATTATAAACCTACCGGTGACAGCACAGAAGCCCGTGTCGCTTCCGTAAACGCTGCTATTGCCGAAGGTTATACAATTATCGTTATGCCCGGTTATGCATTCGGCGGTACAATCGTTGAAGTTGCCGACAACAATCCCGAAATTAAATTTGTTGCTTTGGACGTTGCAAGAGGCGATTTGCTTGAAGCAAAGTATGGTAAAGAATATGATTATAATCCCGATAATCCGAAATGGACTTATCAGCTTCCTTCGAACGTAACTTGCTTCGTATATCAAGAAGAAATCTCCGGCTATATGGCAGGTTATGCTGCCGTTAAAGAAGGATATAAGAAACTCGGCTTCCTTGGCGGTATGGCAGTTCCTGCGGTTATCCGTTTCGGTTACGGTTTCGTACAAGGCGTGAACGCTGCTGCTGTCGAACTCGGCATTGCAAACGAAGTATCCGTAAACTATGTATACGGTGGTAAATTCCAAGGCTCTCCCGAAATCACCGCGGCGATGGATACTTGGTATCAAGGCGGAACAGAAGTCGTATTCGCATGCGGCGGCGGTATCTTTACTTCTGCTTGTGAAGCGGCGACGAAAGCAGGCGTCAACGGCAAAGTCATCGGCGTAGACACCGACCAAAGTTATAACATTAATGGTAAATACGGCGCAGGTTTGTGCATTACTTCCGCTATGAAAGGTCTTGCTCCTACTGTCAACACTATTCTTACCGATATTTTTGCAGGCAAATGGGAAAACTATGCAGGCAGAATCAATAAATTAGGTATGGTATCGGGCACTGACGCTTCCTTGAACTACGTACAACTTCCGACGGCAACCTGGTCGATGAAGAACTTCACGAAAGAAGATTATGCAACGCTTGTCGGCAAAATCTTTGACGGAACCATCAAGATTTCCGACGCAATCGACAAAATGCCTACGACCACGATTACCGTAACTACGCAGGCTAACATTCACTAATTGAAAACCAAAAAGAAAGGAAGGCTCTGCCTTCCTTTTTTTATGCGGTGAAAAACTAAACTTATATAAATTTCTTGAAAACACAGCCGATATATAGTATAATAAGAATATCAATTTTGAGGTTATATCGATATGGCAGAAAACTATGTAAAAAATGACGCATCCGAAGACTTCGTCATTGAGATGCGCCATATCACGAAAGAATTCCCCGGAATTATCGCAAACGACGATATTACGTTGCAACTTCGACGCGGGGAAATTCACGCCCTTCTTGGTGAAAACGGCGCCGGAAAATCCACGCTAATGTCGGTGTTGTTCGGCTTGTATCAGCCCGAAAAAGGCGAAATTCTGAAAAACGGACAAGTCGTAAAAATCAATAATCCCAACGACGCAACCGCGCTTGGCATAGGTATGGTGCATCAGCACTTCAAACTTGTGGAGGTGTTCAGCGTACTTGACAACATTATCCTTGGGGCGGAACCTAATAAGGCGGGCTTTCTGACAAAAAAAGAGGCACGCGAAAAAGTTGTCGCGCTTTCCGAAAAGTATGGTCTTATGGTTGATCCCGACGCGATAATCGAAGATATTACGGTCGGTATGCAACAGCGCGTCGAAATTTTGAAAATGCTGTACCGAGACAACGAAATTCTGATTTTTGACGAGCCGACGGCAGTCCTTACCCCGCAGGAAATCGACGAACTTATGAAGATTATGAAAAACCTTGCGGCGGAAGGAAAGTCGATTTTGTTCATCACCCACAAGCTCAACGAAATTATGGCGGTTGCCGACCGTTGCAGCGTATTAAGAAAAGGCAAGTACATCGGCACCGTCGAAATCAAGGACACGACAAAGGAAGAACTTTCCGAAATGATGGTCGGCCGTCAGGTGAAGTTTGAGGTCGATAAGGACGAGGCGATCCCCGGCGACGTCGTTCTGGACGTCGATAAACTGTGCGTCGAAAGCAAGATTCACAAAAAACTTGCCGTAAAGGACGTGAGTTTTCAGGTGCATGCGGGCGAAATCGTGTGTATCGCGGGCATTGACGGCAACGGTCAGACCGAACTTGTTTACGGCATAACGGGGCTTGAAAAACTTGCGCCCAACGTCAAAGAAGAGGTCGAAGAGCACGTTGAAAAACCCGTATGGCAAAAACTGAAAGAAGTCGAAAAGCAGGAACGCGCGAAATTGTTTTTCACGCAGTGCGGGGAACAACTGAAATTCTTTTTTGTCGAACTTGGCAAAAAGATTTGGAAAAAACTGAAAAAATTCGGCGAAACGGTTGCGGCAAAAGCCGTTGCTCTTTGGAATAAACTCGTTTTGCTGTTCAATAAAAACAAGGCGCAGGAACTTGACCCGAACGCCGACGTGAAGGGAAGAATCACCCTTTGCGGACAGGATATCACGAAAGCACAAATAAGAAAGCGCAGCAAAACGGGAATGAGTCATATCCCCGAAGACAGGCATAAATACGGACTTGTGCTGGATTACACGCTGGAACAAAATATGGTGCTTCAACGATACTGGCAAAAAGAGTTTGAAAAAGCCGGTTTCATAAAAAAGAAGGCGGTCAGGAAGTATTCCGACAAACTTATCGAACAGTACGACGTCAGAAGCGGACAAGGCTCCGTAACAATGGTCAGGAGCATGTCGGGCGGCAACCAGCAAAAGGCAATCGTCGCGCGCGAACTCGACCGAGAGCATAAACTTCTGATTGCCGTACAGCCCACACGCGGACTTGACGTCGGCGCAATCGAATATATCCACTCGCAAATCGTGAAAGACCGCGACGCGGGGGCGGGCGTACTGCTTGTTTCGCTGGAACTTGACGAAGTAATGAACCTGAGCGACCGAATCCTTGTAATGTACGAGGGCGAAATCGTGGGCGAACTCGATCCGAAGAAAACCACGGTGCAGGAACTCGGTTTGTATATGGCCGGCGCAAAGCGCGATAACTCTGAAAACAACAAGGAGGACGAACAATGAAAAACTTCGGTGAAAAAACAAAACGCTGGTTCAAGTCGTTATTCGTCCAGACCGACGGCAACGAGCCCAAAATGTTGACTTTTGTCAAAAAAGAAGGCACGCAGACGGTAATTTCGTCGATATTGTGCGCGCTTCTCGGGATTTTACTTGGTTATATCGTATTGCTTTGCATTAATGCGGAAAACGCAGGAAAGGCAATGGGAGCAATACTTAAAAACTTTGGCAACTTTTCGTCAAACCCACGACTTGAAAAGTATTATTTCGGCTCGACACTGGTGAAATCCGTGCCGCTTATCATGTGCGGACTTTCGGTAATGTTTGCATATAAGGCGGGCTTGTTTAATATCGGTGTCGGCGGACAGTACTGCATCGGCATTTGCTTTTCGCTGTATGCCGCGCTCGTGTGGCAACTTCCCTGGTACGCGTGCATAATCGTTGCCGCATTGATAGGCGCGCTTTGGGGTGCGCTTTCCGGATTGTTCAAGGCGCTGTTCAACGTGAACGAAGTCATCGCCTGCATTATGACAAACTGGATAGGGCTGTATCTCACAAATATTTTGCTGAGCCATCCGAAAGCAATGAACCCTACGTTGTCGGAAACTTACAAAATAGGAAAAAAAGCAATTATTCCCGACGGCGGTCTTTCAAAACTTTTCAGCAATAACCAATACGTTACCCTTGCGATTATTTTCACGATAATTATTGCGGTTATCGTCCTTATCGTAATGAACAAAACGACTTTCGGGTACGAACTGAAAGCAACGGGCAACAATAAATTCGCGGCAAAATACGCGGGTATGAAAGATAAACGCAATATTATCCTTACAATGGCGATTTCGGGCGCGCTTGCGTCCCTCGGGGCGGCGTTCTTCTATCTCACGGGTATCGAAAACTTCAAGACGGCAAGCTCCGTTCCCGCAATGGGATTCAACGGCATCGCCGTCGCGTTCCTTGGCGGTCTTAACCCTATCGGTATAGTTGTTGCGGGTTTATTTATCGAACATATCACGCTCGGCGGCGGATACGTCGATACGACGTACTACAACCCGCAGGTTGCCGACCTTATGATCGCAATCATTATTTATCTGTGCGCGTTCGTACTGTTCTTCAAACAATTTATGAAAAAATATCTGAATAAACTCACCGAAAAAATCGCCGATAAAATAGGCGCACAGGCGGAAGTAGCGGCTGACTCAACCGTCACCGAAACGGCGTCCGACGCGTCCGACGGCGAAATAAACGATAATTCGGAAACCCCCGAAGAAGAGTTTAAGAAAGAGGTCGAAACGGAGGTCGAGGAAATGCCCCCGATTGTCGATGAAAAATCCGGAAAGGAGGTCGATGAGAAATGACGTTACTTGTTCAATATACTTTGATTTATGCGGCAGTTTTGACCTTGGTTGCTCTCGGCGGCATGTTCTCGGAACGCTCGGGCGTTATCAATATCGGCCTTGAAGGTATCATGGTTTTCGGCGCGATGGGCGGCGCAATGACAATGGTTTTGTTGCCCGCAACCACACCCCCGGGACTTATCGTAATTCTGACTCTTATCGTCGCCGCGCTTGTCGGTATGGTTTCGTCGCTTCTTCTTGCGGTGGCGTGCATCAACTTCAAAGCCGACCAGACTCTTGCGGGTACTGCGCTGAATATGCTGGCGACGGCAACCGCAACGGTGCTTATCAAAGCGTTCAACACAAAGCGCAGCAACGGCTCCAACTTCTCGGCAATACTCGACTACATCGACGCAAGGCGCGGCTTTATCTTCAAAATCGGCAAACTCGAACTCAGCTGGTTTATCGTGATTGCGATAATTCTTCTGATTGTTTCGTGGGTTGTGCTGTATAAAACCAAATTCGGTTTGCGACTTCGTTCCTGCGGCGAGCACCCGCAGGCGGCAGACAGCGTCGGTATTAACGTTTACAAAATGAGATACGCGGGCGTTATTATTTCGGGCGCGCTGGGCGGTCTTGGCGGTCTTATTTATATCGCCGCGGCAAACAGCACCTGGCACTTCGACGTCGGCGTTGCGGGCGCGGGCTTCCTTGCGCTTGCCGTCATGATTTTCGGTCAATGGAAACCGATAAGAATCGCGCTTGCCGCATTGTTGTTCGGTTTGTTCAGAGCGTTGTCGAACGTGTATCTCGGCATCGACTGGCTTGCGAATATCGGCATCAGCGGCACGGTTTACAATATGTTGCCGTATATCGTCTCCCTTATCGTTCTGGCGTTCACGTCCAAAAAGTCGCGCGCGCCGAAAGCGGAGGGGATTCCGTACGACAAGGGTATGCGCTAAACTATGGCAAAATTATATTTCAAATTCGGGGCGATGGGCTGCTCGAAAACAGCCCAAGCCCTTATTACCAAATTCAACTATGAAGAGCGCGGCATGAAAGTGCTGCTTCTGAAACCGTCCGTGGACGTGCGCGACGGAGAGGAAATCGTCAAATCGCGAATCGGGCTTACCGCAAAAGCCGTCGTCGTGAACGATAAGGAAGACCTTTACAAGGAGTATGAGGAAAAGTACCGCGACCGCGACGTCATCATCGTGGACGAGTGCCAGTTTCTGACGCCCGAACAGGTGGACGAACTCGGACAAATCGTCATCGACTTCAACGTGCCGGTGCTGTGTTTTGGTCTTCGCACCGACTTTCTGACGCACTTGTTCCCGGGGAGTCGCAGACTTTTTGAAATTGCCGAGTCCATTACCGAGATCAAATCGGTGTGCAAATGCGGCGCGAAGGCAACCGTCAACGCGCGCCTTGACGATGACGGCAACGTCGTGTATTCGGGCGAACAGGTGTGTCTCGGCGGCAACGACAGGTACGTCGCGATGTGCAGAAAATGCTGGCTGAAAAAGAAAGCCGAACAGGAAAAAGCAAAAGAGTTATGAACAGTATCGTAATTGGTTTTACGGGCGGCACGGGCAGCGGCAAAACAACGCTCGCACAACGCCTGAACGAGGTTTTCAAAAACAACTCCGTCATAATTAAGCAGGACAGTTATTACAAGGACTTTCCCGATAAATCGTTTGAGGAGCGCGTGCAGATAAATTACGACCACCCCGATTCGTTCGATATGGAACGGTTTACCGACGACGTACGACGCCTGAAAGCGGGCGAAACCATCGAGTGTCCCGTCTATAACTACGCCGAGTACAAGCGCGATAAGGACACCGTCACGGTGGAGCCAAAAAGGATAATTATTCTGGAAGGGCTGTTCCTTTTTGAAAACCCTGCGCTCAGCAACCTTATCGACATCAAAGTGTTTGTCGACACGGACGCCGACGTAAGGATTTTAAGGCGTATTATCCGCGACGTCAAGGAAAGAGGCAGGAGCCTCGATTCCGTCGTTTTGCAGTACCTTACGACCGTCAAACCGATGCACGAAAGGTTTATCGAGCCGGAAAAGAAGCGCGCCGATATCATCGTGCCGGAAGGCGGATATAACGAGGTTGCTTTTGACATGATTGTGGACGCGATAAAGCACAAGTTGAATTAAAAAATATGCCGCCGATTTTCGGCGGTTTTTTATTTATACGCGCCTTTTCCCCACGCAAGTACAAAAGTATCTTGCGTGGGTTTTATAATGCGGTGTCCCTTCCGGGCGATGCGTCGCACACTGCGCTTTTGAAATCACATTATTGCCTGCAATAATGCTCACTCTTATGCTTGTGTGCGCCTTTTCCCCACGGGTACACAGTATCCCGCGGGGTCCCCGTATTTCCGCTCGGAATGACAAAGTGCGTTGCACGGAATAGTATTAGGTTAGTGCGTAGCAATCAAGTATAATCCGCAACGTGCCGTAGCACACATCTCGCCGCAGGCACATTGCTTTTGCCGACAGGCAAAAACATCGCATCATCGCTTGCCGAAGGCAACATAAATAAAAAACCCCTCGCGGTGGCGAGGGGTTTTCAAACGGAAAATTATTGTTGATTGTAAACGTCGTAAGTGGGAACTTCGTACGTCATGCCCGAATAGGGGACTTCGTAAGTTTCGGTTGAGGTGTCGGTTGCGTCGGTTGCGGCGTCGTTAGTATCCGCTGCGGCGTCTTCGGTAACAGCCGTATCGGTGTTTTCGTCGTCGTGTTTTTTGCCGTCCGTGCCGGGATTATCAAGGCGATATTCTTTCATACGGATTGCGCCGATAAGAATCGCAAGGATAACCGTAACGCCGGAGAAGATATAGCAAGTCTGACGAATTGCGAACAAGCCGGTGATTGCGAAGAGCAGACCGTTTGCGTCAACCCAGCTGTAACGCATATAGTCGATTGTACCGCGAGAGTAGTTTTGCGAATATACGCCGAGCTGCGTGGGTTTGTCGCCGACGTTGCCGTAGTAGCTGCCGTTGGTGGTGCCGACAACAGAGCCGTCCGCGTTGACGAGTTTCAGGAACAAGGGCGCGAAGCCGTATCTCCAACCCGAAGAACCGGTATTTGAATTATCGACGGTGATGCCGTCTTCCGCAAATCCGGGGGTGCCTGCGACGTTGGGATTGCCGACCGCGTATGCGACGGAATTGAGAATGCTGTCAAGCAGGTAATATACGGGCGGGATTTCAAGAACGCCAAGGAGACTTGAAGTTTCGGTCAGGCAGTTTCCAAGCCCGATCGTCTTCAAAAGTTCGCCGACGTTGAGTCCGTTTGCGCTGCCGATATTGATGCCGCTGATCATTGCGAACAAGCCGCCTTCGCCGAGCGTGCCGGAAAGGTCAACGGGAAGGGTAACGTCCGTGCCGTCGATTTTGTCGGGGTTGTAGGTGTAGCCGTCGCCCATCATATCGAGGACCGTCCAGCCGACTTCGATCATTTCAACCTTGCAGGTTGTGGGGTTGTACCACGGATAAAGGTGCAGGTTGGGCTGCATTACGCGGGTTTCGTCGGGATTATTCTTGGGGCCGCCTTTCTGGTCGCCGGTCGCAACGGAAGGACGCTGACCGAGAACAAGGTTCAGGACAACGGGAATCGTCATACGGCTGTCGTTTGCAAGGTCAACCCACGGGCCAACCCAGCTTTCGTAACCGGAAAGGTTCAAGCTGTCGTACATATTGTACTTGCCGTCGCGGGCAATAAGCGACTTAACTTCTTCGCTGCTGTAACCCATGTCGGTGTACTTCTTGATTTTTTTCTGGAAGTATTCAACCATGGTGGCGATTTCTTCGTCGGACTTTACAGCGGGTTCCGCCGCGTTTGTACGGCAGTATTCTTTGTCGAAATCCTTATAAGAAGAGTCGTTGGAACCTACGGTATCTTTCACGTAGAAGCCGTATTTGCAAAGGACAAGAGCGTTTCCGTCTTTGTCGAGAACGCGGCCTGTATATGCGCCCGTGTAGTTGCCGCTGTTGTCGTGCTCGGACTGTTTGTAATAAGAGAAGTATTGGGTGTTGCCGTCTTCGTTTTCGCCGATGATACCGTTAAGCACGCTTCTGGCGATAATTGCGTCAAGCATATCTTTGTTGAGCGTCGCGCGGTTGTTTGCGGCGTCGGACTCCGCAACGTCTTCATAGAAAATCGTGCCGGAAGTAAGGTCGCCGAAAATCATGGGCAGCGCGCCGTCAAGAACGAACATAAGCCCTGAGCAGAGCATCAGGCTGACAACAACCTGACATGCGGTTTGTTTTCTTATCTTTTTCGCTTTGTTTTTGACGTCTTTTTTGGAAAGTTTAAGTTCCTGCACCAAGACGACAATCGCCCATATTACCGAGAATAAAACGGCAACGATAATGCTTGCGTAGGTCAAAAGACCGTACGAGCCGCCTTTTTCAACGTTGTGCATCGACGCAAGGATTGCGAAAACCATAAACAGCGGGAAGCTGCATACGTAACATACTATTTTTGCGATTTTAAGCAATGCTTTCATCAATATTCACCTCCGTTAAGAGCGATTTCGTAAGCGTAGAGTTTTTCCTTATTGTGGAAGTAGGTCGAAAGGAAGATGCTCATCGCGAGTATGCCTGCCCAAATCGAGAAGTAACGTCTTGCGGCAAGCAAGGGATACATTTCGGGCTGATAGGCAATGTCTGCCTGCAACTGATAGCAGTCGGCAAGGGAAATCGCGGCGTCGGCAGGAGTGCCGTTACCGATTGTCTTTCCTGTGAGAAGACCGCCTTTTGCAGCAAGCGCGCAACCGGACGTAATGCCGAAATCTTCGCAGGTGTACTTAACCCAGGCATAGTCGCTCATATCGACCGTTGTGCCGTCGGTTGTGGCAAGTGCTTTGTCGGTGTCGGACACGAAGTCGGACTGCCAGCACTTTTTAAGAAGCGGGTGGCTGTAAAACGAAAGTTCGCCAAGGACGGTGTCCAGAAGTTTTTGCACGCCTTCGACGGTAACGCCCGTAAGGTCGATCTTGCTGAGAATCTGCGTGAGAATCGCGTTCAGGTCAAGGTCGGGAGCGATTGCTTTCAAAATTGCCGAAACGTCAAGTCCGGAAACAAGACCTCCGATTATGTCGTTGAGATCTAAAAGACCGCCGACAAGTCCCAAAGCGGGTTGCAAACTCTTGATAATGTCAACGAGTGCCGCCGTGTTGGGGTTTTTGTTGTCGCTTTCAAGTTTCGTCTTGTAAGCAGTGTAAGCCGTCCCGAGGTCCGTCTTTGCATAAGTGTCGCCCGTGGTGTATTTTTGTCCGGGAACGATTTCCGCGTTGGTTTTGGGAGGTTGTTTCATCGTTGTATTATCGAACGCTTCGCGGGTAATCTTTGCGGTAAGAACGGGGGTGCCGTCATCGTTGACTTCGCCGGTGTCGGTGTACGTGGTAACGTATACTACTTCGTCCGCCAGCGCGCCGACTTTGAAAGCGTTTTTGCCGGTTGATTTGTAAACCTCTTTGGACGTGAAGTTAAGGTTGCCGAAGAGATATTGTACGGGAAGCGCAAGACCTGTGGTTTCGCCGCCTTTGCCGTTGTTGTAGCCGTAAAGAAGTTGCGAAACGACGTTGCCGATATCGCCGCTTGAAAGGTCGGCGCCGTTTTCTTTAAGCAGGGAGTTGACAAGGTCAAGCAGTTGTTGCGCTTTCAGACTGTCAAGGAGCTTATTGATTGCAGGGTTCATCCCGAGATACTCAAACAGCGTGCCGAGTACCGCGTTAAGACGCGAATCGGTCAGACGATAATTGTCTTCTTCGATACGAAGGGTTGAATAATTCGTCATTTTGCCGGTGCGGGTGTCCAGAATTTCGGTAATATCGTTGGTGTAGTTGTACCAGGCGTCGCTTGCGTATGCGGACGCGTTGGTCGCGCTTGCTTCGATTTCGCTTACCATTTTCTTGTAAGCGTCGGCGATGGAAAGGCTTTCGTAATATATCGTGCCGGGCTGCTTGCAGAATGTTTCGCCCGCCGCTTTCATCGTAACGTATGCGCCGTCATTATTTATGACATAGCAGCCTGCGTTGAACGCTTCGGCGTAGTCGGCAACGGTATACTTAGTGGGACGATAAACCGTCAGTTTTGCGTATTCGTTGTATTTGATGAGAAGTTCCAGAACGTTTTCGACGCCGAAGATATAGCCGTCGTACAACAATCCGTTGGGGTTGTATGCGTACGGGCTTTGCGCTTTCAGACTGTCGAACAAGCCGTCGATGTTGTCCCCGGTGACCTTAATCATTTCACCGTCAAGCCCGCCGACCTGATAATACGCGACCGCCGTATTGAGTTGCGTGCGTTCACGATACATTTTGGGATAATATTCCGAAAGACCGTAAGTCCTTATCACGTTGTCGACGCGGTCGTTCAGCTTATAGGCGTATCCCGACTCGCGTTTGTTTGCGGAAATGGCGTTGAACCACTGCTTTTGCAAGGAGTAGTTTTCAACCTTAACGCCTTTGTCGGAGTATTCCGTCCTGATCTTGTCAAGTTCCTTTTCGTTGCGAATGTCAAGTCCCGCAATCGGGGCGAGCATGAGCGCAACCGCAAGAATGACGAGTATAATTGTGCGGACAGCCTGTTGTTTTTTCAATACAAGGTAAAGCCCGATTTGAAGCAGTGTGAAACCTGCCCACAAAACGAGCGCCGCCGTAATGCCGTTTTTCGCCGTTTCGGAAAACGCGCCTTCGTTGAAGAAGATCATGCTGTCCTTTGCGACAAACAACATAAGAAGCGGGAAACCGAGTAAATAGAAAATTACTTTCAGAACTTTTGCACAAGTCAACTTTTGCATTTTGTTCATAATTTTCCGTTCTCCTTAATCTAGAATTGCAAAATTATTGCTGCTACTTGATATTATATACTACGCGTGCGAGCGTGTCAAACGTATTCTATTCAATTTAATCTATACTTATCCATAAAAAGGTGTCTGAAATCCCGTGTAAACAACGCACGACAGGGCAAAAATGTTACAAATCGGACGATTTATAAGGTTTCCGTCAAAATTCGCGGCAGTCGGGCTTTTGCCGACGAAATAACGTTCGTTCCCGCAAAAATCGGATAAATTATTTTTACGTCGTGGAGTTTTAAGCCGAACGTTAAAAGGGTGGAACAAAAAAATCAAATTTATTTTTTCGCGCCGGAATTTACGAAAAACAACCGCACGGGGAAAGCGTCGATTTTTCAAAAGCGTGCGACTTTGAACGACTAAAAATAACAAAGTCGTAACAAACGACAGTAATAAGTGTCATATTGACACTAAACAATTTTATTTTAATTCCGAATACCCCCCCTAAATCGTTTGGCGAAAACAAAATAATATGATAAAATATCAATAGAATTTTGGAGGTTACCAATGACACCTGCTTTTGATACCGTATTTTCCGAAGACGAAATCCCTGCATATCCCCTTGCCATAATCGCTTTACCCGGCGCGGAAGAATTTGCCGAAAAAGTCGATAAATACCTTGTTGACTGGTATGGCAGAGAATGTGCAAAGAAAACCCCCGCATCTTTTATCGTTCCCACCAACTTCCCGCGTTTTACGTCGGGCGACGGCAAGGCAATGATTCTTGACAGCGTTCGCGGCAAAGACCTGTACGTCGTTATCGACACCGGTAACCACGGCGTGCAATACAAAATGTTCGGACAAATGCAGTGTATGAGTCCCGACGACCATTTCCAAAATCTGAAACGACTTATTTCGGCGGTCGGCGGCAAAGCGTCGCGCATCACCGTCGTTATGCCGCTTCTTTACGGCGGACGTCAGCACAGAAGAAACGCAAGGGAATCTTTGGACTGCGCCATTATGCTGAGAGAACTGGAAGTAATGGGCGTGAAAGACATTATCACTTTCGACGCTCACGATCCCCGCGTGCAGAACGCCGTGCCCCTTATGGGATTTGACAACTTCTTCCCGTGTTATCAGATTCTGAAAGCGGTCGTAAGGAAATATCCCGACATCGTTTTCGATAAGGAACACACGATGATTATCTCCCCCGACGAAGGCGCGATGAGTCGTAATATCTATTACGCTTCGGTTCTGGGGCTGGACCTCGGTATGTTTTACAAACGTCGCGACTTCTCGGTCGTCATCAACGGCAGAAACCCCATCGTCGCGCACGAATACATCGGCAATCCCGTTGCGGGCAAGGACATTCTCGTCGCAGACGACATTATCGCAACCGGCGACAGCATGCTGCACCTTGCCAAAGACCTGAAAGACAAGGGCGCAAGACGTATTATCCTCGTCCCCACCTTCGCAATGTTCACGGAAGGCACGGAAAGGTTCGACAAAGCCTATGCGGAAGGTATTTTCGACGGCGTTATCTCCACAAACCTTTCGTACACCTTGCCCGAACTTTCGGAAAGAGAATGGTTTTCAAAGGCGGAATTGTCCAAATATATGGCTTATATCATTTCGGCGTGCAACCACAACGCGTCGGTATCGGGGCTTCTCGATCCGCATGAGAAAATCCACGATTTGCTGCGTAGGCACAACGAAAGTCTTAACAAATCTAAATAAGTAATTTTATATAAGGAGTTTATTGTGAAAGTTCATTGGTTGGGGCATTCCTGCTTCAAACTCGAAGAGAGCACAGGTACGTCAATCATCACCGACCCGTACCACCCGTACGTCGGTTTCTCGATGCCCGAAGTTTCTTGCGACGCCGTGACGCTCAGTCATAATCACGAGGATCACAACTTCATCGAAGGAATCAAGGGCAACCCCGTTATTATCAATAAACAAGGTCTGTTTGAGGTAAAAGGCGTTCACATCAGAAGCCTCCTTACCGACCACGACAAGGAAGGCGGAAGACTTCGCGGACAAAATCTTGTGTTCCAGTATCGCCTTGACGGCGTCGAAGTGTGCCATCTCGGCGACATCGGCGAAGAATGCAACGCAATGCTTGCGGAAGCACTCGTCCCCACAAACGTCCTTCTTATCCCCGTCGGGGGAAACTATACCATCAATGCGGAGGAAGCGAAAGAATACGTCGATAAACTTATGCCCGACGTCGTTATTCCCATGCATTTCAAAACCGAAGATTGCAGCCTTGACATCGACGGTCTTGACGATTTTCTCGATTTGTTTGATAAAGACGAAATCGTGTATCTCGACAGCGATACGGTTGAGTTCGACCGCTTCGACTTCGACGGCGAAAGCACGAAAGTCTACGTTTTCAAAAGTCAGCAATAACGCACACTTTAACGTATAAAGCACATTTTATCGTATAAAACGCTCCGTAATCGGCATATACTTATTATGCAGCGTTTTGTGTTGCGTTTTTATATTCAAAATTTCAAAAATTCGGAGTATTTATGGATTTTTCACGCGAACAGTTGCAGGACAAAAACCTGTTTGAATTGCGCGAAATCGCGCGCGAAAACAGGGTGCAATCCCCAACAAAATTAAACAAGGAAGAACTTATTTCACAAATTGTCGAAGCGTCTTCTCAAAGGGTAAAAGGGCTTAAAATCCGCCCGGTTTCACGCCCGTCGAAACTTGTCGACGCCCCGAGAAGGAACGCGCAGAACGACGTCCCCGAAAAAGCCGCGGAATCGATAAACGAGATTATGGCTGTCGACGATACCTGCGAAGAAAGGGAAGGTATCCTGGAAATTCACCCCGACGGCTATGGCTTTATCCGCGTCAGAAACTGCGAACACAGCGAAAAGGACGTTTACGTTTCCGCAATCAAAATCAGGAAGGCGGGACTTCGTCAGGGGGATATGATCAAGGGCATCGTGAAGGTCGCTTACGACAATAAGCCCGCCGCGCTTTTAATCATCAATACCGTCAACGGCGTGCCCGCGGAAGAACTCAGAAAACGCCCGCGCTTTGACGACCTTGTCCCCATTTATCCCGACGAGCGTCTTAAACTTGAAAACGCGCGCAGCAAAAACGACTTCGCAATCCGCGAAATCGACCTTATCGCGCCAATCGGAAAAGGGCAGCGCGGTATGATTGTGTCGCCTCCGAAAGCGGGCAAAACAACCCTGCTTAAAAAAATCGCGAACAGCATTTCGGAAAATTATCCCGACGTAACCCTTATGGTATTGCTCATCGACGAGCGTCCCGAAGAAGTTACCGACATGCAAAGAAGCATTAAAGGCGAGGTCGTTTACAGCACTTTCGACGAAATGCCGGAACATCACACGAAAGCGGCGGAACTGTTGCTTTCCCGCGCGAAACGACTTGTCGAAAACGGCAAAGACGTCGTGATTCTGATGGACAGTTTAACCCGCCTTGCGCGCGCATATAACCTTACGATTCCCCCGACGGGCAGGACGCTTTCCGGCGGTATTGATCCCGGTGCGTTGCACAGCCCGAAATCGTTTTTCGGAAGCGCGAGAAACATCGAAAACGGCGGAAGCCTTACCATTATCGCAACCGCTCTCGTCGACACCGGAAGCCGTATGGACGACGTCATTTACGAGGAGTTCAAGGGCACGGGCAATATGGAAATCCACCTTGACAGAAAACTGTCCGAAAAGAGGATTTTCCCCGCAATCGATTTAAACCGCAGCGGCACGAGAAGAGAAGACTTGTTGCTGTCGCAGGACGAGCTGGAAGGCGTGTGGACAATGCGTAAAATTTTGTCGTCGGGCGATACGGAATCGGCGGCTGAAAATCTGTTGCAAATGCTTGTCAAAACTTCGTCCAACGCGGAGTTTATCGAGCAACTTAAACTGCAAATGCGCCTTATCGACAAGGAAGGATATACTTTCCGCGGAACCGGCTTAAAATAAACTTTATTGATGAAAAACGCCGCGTAAAACGGCGTTTTTGGTATTATTTCAAACGATTATGGACAAAAGAACACAGCAAAACAAAGACTTTTTCAACAGTCTTGCAAATGACTGGGACGCAAGGCAAAAACTGTCCGATGACGGTGTTTTCAACCTTGTAAAACTTGCGAATATCAACCCCGGCGACAAGGTTCTGGACGTTGCTTGCGGCACGGGAATTATCGACAAACACCTTTTGAAACTCGGCGCGAAAAACGTTGTCGCAATCGACCTTTCGGAAAATATGATTGCCGTTGCAAAGTCCAAAAACCGCGACGAAAATTTGCGATACGAAATTGCCGATTTTTACGACTTTTCGGAAGGCGATTTCGACAAAATCGTGATTTACAACGCTTATCCGCATTTCACGGACACGCAAGCGTTTTTGACGGCGATAAGCAATAACCTTAAAAAGGGCGGCGAGTTTTCGATAATCCACAGCGATCCGCCAAGCGTTATCAACGCGCGCCATTCGGGCGGGGCGAAAATCGTGTCGAAAGACCTTGAATCGGCAGACGAAGAAGCGAGAATTTTCAAGGAACTTTTCGATATCGTACAGACCGTCGACGACGGGGAAAAGTACCTGATACGCGGCAAAAAAAGATAATGAAAGATGACAAAAAACGAGGCGAAAGACCTCGTTTTTTATTTGCTTCGCTTTTCTCCACGCAAGTACAAGTATCTTGCGTGGGTTTTATAATGCGGTGTCCCTTCCGGGAGATTGCCACGTCGCTTTGCTCCTCGCAATGACATAGAGTGCTTCGCACGGAATGAAATATCAATTTTGTAATGTGAAACTTACTCGTAAAAGCCGAGGGAGACCATAAGTCCCTCGTTGACCTTTCTCATTACGCCGCCGGACAAATCGCCGATTTTGTCTTTTAATCTGGTTTTGTCAAGGGTTCTTAACTGTTCAAGCAATATTACGCTGTCTTTCGGCAGCCCGAACTCGCTTTGCGGAATATCGACGTGAGTCGGCAGTTTGGTTTTGTTGAGTCTGCTGGTTATTGCCGCGGCGATAATCGTCGGAGAATACTTGTTTCCGACGTCGTTCTGCACGATAAGTACGGGACGCACGCCCCCTTGTTCGCTCCCCACGACGGGGCTTAAATCGGCGTAATAAATCTCACCGCGTTTTATCATATCGACACCTCCGAATACCTACAATTATGTACACGATGATTTTACCCAAGGGAAACTTCTTTAATACACCCGTCAAAAGCATATTATGAAAAATCGGCGCGCCGCGTGAAGTAAATCGCCGTAAAAGACAGCATATAATAGGAAAAAGGCGGTGTTTTATGAAAATCGGAATCGTGGGATACGGAAATCTCGGGCGCGCGGCGGAAATCAACGCAAAAAATCTCGGATACGAAATAACGGGGATATTTTCAAGGCGGAACGTAACGTCGCCGTTCGGCACGCAAGTCTTCGACTTCAAAAATTTCGGAAGTTTCGATACGGAAACGGACATTATGCTTTTGTGCGGCGGCAGCAAAACCAATCTCAGAGAACAAAGCCGAATCGTCGCGAAAAGGTTTAATACGGCGGACACTTTCGACACCCATGCGGAAATCGCGGAACACATCAAAGAACTTGACGATATTCAGCAAAAAAGGCGCGGCGTGTCGATAACGGCTGCGGGGTGGGACCCTGGAATTTTCAGCGTGGCGAGAGTCGCGTTTTGCGCGTTCCTTTTTGAAGAGCCGTATACGATCTGGGGCAGGGGCGCGTCGCAGGGACACGGGGAAGCGGTCAGGAGCATAAGCGGCGTGAAAAACGCGGTGCAATACACCGTGCCGAAAGAAAAAGTCGTCGATATGATATTGTCGGGCGAAAAACCTTTGAACACTCCCGAAAACCTGCACACGCGCGAAGTTTACGTCGTAAAGGAAGACGGCGCGGACGAAAAGGAAATCGAAAACAAAATCAAAAATACGGAATACTACTTCAAGGGGTACGAAACGAGCGTGCGGTTTATCGACGAAAACGAGTTTGAAAAAAAACATAAAAGCCTTGCCCACGGCGGCAGAGTCATTGCGGCGGCGGACGGGGCAAAACTCGATTTTTCGATTGCGCTTCAAAGCAACCCCGATTTTACGGCAAAGATATTGTTGACTTATGCCCGCGCCGCGGTTAAAATGAACAAAGACGGCGTTATCGGAGGGCTGTCCGTTCTGGACGTTCCGCCGAAATACCTTTGCCACGACGATGATTTTTTAAGGTTTTTGTAATGATTGACGAGTTGAAAAATATCGAATACGTCCTTTTCGACCTTGACGGCACGGTGTCGGACAGTTCGGAAGGAATAACGAAAAGCGCGGACAAAGCGCTTAAATCGGAAGGGATTAACGTTCCTTTTGAAACGCTGACGAGTTTTATCGGTCCTGCGCTTCGCGTGAGTTTCGGCCGCTACACCGACGACGTGGAAAAACGCGACAGAATGCTGGACGTTTATCGCGAAAGATACAGCGAAAAGGGCTGGTGCGAAAACAAGATTTATCCCGGCATGGCGGAACTTTTGCGCGATCTTCAAAAAAGCGGGAAACACGTCGTGCTTGCAAGCGCGAAACCCGAGTTTTTTTGCAGAAAAATCATAAAATATTTCGGAGTGGAGCAATATTTCGATTTTATCGGCGGCAGCGATATGGAAGGAAAGCGCGACGACAAAACCGTGCTTTTAACGTACGTCCTTGACAACATCGGAAACCCCCGGTCGGACAAAATCGTGATGATCGGCGACAGAAAATTCGACGTCGAGTGCGCGCATAATCACGGCATTAAGTGCATCGGCGCAAAGTACGGATTTTCGGAAGAGGACGAGCTCAAAAACGCGGGCGCGGATTTTCTTGCCGACACCGTCGAAGATTTAAGAAAAATGCTGTTATAAAAAAAATTCCGCTTGAACACAGGTGGATTTTTCGTTATTTTTTAAGTGTTTATATAATAATGTCTTTTTGTATAAAAATACAACATAATTTTTCTTTTTACAAAAAGTCGAATATTTTTCGCTTGAAAAACCGAAAGTCTTATGTTATAGTATTTTTATAACTATTTGAAAAAAGGGGGCTATTGTATGAGAATAGCAATCGGATGTGACCACGGCGGATTTATTTTGAAGGCCGCGGTCGTTGACAAACTCAAAGAACTCGGACACGAAGTCGTCGACTTCGGCACAAACTCGGACGCATCGGTCGATTACCCCATTTACGGAGAAGCAGTGGCAAACGCCGTCGCAAGCAAAGAATGCGACCTCGGCGTGTTGCTTTGCGGCACGGGCATCGGTATTTCGATTGCCGCAAACAAGGTCAAAGGTATCCGCGCGGCGGTCGTTGACAACCTTTTCTGCGCGCAAGCCTGCAAGGAGCACAACAACGCCAACATCATCGCAATGGGCGGCAGGGTAGTTCGTCCCGAACTTGCGGTGCAAATCGTGGAACTTTGGCTGAAAACCGAATATGCGGGCGGACGTCATCAAAGACGCCTTGACGAAATCGCCGCAATCGAGGACAAGAACTTCAAATAATAATTACACGAGGAATTTTAATGATTCAGGAAGTAATAACAAATATCACGAGCGCCGAAAATCAGGCGGAAGAAATCGTCCGTGACGCGACAGCCCGCGCAAAGGAAATCAGGCTGAAAGCCGAGTCCGAAGCCGACGTTATTCTGAAACAGGCTGCAAAAGACAGCAAGGACGCAACCCGTCTTCGTCAGAACAACGCGGAAGTCGCGGCACAAAGAAAAACCGAAATGATAGCACGAGAAGGCAACAAGGAAATCTCGGACTTTATCTCAAAATGCGTCGTGAACGAAGACGCCGCGGTCGAAACCGTAAAAGAAAAACTTTTCACAAAATATGGCAATCGTTGATATGAAAAAACTTACCCTTGTCGCTTACGGCAAGGATAAGCACGCGCTTTTGAAAACGCTTGAAAAAACGGGCGTCGTCGAAGTGCAGCGGTCGGAACTTATCGAAAACACTTTTAATAAGGAAAACCTTGACAGGCGTGACGAAATCACGTCTGCTACGTTGCGCCTTCAATTCGTTTTCGACTTTCTGAAAACCGAAAGCCGCACCGCGGTACTTATTAAAAAATCGGAAGCCAAGGCGGAAAAACATAAAACGCCGGTCGCGCCCGAAGACGTCCTGAACGTAACTCCCAAAAAGAAAAAATTTATAAATCCGACGCCCAGAATCGGCTTTGAAAAGTTTTATGAAATCGAAGGGCGGGAAGACGAAATCATGTCGAAAGTTTCCCGTCTGGAAGAAATCAGCCGTCGTTACGCCGATATAAAGGCGGAAACGAACAAACTTTGCGCGACAATCGACGGGCTGTCGGTTTATTCCGACGTCGCCGTCAGAATGTCGGCGTTTTGCGATACCGCGCATACGTCGGTCGTTCTTGGCGTTATAGATTCTTCAAAAACTTCCGTCCTTGAAAAAATCAGGAGCGAATATCCCGTATATATCGAAACTATGGGAGGCGGAAAATTGCTGCCCGTTGCGGTCGTCGCGCTGAAATCCGACGCCGACAAGGTTTTTGAAGCTTTGAACGAAGCGGACTTTGTGAAAACGTCGTATAATTTCGACGTTACCGCAAGCGAAAAAATCGCGGAACTCGAACAGGACGTAAAAACGCTTAACAGGGAAAAGCAAAGCCTCCTCGAAGAATCTTTGTCATTTGAAGACGATATTCCCGACTTCAAACAACTTTACGATTATTACACCGTCGAAAACGCGCGACTCGTTGCGTCCGACGGGCTTGCTCTTACGAAAACGTCGTTCGTCCTTGAAGGCTGGTTCCCGAAAGACGAGGAAGAAAAGGTCGTAGGCGCAATTAAAAATACCACCGACGCGGTCGTTATCGAAACGCGTGATCCCGTTGCCGGCGACAGCGTGCCGACTCTTACCAAAAACAACAAAATCGTCGCGCCGTACGAAAACATTACGAATATGTATTCACCCCCGTCGTATCGGGACGTCGATCCGAATCCCGTCGTCGCGTTTTTCTATTTCATTATTTTCGGAATTATGATGGGCGACGCCGTGTACGGACTTATCCTTATGCTGGGCGGTTTTTTGGGATATTTTTTGTTGAAACCTCCTCCCGGAAAAGGCAGAATACTTCTGATTATCGGAATGGGCGGATTATCGACGTTCATCTGGGGCGTGGTCTTCGGCGGCTGGCTTGCGTTTGACGTATCGGGAACGTTTTTGGAAAAACTTATCTGGTTCAAGCCCATTGACGAAACAAACCCGAACACCGCGCTTTATATGCTGGGATTAAGCCTTGCGGTCGGCGTGGTGCAAATCAACGTCAGCCTTGCGATGAAAGGATATCTCCTTGTAAAACGCGACAAAGACGTTATAGGCTTGTTCAACGAGGTCATAAGCTGGTTTTCGATACTCATCGGCATTATCTTGCTTGCGCTAAATATGCTGCTGAAACTTGCCGACGGGTTCAAAATCGCGGGTATCGTGTTTATGGTGGTCGGCGTACTGCTGATGCTCGTTCTCGGCGGGCGCGGCAAAAAGGGCATCAAAAAGATATTCGGCGGGTTTTCGCAACTTTACGGTGGCGTAAACTTTTTCAGCGATATATTGTCGTACAGCCGTTTGTTCGGCTTGGGACTTTCGACGGCGGTCATCGGAATGGTCGTCAACGAAATCTGCAAAGTTATCATCAATATACTGACGTTCAACGGCATATCCGTGCTTGGCGTTATCGTGGCGATCCCCATTTTTGCGGTCGGGCACGTCTTTAATATCGCAATCAACACGCTTGGCACTTATATCCACGACGCAAGACTTCAATTTATTGAATTCTTCGGAAGATTTTTCGAGGGCGGCGGACACGTTTTCAAACCCCTCGGCTCAAATACAAAATACAACTATATAGAAAAGTAGGAGGGTACTTTTTATGTCATTAGGTTTAGTTTTTGCAATGCTCGGCGCAGCGCTCGCGGCAGGACTTTCAGGCGTAGGCTCGGCAATCGGTGTCGGTATGGTCGGTCGCTCGGCGGCAGGCGTCACTGCGGAAGATCCCGACAAATTCTCGAAACTTCTCGTTTTGCAGCTTCTTCCCGGTACGCAGGGCATCTACGGCTTGCTTATCGCCTTTATGGTATTCCTTAAAATCGGCGTTTTCAACAGCGCGGGTATGACGGATATCTCCTGGCAGGGCGGTCTCACCATTCTGTTCGCTTGCCTCCCCATGGCAATCGTCGGTTTGCTGAGCGCACTCCATCAGGCAAAAGTCGCAGTGTCGGGCGTCGCTCTCGTTGCGAAGCGTCCCGAAGAATCGGGTAAGGCAATCACCATGGCGATCATGGTCGAAACGTATGCGGTTCTCGCGCTCCTTATCTCGTTCCTCGGCGTATTCATTCCCAAAATCGTTTAATTAAAATGGAAGGAAAAGACGTTATTATTGAAAAAATCCTGTCGGACGCAAGACAAGAAGCCGATAAAATCGTCGCGGAAGCAAACGACTACGCAAACGCTACGCTCGATAAGGCAAGGGCGCAGGCAAAGGACAAAGTTTCCGTTGCCGAAAAAGCCGCCGAAACCGCGGGTGTCGAATACGTCGGTCGTCGCATAACCGTCGCCGGGCTTGACCTTAAAAAGGCAAAGCTCAACGCAAAAATCGCGCTTCTGGACGACGTTTACGACAAAGCGGCGGACGCGGTCAGAAACGTTCCCGACAAGGATTACAAAAACCTTATCGAAGGTATGCTCGATTCTGCTGCCGAAGACGGCGACGTCGTCACGATTTCAAAAAACGACGCCAAAGTTCTGACGAAAGCATTTTTCGATTCTTATTCGAAAAAACGCGGCATAAACCTTTCGTTAAGTAAGGATCTCGGCGACTTCAAAGGCGGCGTCGTGCTCAGCGGCGGCGGGGTTGACAAAAACCTTACGCTCGAAGTCGAAATCAAGTTGTTGAGAGAACAAACCGAAAGCGAAATCGCCGGACTTTTGTTCAAGGGTGTCTGAAATGGCGGATAATTTGTTGTACGTCAACGCGCGTATAAAAGCGCTTGAAAACGGGCTTATGAGTCAACTGCACGTTTCGCGTCTTATCGACGCCGAAAACGTTAAGGACGCTTTCAAAATCTTGCAGGAATGCGGGTTTTCCGAAGGCGTCGCGCTTGACGATTACCGCTCGTACGAAAACCTTGTCGCGCTGAAAGAAAAAAACGTCGTCGACTTTTTCAAGGAAAATATGCTTGAAAAAACCGGTATGGACGCCGTGCTTCTGAAAAACGATTATCACAACGCGAAAGTTCTGATAAAAGCGAAGTATCTGCGCCTTGATGACGTGAAAGACATGCTTATGCCCGCAGGACTTTTCGACACCGACAAAATGAAGGCGGATATTTTTGACGACAATTACGAAAGTTATCCGTCCTTTATGGCGGAAGCGCTTGACGCAATCGACGTTCAGTTCGCAGACGGCAACAGAAGCCCGAGGTTTATCGACGTAACCCTTGACAAGGCGATGTTTTCCGATATGTACGCCCGCATTTCAAAGTGCAATCAGCAGGCTTTGAAAGACTGGCTGAATCTTTTAATCGACACCGCAAACGTTTCGGCGTTTTTAAGGTGCAGGAAACTTCACCTTGACAAAAGCGTGTTTGACGAAGGATTTGTCGAAAAGGGCAACATAGACAAGGCTTGGTTTGACGAATTGTACGAGTCGTCGGACGACGTCGTGAAAGATAAGGCGAAACTTTTAATAAGCGTCGGCGATCTTATCGACGTTGCGTTGTCGGACGCGGACGGCATGGTCAGGTTCGAAACCGCCGTCGACAACAAAATCACGAAACTGTTCAAGGACAATAAATACGACATGTTTTCGGTTGCGCCAATCGTCGGGTATTACTTCGGCAGGCTCACCGAAATCAAAGCCGTCAAACTTATCGTGTCGGCGGTCAAAAACAACCTTGATAAAAATCTTTTAAGACAAAGGACGAGAGAACTTTATGCTTAAAAAAGACGAAAACAATACGGTTACCGGCAAAATCGCCGTCGTGGGCGACAAGGACAGCGTCCTTGCGTTCAAGGCAATCGGGTTGGAAGTCCACGCCGTCGAAAGCGCGGACGAGGCGGCAACCGTCCTTAAAAAACTCGCGCGGGACTGCGCGGTCATATTCATTACCGAACAAATCGCCGAAAAAGTCAGCGACGTCATTCAGAGATATAAGGCGCGTCCTTATCCCGCCGTCATTCCCATTCCTTCGGGAGAGGGCAGCAACGGCTTTGGTATGGACGGCATAAGAAGCGACGTGGAAAAGGCTATCGGCGCGGATATTTTGTTTAACAGAGAGGATTAACATTATGCAGAAAAACGACTTAAACGTTGGTAAAATCGTAAAAGTCAGCGGCCCGCTTATCGTTGCGGAAAATATGGGCGACAGCAAAATGTACGACGTCGTCCGCGTCAGCGATAAGAAACTTATCGGCGAAATTATCGAACTTCGCGGGGATAAGGCGTCCATTCAAGTCTATGAAGAAACCTCGGGACTGGGCCCCGGCGAAAACGTATATTCAACCGGCTATCCTCTGTCGGTCGAACTCGCGCCCGGACTTATCGAAGGTATTTACGACGGTATTCAACGCCCGCTTGAAAAACTTAAAGAGGCTTCGGGCGACCGTATTTCAAGGGGTATCGATATCCCCGCTATCGACCACGATAAAAAATGGCGTTTCGTGCCGACGAAAAAAGCAGGCGACAAAGTGTCGTCGGGCGACGTTATCGGCACCGTCAAAGAAAACGAAATCGTTACCGTGAAAATCATGGTGCCTTTCGGCGTCGAAGGGACGATTGAAAAAATCGAAGAAGGCGACTTCACCGTCGACGAAACAGTCGCGGTCGTCAAAACGGCAAAGGGCGAGAAGAACCTGAAAATGCTGCAAAGATGGCCCGTCCGTAAAGGCAGACCTTATAAAGAAAAACTTTCGCCGTCGATGCCGATGGTCACCGGTCAGCGCGTTATCGACACGCTGTTCCCGATTGCCCGCGGCGGCGTTGCTGCCGTTCCCGGTCCGTTCGGAAGCGGTAAAACCGTCGTTCAGCACCAGCTTGCAAAATGGGCGGACGCAGACATTATCGTCTACGTCGGCTGCGGCGAACGCGGAAACGAAATGACCGACGTTTTGAAAGAATTTCCCGAACTGAAAGACCCGAAAACGGGACAATCGCTGATGAAACGTACGATTCTTATCGCGAATACGTCGGATATGCCCGTTGCGGCGCGTGAGGCGTCCATTTACACGGGTATCACCATCGCCGAATATTTCCGCGATATGGGCTACAACGTCGCAATCATGGCGGACAGTACCTCCCGTTGGGCAGAAGCGCTTCGCGAAATGAGCGGACGACTTGAAGAAATGCCCGGCGAAGAAGGCTATCCCGCTTACCTTTCAAGCCGCCTTGCGGAATTCTATGAAAGAGCGGGTATCGTAAAAGTTCTCGGAAACGAGGATACGGTCGGCTCGATTACGGCAATCGGCGCGGTTTCGCCTCCGGGCGGCGACCTTTCCGAACCCGTTTCGCAGGCAACCCTTCGTATCGTTAAGGTTTTCTGGGGGCTTTCGGCGTCGCTCGCTTACAAACGTCACTTCCCGGCAATCGACTGGATTCAAAGTTATTCCCTTTACGCAGACAGGCTTGCCGACTGGTACACCGATAATATGGGCGAGGAATGGAACGTAATGCGTCAGGAATTTATGTCGATTTTGCAGGACGAGGCGCGACTGGACGAAATCGTCCGACTTGTCGGTATGGACGCGCTCGGCGCAAAAGACCGCTGGACGATGGAAACCGCAAAATCCATCCGCGAAGACTATCTGCATCAGAATGCTTTCCACGAGGTCGATACCTACGCCTCGCTCAAAAAACAAGCCGAAATGATGCGACTGATCCTTGAAAACTACAAGCTCGGGCTCGAAGCGCTTGAAAAAGGCGTCGATATCGAAGATATGCTTGCAATTCCCGTCAAGGAACAAATCGGCAGAAGTAAGTATATCCCCGAAACGGAAATAAATAAATTTAACGACATCGAAAAAGACCTTAAAGAAGAAATGCTGTCGCTTGTCAGCGAGGGAGGACGTGACTGATGCTTAAAGAATATAAAACTATCCGCGAAATCGTCGGACCTCTTATGCTCGTTGAGGGCGTCGAGGGTGTAAAATACAACGAAATGGTTGAAATCGTCGCCGCTGACGGCGCAATCCGCCGCGGTAAAGTGTTGGAAATCAACCGCGATAAGGCGCTCGTTCAGTTGTTCGAGCCGTCGCAGGGCATTCAGATGTCATCGTCCAAAGCAAGATTTTTGGGCAAGAGCATGGAACTTGCGGTGTCCGAAGATATGCTCGGTCGCGTCTTCGACGGTATCGGCAATCCCCGTGACGGCGGCGCGCCCGTTATCCCCGAAGACAGACTTGACGTAAACGGTCAGCCTATAAACCCCGCCGCGCGCGATTACCCCGATGAATTCATTCAGACGGGCGTCAGCGCAATCGACGGGCTTAACACCCTTGTCAGGGGACAAAAACTGCCCGTGTTCAGCGTATCGGGACTTCCCCATGCGGAACTTGCGGCGCAAATCGCAAGACAAGCGAAAGTTCTGAACAGCGACAGCAAATTCGCCGTCGTTTTCGCCGCTGTCGGTATTACGTTTGAAGAAGCGGATTTCTTTATCTCCGATTTCAGAAAAACAGGCGCAATCGAACGCGCGGTGCTTTTCATCAACCTTGCAAACGATCCCGCGGTCGAACGTATCGCAACGCCGCGTATGGCACTGACCGCAGCGGAATATCTTGCGTTTGAAAAGGGCATGCACGTGCTTGTCATCACGACGGATATCACGAACTACGCCGAAGCCTTGCGCGAAGTCTCCGCCGCACGAAAAGAAGTGCCCGGTCGCCGCGGCTATCCCGGTTATCTGTACACCGACCTTGCGACGCTTTACGAACGCGCGGGAAGAATCAACGGGAAAGAAGGCTCGATTACGCAAATCCCCATTCTTACGATGCCCGAAGACGACAAGACGCACCCCATTCCCGACCTTACCGGATACATCACCGAAGGACAAATCATTTTGTCGCGTGAACTTTATAAAAAAGGCGTAACGCCGCCTATCGACGTGTTGCCGTCCCTCTCCCGTCTGAAAGACAAAGGTATCGGCGTCGGAAAAACGCGCGAAGACCACGCGGACACGATGAACCAGTTGTTCTCGGCTTACGCAAGGGGCAAGGAAGCAAAGGAACTTTCAACCATTCTCGGCGAAGCGGCACTTACCGAAATCGACAAAAAATACGCGCACTTTGCGGACGAGTTTGAAAAGAAATACGTCTCGCAAGGTTTCAATACAAACAGAAGTATAAATGAAACTCTGGACATCGGCTGGGAACTTTTAAGACTCCTTCCGAGGAACGAACTCAAACGTATCAAGGATAAATTCCTTGACATGTATTATGACAAATCCGAGGGATTAAATGGCTAAAATGAACGTTAATCCCACTCGTATGGAATTAAGGCGGCTTAAAACCCGTCTTAAAACCGCAACGAGAGGGCACAAACTTTTGAAGGATAAGTCGGACGAAATGATAAGACAGTTTATGGTTTACGTCCGTGAAAACAAACGCCTTCGCGAAGAAATCGAGGCCGAGCTTTCAAGCGCGTTGAAAGGCTTTACTTTGGCGCGCGCCGTTTCGTCCAACGCCGTCATCGAAGAAGCCGTGATGATGCCCGCAACGAAAGCCGAAATTTCGCTTTCGTCCGATAACGTCATGAGCGTCGAAGTGCCAAGTATCTCCGTTGTCGAACACGAAGGACAGGACAAATATCCTTATTCTTTCGACACAGTTACGTCGGAACTTGACGCGTCGATCGGCACTCTTTCGACGCTGCTTGTGAAACTCGTCAAACTTGCGGAAGTCGAAAAAACCTGCAATATGCTCGCCGACGAAATCGAAAAGAACCGCCGTCGCGTCAACGCTCTTGAATACGTAATGATTCCGCAAATCGAGGAAACCATAAAGTATATCAATATGAAACTTGACGAGAACGAAAGGGCGTCGACGATAAGGCTTATGAAAGTTAAATCCATGATCGAGCAAAAGTCATAATTTTGCGATATTTTGCTTTTTCGGCGGAA